>PVMK01123489.1_pt1 | contig 16343 bp, 17 predicted proteins | sample 1853481 | NCBI WGS metagenome assembly PVMK01 (sample SAMN08533507, study PRJNA380276) | Marine sediment metagenome, whole genome shotgun sequencing project.
TCCCATGTCTCAGATAACTCCCATGTCTCAGATAACTCCCATGTCTCAGATAACCGGACCACGGAGAGACCGCCGAGATCCGATCCGCTCGCCAACGCTCGCTTTCCGACATCCGAAGTCCGACCGAAAGAACAGATCAATACCTCGTGCCTCTGGTTCTGTTCCGACTTCCGACTTCCGACTTCGCAATACGCCTACTCAATCAACCGCGCCTCGTCGCTAACCTCCACGGCTGCCGCCATCATCGATCGGGACATGACCTCCTCGCCGCACACACAGACCAAGCAGCGCATCACGCCTTCTGCACGCAGGATCGTGTTCCTCACCGCGATCATCGGATTCGTGAGCGGTTACGCAGCAAGCCAGATGCCGCACACCTGCCCTTCGTGCGGACATCCCTTGAACTCACGGAAGGGCAGATGAGCGGTGTGTTCGCCGCCGTGCGCGCGGCTTCCTGATCGGTGTCGTGTTCACCATCGCGGCCGACCGCATCGGTAGGAGACGGCCATTGCTCGCAGCCTTCGCCTCATGTCCGTTGCCAGCCTCATGACCGCTTTCATACCGACGCTCCCGGCTACGTCATCTCGCAGTCAGTGGTCCGCCTGTCCGTGGTCGCGATCGCAGCGATATCGATCGTGCTCATCGCAGAGGAGATGCCAGCCGGCTTCAGGGCCCTCGCGCTCGGCATCTCCTCTGCTCCCACTCGCAGAGGGAACAGACAACGCATGGCGAATCCTCTTCGGCATCGGTTCGCTTGGCCTCCTCATGTTCCCCCTACTCAACCGTTTCCTTCCAGAGTCGAAAGCGTTCATTCCGGCTCCGCCGTTCCCGTTCATCAAGGCGCTCGGTATGGGTCTGGGAAAACACTTCTGGCCGCTGGCCGGTGTCGCATTCTTCGTCGGTGCGTTCTCGAGCCCGGCATTCGATTTCGTGCTCGAGCGGCTCATCAACGACCTGTCCTGGGACACCGGTGCCGCTCGCTTCCTCCTGATCGTGTTCTCCGGTCTCGGCGCCATCGGGTTGCTGGTCGGCGGCAGACTCGCCGACCGGTGGGGCCGGAGGCCGACCTCGGCTTTGGCACTCGGCATAGGGCTCGTTGGCGGGATCGGCTTCTACACGATCGACTCGGGGTGGTTTCTCGCTGGATCGATCTTCCTTGCAACACTCGGCGCCACGATGCTCACGCCTTCGTTCGCCGCACAACGGGCAGAACTCTTCCCTACCCGCATTCGGGCGACCGCTGGTGGATGGATCACGAACATTGCGATCATCGGGTCGATCAGCGGGTTCGGTTTCGGCGCCTTCATGATCGATCGTTACGGCCTCCCCGTAACGATCTCGCTCCTCAGCGTTGGGCTCGTCGTCTCAATCTTCCTGATCCTCAGACTGCCCGAGACACGGGGGATGGATCTCGTCCGGAAGAAAGCCCCCCCCACCGGTACCAGCCCGCAAGGCTGACGAGCCTGGCCAACGTGAGCACCGCCAGGCCGACCCAGATACCAACGAGCGTGTCACCGATCAAGACGATCGTGACCACTGACGCTGCTCCGGCCACAACCATCGACGCTGCCAGATATCTGAACGCCGATGCACCAACACCGATCCCGTCCCAGACGTACACGAGCGCGGTCAACGGTTGGAGCACGATCACGAACCAGTAGATCGATGACAGCTCGTCTGCCACAGCACCTTCCAGCGAGAACAGCGAGACCACCAAGGGCGCCGTCACGAAGAGCAGAATCGACAGGCCAATGCCGGTCATCAGTCCAACAGCAAGCAGCCGATTCGATAAGAGCCGAGCAGCAGGCCTTTCGCCTGCGCCGAGATCCTTCCCGATCATCGCCGCAGCCGCCACCGCATACGCATCGAGCGTGAACGATAAGAAGAGCCACACCTGAAGGGCGATCTGGTGTGCTGCCACTGAGGTTGTTCCCACGCGGGCTGCCGCCACCGTTGTTGCCGTGATCGCAGCCAACAGGCTCGCGGCTCGAACGATCATGGGCCAACCAGCGGACAACACCTCGACGATTGGCAATCCTCGAATGCCCGCCTTCACCCGACCGATACCGAGCCTTGCGCGATCCAATCCGAACATCAGCAGAAGGAACCATGCTGCCGCAAGGGTTTGCGCCACCACCGTCGCCCACGCCGCTCCAACCACGCCGAGGCCGAACGTGAAGATGAACAAGGGGTCGAGAACGAAATTGACGATGTTCATACCAGCAGCGACTTTGAGCGGCGTCCTCGTGTCCTGGTGACCTCTGTAGACACCGTGGCCGACCGTTGCGATGATCATCGGCGGTAATGCGAGGAACCTCACCCGCAGGTATGACCCGGCCTCCGATGCGACCGCTGGGTCCGACCCGAACAGTCCGACGACCTGATCGGACAGAGCGATGAAAACGATAGCCAGGGTGACACCGATGGCGAACGCTATGAAGATCGCGCTCGTGGCGATACTTCCGGCCCGCTTGATGTCGTCCCTCCCCACCTCCCCAGCGACCAAGGGAGTTACCGCCACGTTGACGAAGTTGAACACCGAGAACACCGCCATGAACACTGCACCAGCCACAGCTATCGCTGCGAGGGGGACCGTGCCGAGACGTGCAACCCAGGCCGTGTCAACGATCGTCACGAGCGGATCGATCGCAAGAGCGCCGAGCGCCGGGATCGCGATCGCGGCGATAGCCCCATCACGAGGATTACGTCTGAACGCTGAGACGAAAAGTGAGGCCATCAGGCTTGAGGTCTCTGCGCCTTATCCGGGTACACGCACCTGTCGGCGAGCGGGCACTCCCAGCATCGAGGTTTCTTCGCATCGCACACATCTCGGCCGAATTGGATCAGTCGCATCGAGATGCCAGTCCAACGATCCTCCGGGTACAGCCCCTTCAGATCGGTCTCCACCTTCTCGGGGTTCGAGTTCGCAGTGAGTCCGAGCCTGTTGCTGACACGGTTGACGTGGGTGTCAACGGCGATCGCTGGGATGCCCCACACCTCAGCCACAACAACGGACGCCGTCTTCCTGCCGACGCCTCTCAACGTAACGAGATCATCGATCTCACGAGGAACCTCGCCATCGAACTTGTCGACGATGTCACCAGCGAGGGCGATGATGCTCTTCGCCTTCTGTCGGTAATAGCCCGTCGAGTACACGAGTTTTTCAACGTCCTCCGGGTCTGCACCGGCCAGATCTTCGGAGGTCGGATAGGCATCGAAGAGGCCAGGAACGGCCTTGTTCACGTTCTCGTCGGTGGTCTGTGCAGACAGAACCGTGCTCACCAGCAGCTGCCAGGCATCTGTGTATGCGAGAGCCGTCGTCATCTCGGGGTAACGCTTCGTCAGCCTGTTCAGGATGACGCGGGCGTTGCGCTTGTCCTCCACGGTGAAGGTCGGCTGGGTTGTTCGGCGCGACGACATGACCAGCGATAGTACCCGCGGTAGTGTGCCGTCATGTCAGCTTCAGAGACAGATATCGCGGCCCTCAGGGCTGCCTACAGCGGGTGTTTCGGATGCGGTCTCGACAACGAGCACGGCCTCCAACTGGACGGTTTCACGGTCGATGGGTCGAGCGTCATCGCTCCGTTCAATCCGAAGTCCGACTTCGCCGGGTTCGAGGGGATCCTGCACGGAGGTGTCGTGGCAACCGCGCTCGATGAGATCTCAGCGTGGTCAGCGATGCTGATAGAGGGGGTGTTCGTCTATACGGCGAAGCTGGACATCCGGTTCCGCAAACAGGCCGATCTCGACAACGAGTTCCTCCTCCGCGCGTCGGTGGTCGAGCGACGAGGGAGGAGACTCACGATCAGCGCCTCGCTTTCAGGCGAAAGTATGACCGTGGCGGAGTCCAAGGGACTGTTCGTCGTGGCCGAGGACATTCAATCCGTCCTGTAGAACGCTTTCAGCCGAAAGCGATCGCGATGGCAACGCCGATGCCTATGTAGACGAACCCGGCAATGACCTGCCAGAACGCTCTTGGATTCGCCTCAGGACGCAGTCCCATCCGCAGACGTTCCCTCGAATCGATCTTCGGCTTGTCATCCCAGCCCTCGCCGGGGCCCGCGCTCGGATCATCCGCCCGACGCGTGCCGAAGAGTGCCCCCATGGCACCGATCCCAATGTTGCTATAGCCACCACCGCTGGAGCCTCCTGCAGCGAGAAGCACAACTCCGTACATGACGATCGTGTATCCGATGGCGTTGCCGATTGCAGGGCCCCAGATAAAGAAGATCACCAGGCCAACGGCGGTGCTTGCAGCGAGGCCGATGAGAAAGGTCGCCAGATAGTCAGGCACCCTATCCCTAAGAGAATGTTCGACCTCGGGTGTTGGCTCCATGGACAGGCAGCGTACCTTCGATCCAGCGTGACCAGTGCGCTACCGCCCGGCCACTCCCACGCGCTGGCTCCTCGACAACAGGCGGAGGCAGCCAGCCACACCAGCCCCCAGCACCGAAGCGATTACCAGGAGAACAAGCAACAGCTCCAAAGCGCTGAACGTCGAAGTCGGGCACGCACCGAGCCCTTCGGGACAGAGACCGAGCCCTGTCCCCCCAAGAACCAAATCCATCAGAACAACAGCTGGCACAGCGATGACGACCGCGAGAAGCGCGATCAACCCGCCGAGCACGATCTTGACAACGATCATGACGCGAGGCTACCCCCGGAGCCCGATTGGTAGCGTAATTGCCGAGGCACCGCACGTCGGGTACGGTTCCTTGACCCGATCGAAAGGCCGCTCCGGTGTCCGGAAGTCCTCTGAATCCCACCTTCCACACTGAGTCGTTCACGGATGAAGAGCTCGCGATCGTGAATCGATACTTCACGAACTCAGATCTGCCGGTCTTCGGAATAACGGGCCTGCCCGAGGTCGTGAAAGGAGCGTTGTTCGCTCGATACTCGCGCTCCCCCAAGTCCGTCCGACGCCTCTTCCTCGACGAGTTCGCCGGCGACCCCGATGGTGGCGTCAAGGCCATAGCGCAAGAGCCAGCAGGCGACGGAGCGGTCGGCAGGGAACGGGCGCAGCAACTGTACGACCGTGTGTTCACGCAGTTCGGAGACGATTCCGTCGCACAACTCGGCGGCGCACACCTCGCCGTGGAGCAAGCGTCCAACATCCTCACAAAGGTCCTCGAATGGGGAAGACTGGCCTCGTATCTGGAGCAGTCAACGCGGTACATCTTCTACGACCGCAAGCTTGGTGACAGCTACCGCTACCACACACCCACAGAGATCGACACAGCGGGCCTCGGCGATCCCTACCGAACGCACATGGACTGGGTGTTCACAGCGTATTCCGACGTCGTTGCGCGGCTCGTCGCGTACTACGAGACCTTGTATCCAAAGCAGGAAGGCGACTCCAACTTCGTGTGGAGGTCCACGATCAGGGCGAAAGCCTGCGACGACGCCAGAGGCCTCCTCCCAGCATCGACGACGTCCAACGTCGGCATCTTCGCTTCGGGGCAGGCCTACGAGTCCTTGCTTCTTCGGATGAACGCCCACCCCCTCGACGAGGTACGTTGGTACGGAGACCAGATGCTTGGCGAACTACGCAAGATGATCCCCGCCTTCATGCGGCGCGTCGACGTGCCAGAAAGAGGCGGAGCTTGGTCGCGCTATTTCAGAGATATCTCAGACGCAATGGCGGTTCAGGCGGAACGGATAGCTGGACAGCCCCGTCCCTCGCCGACCGTCACACTCGTCGAGTACGACCCTGATGGTGAGCGCAAGGTCGCCGCAGCTGCGCTGTATGCCCACACCAACCTCCCAGACAGCCAGATCCGGACAGCCGTGGAGAAGATGTCAGAGACCGAGATCGACGAGATCTTCTCCGCATACGTCGGAGACAGAACGAACCGAAGGCACAAACCCGGCCGAGGAATGGAGCAGACGTTCTACCGCTTCGACGTCCTCTGCGACTACGGCATCTTCCGGGACCTGCAGAGACATCGCATGTTGACGATCGATTGGCAGCAACTGTCGCCCCACCACGGATACGTCACCCCCGAGGCTGTCGTGGAGATCGAGGCATCGTCGACGTGGGATGAAGCCATGGAGCGATCCCAGACGCTCTACGGCGATATCGCGACCGCACTTTCGTCCGACGTCGCCCAGTACGCAGTGCCGTTCGCACAGAACATCAGATTCGTCATGAACCTCAACGCACGAGAGGCGTTCCACATGATCGAGCTTCGCACCCAACAGGGAGGCCATCCCGACTATCGGAAGGTCTGCCAGGACATGCATACGCAGATCAGGGAGGTCGCAGGACACCATCGCATCGCAGCCGCGATGTCCTTCGTGGACCACGACGACTACGACCTCGGCCGTCTGGAGACCGAACGAAGAGCCGCAGCCAAGCGAGCAGCCGCAGGCGTAGCGGACCCGGAATAGGCGCACAAGACAACAGACAACAGACAACAGAAGGATTCCGCCTCCGGTCTGTCAGCGAGGCGCTAGCCGAGCGAGTCTGTTGTCTGGGGTCTCTCAGCGAGCGCAGCGAAGCGGGTCTGGAGGAGGCGTCAGCCTCCGATGGGGATCTTCAGGACCAGTTCGCCGTCTTCGACGGTCCATGACGCTGACGCGACCAAGGAGTAATCGAGGTAGTCCTTCTCTGCGCTCTCGATGAACTGTTTGCGGGCTTCGCCCTCAAGCGGTGGGACACCCCGGTCACGGACCGCCTGGGCGCGGGTTGCGAACCGTTCGAGGAATTCATCCATGTCGAGTTTGGCCACGATTCTCCTCTGTTGCGATGGGCGGAGCGTATACCTCCAAGCGCGTCTTCGGCGGTAGCCTGAGTGGTCATGCTGACAACGGAACTCGTACTGGTTTCCGGCAAGGGGGGCACCGGAAAGTCCGCCATTGCCAGTGCCATCGCCATTGAGCGTGCGCGCAGAGGACAGACCGTGCTCGCCATGGATCTCGGCAACGGACTCGGTCTCGGTGCCCACCTTCGGGCGCGACGCCTGACGTATCAACCCGTCGAGATCCGGGCCGGCTTGCACGCCATGACCATGGAGCGGACCGCGGCTCTCGACGAGTACCTCAAGAGACAACTGCACATGCCCCAAGGTGCGCCCACCAAAGCGATCACAGGGGCGCTCGGCGTCCTGGTCGACGCGGCTCCTGGAGTTCGCGAGATCATCAGCATCGGCAAGCCGATCTATGAGCTGTGGCGGGAAAAATGGGATGCCGTAATCGTCGACACGCCATCTCTCGGACAGTTCCGATCATACCTCCGCGCCCCGATCACGATCGCTGAGCTCGCACCGACCGGAGCCGTCGGACGACAGGCATCGTCGCTGGCTGACGTACTGTCGGACCCGGAGACGACACGGGTCGTCCTCGTGACGAATCCCGCTGAGCTCCCCGTTCTCGAGACCATGGAGATGCTCTCCTATATCCAGGAGGAACCCCTGTGTCCTGAGCCGACCGTGGTCATGAATCGCATGCTCGAGGCTGCATCCTTCGATGAGTCTGATGTCGAAGGACTCCCCGACGGGCCCCTGAGGGCGGCGGCAGAGCATCAACTGTCGATGGAGCGGTCACAGACCGAGTGGGCAGCGAAGATCAAGGCTGACGCCACGCTTCCATTCCTTCGCGGAGTTCTTACTCCTGGCGAGGTAGCCGTCCAATTGGCGGACGCCATGGGGACGATCGTATGACGAGAACCATCATCGTCACGGGTGCCGGTGGAGTCGGCAAGACCACGCTTTCTGCGGGAATCGGTGTCCAGGCAGCGAGGCTCGGCCTGAGGACACTCGTCCTCACGATCGACCCTGCCAAGCGACTTGCCGATGCGCTGGGTGTTGCTGAACTCGGTGACGAGCCAAGACCGGTACGCGGGGAGGCCCACCTTCACGCCGCGATGCTCGATGTTGCCGCGTCGTGGGAGGCGATCATCCACCGATACGCGGAACCTGACGTCGGTGACCGGCTGCTGGTCAACCCTTACTTCAGAGCTATCGCAGATCGTTTCCCGGCTGCGCAGTCGTATGCAGCCGGTGAACGGATGGCAGACAGTATCGAGTCGAAGCTGTACGACGTGATCGTTGTCGACACTCCGCCATCTGGCGGCGGTCTCGACTTCTATCTCGCACCTGCACGCACCGGAGATCTGATATCGGGGAAGTTGCTCAAGTGGTTGACGGGCTCCCATCTTCCCGGCAGAAGCATGCTCTACCGTATGACAGCCAAACCGATGTTGAAGTTCGCAGACATCGTCCTCGGAGGTCCGATGTTGTCCGACGTGGCCGACTTCGTGCTGGATCTCCGCACGATGTACGACGGGCTTTCCGTTCGCTCCAAGACGATCGATCGATACATGCGCAGTGCGGACACGATCATCGCGACCACAGCCGACCCAACACCGATCAACGAGACGCGGCGGTTCTTCGATGAGTTGGGAGATATCCGGATCGCCCCGCGTGCCGTTCTATTCAATCGAACACTGCCGTCACAGTGGATCGACGCCACCAACGCGCCGCAGGAGCCGATCGATGACGGCAGGCTCATGGCAGCCGCGACCGAGAATCTCGCGGCATGGGCATCCGAGGCGCAGAGACAGGTCGATGCCGCAAACGAACTGTCCGCGAGATACGGCGTCCCTGTCTTCGAACTCCCATGGGCAGTGCCCGCGCCCTCAAGCCTCGACGACCTCGCCGACCTCGTCGCCCCCGCAATGATCGACGACTGGCTGACTGAATAGACCACGGACCACGGACTGCGCTTCTGGTCTGATAGCGAGCGCAGCGAGCGGGTCTGTGGTCTGTGGTCTGTCAGCGAAGGCGGAGCCGAGCGGGTCTGAAGCGAGGCGAAGCCGAGCGCTAAAATACCGCCGACGGTCCGAACATCCCCCTGAGTTCGGCGAAGAGCGCTTACCTCGGGTCGACCGCATGTTCGGCGCTGACCTTCACGTCCTTCTCACCGCCTTCGCCCGTCATGTGAATGAACACGGGCGATGTACCAGGGTGGTTGGCCAGAACCTCTCGAAGACTCTCAGCGACAGAGGCTGACATCCGCGACGCCGAAACCCGTATGCGGACGCTGTTGTCCGACGTCAACTCCGGTTCAGAGATCGACATCGCGATGAACTTCACATCGTCCCCACGATGATCGACTCGACCCTTGATCACGACGACGGCATCCTCACGGATCATCGGGCCGTACTCGGCAACGGTCTTCGGGAACGCGACGGTCTCGACACTGCCGGAGAGACCCTCCAATGCGAAGTAGACCATGGGGTCGCCCGCCTTCGTGTATCTCCGATTGAGGGCGCCGATGACGCCGCCCACTGTCGCCCGGGACTTGTCCTCGCGCTCCCAAAGATCGGGGATCTGCGTGTCTGTCATGGTCGTCAACATCTTCTCTGCACCAAGAAGCGGATGATCCGATATGTACAGGCCAAGCATCTCCTTCTCGAATCCGAGGCGTACCTTCTTGTCCCACTCGTGCTGCGGAACCGTCGACATCTCGTCCGTTACATCTGAGCTGGCACCGCCGAACAGACTGAACTGTCCGGCTTCCTCGGCCCGTCGGCGGCTCACCGTTGCATCCACGATCGCGTAGGCAACCTCAAGGAGACCACGGCGCGAATGTCCGAGGCTGTCGAACGCGCCACCCTTGATGAGGGACTCGATGGTCCGCTTGTTCAAGACCCGTACGTCGACGCGGTTGATGAAGTCAAAGAACGATGTGTACGGGCCGTTCCCGTCGCGCTCGGCGACCAGCAGGTCCGTCACGGCTTCTCCGACATTCCGGACGGCTGAGAGACCGAAGATGATCTCCCCATCGTGTGCGCCGAAGTCACGGCCCGCAACGTTCACTCCAGGCACGACCACATTGATCCCCATCATCCGGCACTCGTGGAGATACGCGGCGGTTCTGTCCTTGTCCTTCTTCGATGCGGTGAGCAGCGCCGCCATGTACTCGACGGGATAGTGAACCTTCAGCCACGCTGTCTGGTACGCCACGTAGGCATATGCCGCCGAGTGGCTCTTGTTGAATCCGTAACCGGCAAAGTGCTCGATGAATCCGAAGAGTTCCACGGCAAGATCCTCAGAGTGTCCGTTGGCGAGACACCCGGCAACGAACTTCGACTTCTGCTCGCGCATGACCGCCGGGATCTTCTTGCCCATCGCTTTGCGAAGGTCATCGGCATCGACCATCGAGAAGCCCGCGATCGTCTGAGCCGTCTGCATGACCTGCTCCTGGTAAGCCATGACCCCGTAGGTGTCCTTGAGGACGACCTCAAGATCGGGATGGAGATACACGACCGCGGACTTGCCGTTCTTGCGATCGGCATATTCAAGGTGCATCCCCGCGCCAAGTGGCCCCGGCCGGTACAGGGCGTTCAGTGCGATCAGATGCTCGAACCGTTCTGGTCCCAGATTGCGCATGAGCGCGCGCATCGGCCCACCTTCGAATTGGAAGACGCCCATCGTGTCGCCGCGACGGAACAAGTCGAACACCATCTCGTCGTCGAGTGGGACGTTGTCGATGTCCGGCTTCTCTCCCGTGTTGGCTTCGATCAGTTCCAACGCACGCTCGATCGTCGCAAGATTGCGCAGGCCGAGGAAATCCATCTTGAGAAGCCCGAGTTCCTCGACGCCGTGCATCTCGTACTGCGTCACGATCTCAGCATCCTCACCCTTCTTCTGGATGGGAACGATGTTCGTCAAGGGTTCCGGTGAGATGACTACTGCAGCCGCGTGGATCGAATCCTGTCTTCTCAGTCCTTCGAGACCTCGGGCGGTATCGATGATCTCCGTTCCGCCATCAAGCGTCGACAGAAGATCCCGAAGCCCGGCCGCGGCCCGATAGTGGTCCTTGTCGTTCGCCGAAGCCTCAGCGTCCGGCTTCGTCAGGCACTGGTCGATCGTGGCATCCTTCCCGAGAATCGCAGGTGGCATGGCTTTGGCGAGTTGGTCGCCCGTCGAGTACGGATAATCCAACACCCGAGCGGCGTCCCTGATCGCCTGCTTTCCCTTGATCGTTGAGAACGTGATGATCTGCGCGACGTGGTCCGAGCCGTACTTCTCTGCCGTGTACCGGATCATGTCTCCGCGGTACCGCTCGTCGAAGTCCATGTCGATATCAGGCATCTGCTGTCTACCCGGATTGAGGAAACGCTCGAAGATGAGTCCGTATGCGATCGGATCGAGATCCGTGATCCTGAGGCAATAGGAGACGATCGACCCCGCCGCGCTCCCCCGACCGGGCCCCGTGCGGATTCCCTGGCGGGCGGCGTACGCGATCAGGTCCCACACGATCAAGAAGTAGGAAGAGAAACCCATTTCCGAGATGACACGAAGCTCGTAGTCGATTCGCTCCTGAGTCGGGCCGTCGATCGATCCGTACCTGGCAAGTGCACCGTTCATTACGAGGTCTCGCAAGTACGAATCTTCGTCATGGCCATCCGGGACATCGAACTTCGGAAGCAGCGAACGGCCGAACTCGATCTTGAGATCGACCCGTTCGGCGATGAGAAGGGTGTTGTCGCACGCATCTGGATATCGATCCTGCGGAAACAGTTCCCGCATCTGCGCAGCGGACTTGACGTAGAACTCCTGCGAGTGGAACTTGAAGCGATCTTCATCGGACTTGACCGAGCCTGTCTGGATGCACAGCAAAGCGTCGTGAGCGTCGGCCTCGTGTGCGTACGTGTAGTGCGAATCGTTCGCAGCAAGCAGGGGGATCCCGATCTGTCGCCCTATCTCGAGGAGGTCGCCCATGATCTTCTGCTGGGCAGGGATCCCATGATCCTGGATCTCAATGAAGAAGTTGTCCTTCCCGAAGATCTCCTGGTACATCCCCGCCGCGGCGAGTGCGGCGTCGAAATCTCGCTCCTGGATCCTTTGATCCTCATCGGCTGACTCGTCGACGCCGAGCAGTTGGGGGACATGCCCCCCGAGGCATCCGGTCGTCGCGATCAACCCCTCGGAGTACATGCTCAGCAGTTCTGCATCGACCCGCGGCTTGTAGTAGTACCCGTCGAGATACGCCTCGGATGCCAAACGCATGAGGTTCTTGTACCCCGTTTCGTTCTCGGCGAGGATCGTCATGTGATACCGCTTGTCCTGACGCCGGGGCAGCCGGTCGAATCGGGATCCCGGTGTCAGATAGGCCTCTATCCCAACGATCGGCTTGACATCCACAGCGTTCGCAGCCTTCACGAAGTCCACGACACCGTAGAGCACCCCGTGATCTGTGATCGCTACCGCAGGCTGCCCGTCGTCCTTGACAGCGCGCACCAGGTCCGTAACCCTCGCGGCACCGTCAAGCATCGAGAACTCGCTGTGAACGTGCAGGTGCGCAAAACTGTCAGTCAATCGAAACCCTCATCGGAACTACACGCATGTAAGCAGTCTCTGGTCACGTGCGCGGCATCCGGTCCAGATGGATTCAACGGCATCGACGATTCCCTGATACGCGCGCTCCCTAAGGTACTGGCACCACACGAACGAGTGGCCTTTCGACCTACGAGAGCCACCGTCGACGCTCGCACAAGGGCACAGTTTCTCGAGAGGACATCATGGGAGTCGTAGGGATCCTGACAGCAGGCGGAGATGTCCCAGGACTCAATGCGGTCATCCGCGCTGCCGTCGCTCGCGCAGACGAGCGAGGAATGGAGGTCGTTGGCATCCGCGACGGCTGGGAGGGCCTGATGAATGATCGCACGGTCTCCCTCGACCGTGATTCCGTCCGCGGGATCCTGGGACGAGGGGGCACCATGCTCGGCACTTCACGGATGGACCCGTACGTCCATGGTGATGGTCTTGCGACCTGTCAGCCGACGCTGTCACGGAACGGTATCGACCGCATCATCGTGGTTGGCGGGGACGGAACCCTCCGATCTGCGATGAGGCTCGCCGATGAAGGACTCGCGGTGATCGGGGTGCCGAAGACGATCGACAACGACATCGCCGGAACAGACATCACGTTCGGATTCGAAACCGCCGTCCAGATCGCGACGGACGCCATCGACCGGCTCGCAACGACAGCCGAAGCCCACAACAGGGTGATCGTTGTCGAAGTCATGGGCCGTACGAAAGGCTGGATCGCCACCCACGCCGGTCTTGCCGGCGGCGCCGATTACATCCTCATCCCAGAATACGAATACGACATAGACGAGATCGTTGAGGTGATCCGGTCTCGTCACCGCTCGGGACATCGATACTCGATCGTCGTCGTCGCTGAAGGCATCGTCCCACCGGTCGGATACGAAGGCGGTGAAACGAAGAAGGACTCGTTCGGTTTCGAGCGTCTCGGCGGCGTCGGCTATCAGGTCGCCGCGGCCCTTGAGGATCGAACGAACTTCGAGACCCGTGTGTCCGTGCTCGGCCACATCCAGCGCGGTGGGACACCTGTGGCGTCCGACCGTGTTCGCGCTACGCGCCTCGGCGTTGCTGCAGCTGACTTCGCTGTCGACGGAAGATCGAATGTCATGGCGGCGGTGCGCGGGACCGAGATCGTCGCGGTGCCGATCGCCGAGGCATGCGCTGAGATCAGAGGCGTGCCAGAGAGCCTCTACAGAACCGCAGCAACGTTCTTCGGATAGGCGAGACGCCCGGACTCATCGGGTGCCCATGGGTGGGCGCTTCTTGGCGGGAGCGTCGTCGGGTCCTGACGGCGCTGGTGTCTCCGCCAGTTCCTCGAAAGCGCCGAGCAGCGCCTTGGCGACAAGCGTGGGATCTTCCACAAGGTTCCTGTCGGAATTGAGGCCGATGTCGATGACTCCGTTGAGGGAGAACATCGCGATCCCCAGTCCGTGACTCTGCCACAGTGGCACGAGCGGATAGGTGGCCTGCATCTGGGATCCCGCCATGTACAGCGGAAACTGCGGCCCCGGAACGTTCGTCACCGTCATGTTGAAGGGTCGGGCGCGTGACGCAAGTCGTGCTGCGAGTGAGACAAGTGTTGCCGGAGCACCCATCGACACCGAGACCAGCGTGGATGCGCCAAGCGCCTGATCGGTCTCTTTCAACTCCTTCGTCGCCCGCTTGATCTTCGCGATTCGTTTGGCGGGATCGGGTTCGGCGAGCGGAAGGGTGATGAGCCACATCGCAACCTTGTTGCCCATGGTTCCTCGCTCGCTCTTTGTGCGAACGGAGACGGGAGCCATTATCCGAAAATCGGTCTCCGCCAATTCTGCGGCAGTCATCCCAGCTTCGGTCAACAAGTAATGACGGATTCCACCGGCGACGATCGCAAGCATCGCATCGTTGACCGTTGCTCCATGGGTGTTTTTGATCTTCTTCACACCGTCGAGCGGAAGCTCAAGCCATTCGAACGATCGTCCGGGCCCGATGGGACCATTGAGCGGGGTCTTCCCTGTCGGCGTCAACCATCCTGAGCCAAGTGACGCGAGCGAGGCCTCAGCCCTGTGTTTCAGCGAATCGACGCGATCACTCATCCCGCCACGGAGGTCTGACAAGTGCGTGAAGCTGGCGAGCAGCGACGAAACGGAGCGTGCGATCTCTCGAACCGCCAACTCGGTCCCGTTCGGGAGCCGGCCGTGCGACCCAGGGGGCGGGTTCGACGTGCTCCACCTTATCTGTGAAGTCCAGGATCACCGCCATCAGATCGATCCCAGACATCCCGTCGATCATGCAGTGGTGGATCTTCGTGATGATCGCAAACCCGCCAGACTCAAGGCCTTCGACGATGTTGAGTTCCCACAACGGTTTCGACCGATCCAGCTGCTGGGACATGAGCCGTCCGGCAAGCTCCTTCAGTTGTTCCTCGGTGCCGGGATGCGGAAGCGCGATATGGCGGACGTGGTAGTCGATGTGGAAGAACTCGTCGTCGACCCACACGGGATGTCCCTCGATGGGAACTGTTGCAAGACGCTGTCGGTACCGGGGAATCGATTCGAGGCGTGACTCGATCAGGTCGCGCATGAGGCCTATGTCGACACCTTGGTCCGTGGTCGCGGGACCAGGCCCGAAGAGCGCGACCGCCCCGACGTGCATGTGTGTGGATCGCGACTCAAGAGCGAGAAAAGATGCGTCCAGATTGGACAGCCGCTCGTAATGCACGCTCATAGGCTCTCTCCATTGATATCCACGGGTTCACCCCGGTCCGGTTCTCCCAGTGCCACAAGACTATCGGACAGATCTTCCGGGGAGCGGCGAGACGATGTCGATCAATGCGGAGGTGTCCGGATGTTCGAATGTCAACTGGCGGGCGTGAAGCCACGGGCGGCCGGGATCACCGACAACACCGCGTCGGCCGTATACCGAATCACCGATGATCGGATGATCGATCGCACGCATGTGGACGCGTATCTGATGGGTTCGACCGGTCTCGAGCGTCACGGACAGGAGCGACGCATCGAACCCATCCCACGAAGCCAGCCTCCGATAATGGGTGATCGATGATCGACCCTCCCGTGACACGCGCATCTTCGTCCGGTTCTGGGCATCCCTACCGATCGGCGCATCGACCGTGCCTGTGGTGTTCGTGAATCCGTGTTGAACGAGCGTCAGATACCGCCGCGCCACGGTGTGATCTCTCAACATCTGGGTAAGCCGCTCATGGGCCCCGTGTGTTCTTGCGACGACGAGCAGGCCCGATGTGTCCCTGTCCAGTCGGTGAACGATGCCGAAGCGACCTTCGTCGCCAACTCCCTCGATCTCGGGATATCGCGCCAGTAACCCGTTGGCAAGTGTTCCCCGACGACCGACCTGAACCCGGGTGGACGATGACACCGATGGGCTTGTCCACAACGACGAGGTAATCGTCCTCGTATCTCACATCGAAGGCGACCGTGGCATCTGGCAACAGAGCGGTATCGACCTCTGGCACCGTAACTGCGACACTCGTGCCCACGTGGAGTTTGTCCGAGGCCTTGATCTTCCGGTCCCCGACGACCGCATCTCCCGCGTCAACGATCGAGCGAGCTTCAGAACGGGACAATCCGAGACACGAGGCTATGACCTTGTCCGCACGCTCCCCCGAAAGATCCGGCGGTACCTCGATCGTCGTGTGCTTCATGACTTGAAGAAGAACGACACGAGGAGGAGTAGGCCAACGCCGAGCGTGATGCCCATGTCTGCGACGTTGAACGTCGCAAAGAACGAGAAGTCGATGAAGTCGACCACCGCACCGTCAAGTAACCCATCGCCGCGAAACAGGCGATCAGTGAGGTTCCCGATCGAACCCCCACGAACCATCCCAAGTGCGATGGCTTCAGCTTTTCGAGACGCATCCTTCAGCACGAACATGATCATCACGATCACTCCGACTGCGATCACACCAAGGATCGGCCCGCCTTTGGAGAACATCGAGAACGCTGCGCCCGTGTTGTAGGTCAAGCGGAACTGGAGGAAGCCTTCAATGACGAC
>PVMK01120073.1_pt1 | contig 16338 bp, 12 predicted proteins | sample 1853481 | NCBI WGS metagenome assembly PVMK01 (sample SAMN08533507, study PRJNA380276) | Marine sediment metagenome, whole genome shotgun sequencing project.
TCAAGGCGGTTCAGCGTGCGCAGGAACGTCGACTTGCCGGAGCCCGACGGGGGCACAATCGTCATCGTTGGCGTCGAGCTCAACAACGACCTCCGCAACGTCGAGAAGATCCGCTCCGAGGTGGGCATCGTCTTCCAGCAGTTCAACCTCTTTCCCCACCTAACTATCGAGCGCAACATCAGCCTTGCGCTGACGCACGTGCGCCACCTCAAGAAGTCCGCCGCCAAAGAGCTCGTCGTCACGCTACTTGAGCGCGTTGGCATCCCAGAACAGATCGACAAGTACCCGGCGCAGCTGTCCGGCGGTCAGCAACAGCGAGTTGCGATCGCCCGCGCACTCGCCATGCAGCCGAAGATCATGCTCTTCGATGAGCCGACGTCCGCCCTTGATCCTGAGATGATCAAAGAGGTGCTGGATGTGATGCACGAGCTGGCCGAGAGTGGCATGACGATGGTCGTCGTCACGCACGAGATGGGGTTCGCCAAGGGCGTCGCCGATCGCATCATGTTCATGGACGAGGGCCTCATCGTCGAACAGGGAACACCGGCGGAGTTCTTCGAGGCCCCGAAGGAAGATCGAACCAAGCTCTTCCTCTCGCAGATCCTCTAGTAGCGGGAAACCCACTAGTTCGGCCGGTGACGCTGCTGGCGTGTTGGTCGGCGACACTTCCGCGGCCCCGCCCCCACCCAGGGCCAGAAACCCCTCAAGCGCCGTCTGCCTCAGGGCCGATGCCGACACCCTCACCACGACGACGGCGTTGGCGTTGTACCAGATCGACGATCCAACCGGCAGCTTGCCGTCAACCTTTGGCACTGGCGCCGCGCCGACCGTCCACTCCGTATCCTTCGCGTCAGGTGACGAGTAGATGAGAACGCTTAGCTCCATCGTCGCCCCGTTGCCAGCCAGCGTGACGTCGACACCCGGTTCTTCGAAGCCCGTTACGGACCGGCTGATCTCCCCGATCGAGACCACCAGCGCCCTGGCCTGCCACGCGTCTTCTAGATGAGAGAACGAGTATGGGCTGCCTGACAGCGCTTGACCTACCGTTGGCGGAACGCCGGTGGCATCACTGTCGGCAGCGCCGACGCCATCACCGTTAGGTTGATCGGTCTCTGTCGGCGCCGGTGATTCGGCCGGAACAGTCGTCCCGTCTTCCCCGCTGTCTCCAAGCTCGTTGAGAGCGAAATATATCCCGAAGCCAGCGATGAGGAATATCCCCAGCGCGAACAGAACAACGCCAGCCGCCCGCAGCAATCCGCTGCCAACCGAGCGCCGTGGCGGCTCGTAAGGGGCCATGACCAGCGGCGGCGGATCGTCCAGTGGATCAGGGTTCGTGCCAGCCGCGCCATCAACGTCTTCCGGCAGAGCGTTCGCATCCTCTGCCTCGGCAACGGGCGGCGCTGGTGCGGGCTCGGAGGCCGGCGGCTCAGCCGGTGTAGTGTCCGGCGGCGTTGCCGACGGCGGCTGGGCAGCGCGCAGAGTCGCCGCCTTACGCCTGTCGGCCTGCGCCTGCGGGTGCATGCCCAACCCCTCGAACACTATGGCCCGGTTTTCGAACGTCTCTGCGTGCCGAGGGTCCTGACGTATCGTTTCGTTCAGGAGATCTAGCGCCTCGGGCAGCCTTTTACGGCTAATGAGCCGCTGGGCCGTAGCGTTGCGTTCAGCCGGTGATGGTCCGTCCATGTGCCTTATCCTCTGGCAGGCGCGAGCCTACCGCAGGTGAAACGGTATCCGCAATCGCAGCGCCGGGCAAACGACACGCTAGTGCCCAGTCAAGAGCGCGACACGCGGACCGAGCGCCCGCAGCCCGCGCACGTCCAGCGCTCATACTCGTGGCCCGGCCAGCCGGCCGATTCGCTCTGGTAGATGAGTACATCCGGTACGGCGAAGATCGTTTCGATCGCCCAGCGCAGGCGCGACTTCCGGCGCACGTCGATTCGCCAGTCGATGACCTTGCAACGCCTACACGGAGGACGCTTCTGAGGCGGGATCTGAGAATCGTCGGCCGGTGGCGAATCGGGCACTCAGGCTAGCGCACCAGCTCGATCAGCTGGTGGAGCATGCGGGCGGTGGCGCCCCAGATTCGGTGACCGTTGTAAGAGAAAGACGGGACTAGTACCTCCCGGCCGCCATGATCGCGGACTTCCAGCTCCATGCTTCCTTCTTCCAATAGGAAGCTCAACGGCACCTCAATGACCCGCGCGACCTCAACGTCGCAGACCGTGTACTGATAATCAGGGTCGTGCTCAAACAGGCCGACGAACGGTGACACTCGGAAGGCGCTGACAGTGAGCATGTCGTCGAGCTGGCCAATGACTCTCACGTGTTCGCTCTTCACGCCTATCTCCTCGAACGTCTCGCGCAGTGCAGTCGCCTCGGCCGTCGCGTCGGAATCCATCATGCCGCCACCGGGAAAGCAGATCTGGCCCTTGTGGTGTTCGACGTTGCTGGTGCGCTCTGTGAAGACGACGTGGGGCTCCCGCTCCACAGACCTGAGCAAAAGAAGCACAGCCGCGGGCGTGGCCGCCGGGTTGTCGATTTTGCGCGGGTTATAGTCGGCGAGTCCCGCTTCGAGCTTTTGGATAAGTTCTTCAGATGGCATATGCACTGTCATCATATCTGAGTCGTGTGTGACGAGTCACCCTTGGCCATTACGCTTCGATTACAGAAGAGAGGCTGGAAACACTGATCTCACCGTCTCCAGCCTCTCTGATTTCCCCGTCGATCTCTTCGACGATGACGTCCCGATTTCGTTGCATCGCAGCGGCGCAGAGAGCTTCGAGCGGGGCATGGTTCCGTGACTCGTGGGACATGTGGTGGGCCCGGCAGGATTCGAACCTGCAACCAACCGGTTATGAGCCGGGCGCTCTACCCTTGAGCTACGGGCCCGCCTTAAGAATTGTAGGCCCGGCTACTGGCTCCTTCAACCCGACACCGCCCAACCCGCGTCCTCACGATGTAACGCAGCTTTGGCGGCCCCGTCCTATGTCACAGGTAAGCGCGCCCGGCGGCAGTCCGTCTGGGCACAGCAAACAGAGGCATCTTAGTGACGAAACCAAGCGACTTCACTCCAGAGCGAGTCCTGGAAGTACAGGGCGGGTCGGTAGCCAACGAGACGAAGCACGCCAACCGTGAGACCTGGCTGTTCCGCTTCGCTGGCGTGTTCCTACTCCTGGCCAGCTGGGCCATAGTCTCCACACAACACACCGTCGGTTCGGCGTCGTTCCTGATCGAGACGATCGTCCTGGCAGGCCTCGGCGTGTTCGGCTTCCTGGCCGCAGCTCGCGCCGTCCGCATCGCCGTAAACATGGAGAAGCGCCTACGCCTCAGCCTCCTTGTACACAACATGGAGCTGGAAAAGCTGGCGATGCAGGACGACCTGACGCAGCTCTTCAACCGCAAATACTTCTTTGAGCGCCTGGAACGGGAGATGGAGACAGCGCAGGCGTTTCAGCGTCCGCTTTCGATAATCGTCATGGATCTGGACGGCCTCAGGAAGATCAACGACACGCATGGCCGCAGCGCCGGCGACGAGGTTCTGCAGAGCGTCGGGCGCTTCCTGGCCGGTCACACTCGCGCTAGCGACATCCCTGCCCGCATCGCCGGCGATGAGTTCGCTGTCATCATGCCCGACACTCCGGCAGCTCAGGCCGAGACGCTGACGACCCGGCTGGAGAAGCGCCTCGCCTCACTCAATATCGTCGACCGAAACGAACTGACGCTGACCGTCCGCGCCTCGCTCGGAACTGCTACCTACCCGGACACAGGCCAGACTGTCCGTGAAGTCCTCCAACTGGCCGATGCTGCCATGCTCGCGCAGAAAGGCCTGCACAAGTCCGACCCGCCCCTCGACGAGAGCGACGGGCTGAACCCCGTTCCCCCGATCTTCCGCCGGGTCGCGTCCTCCTAAGCCAGCCCGTGCTTCCGGACGAGCGACTCGATGTACGAGACGTCGGCGAACACGCGCTCGCGCATCGCCGGCCGCTGCTCGTCAGGCACCGGCGCTGAGGGGGCATTGACCATCACGCCGAAGAGCACGCCGCGAATCTGCCACTCTGCGATCGATCCCAGTTCGAAGGCCAGGTGCCATTCTTCCCGATCAATCTTGTCGCCGAGCTGTGCCTCCAGCTCATCCAGGTAGAAGTCGAGCATTGCGTCCAGATCGTCCGGCTGCTGGTACATCGTGAAGCGCACGACATCCGAGGCGGAGAGGCCCTTGCCGAGAATCTCCCAGTCGATGACGACGGTGCGCGGGCCGTCCGGTCCTTCCTCGATCCCAAGGTTGCGGTTGTCGAAGTCGTAGTGGCAGAGCGTCTTCGGCATCGGCTCAATGCGCTCCAGCAGGTCCTCTGGCTCACGATACAGCTTCTCGATCGCTCGCCGTGTGTCCGGATCGAGCGACTGCAGGAGGTTGACGACGCCCTCCGCCAGCCACGGCCAGCGTTCCGTGACGTAGACGCTCGGCTCGGCCGGGTTCTTCATCCCATCCATGATGTCTACAACGCAGCGGTAGAAGTAGTCCACCGGGCGTTTGAGGCTCATCAGCCAGGGCTTGTCGATGACGTCGTGTTTCTCCCAGAACCGCGCGTGGAACGCCGCCAGATGTGAGAGGATCGTGCGCACGGTCTCGTCCGGAACCTTCGTGTGCATCCCCAGAGCCTCCATCTGCGGACGCACGTCGCGCAGGAACGCCCAGTACTGGTCTCGCTCCGGCCGGTTGATGACCTCGACGTACGGGACGGAGAACGTCTCGGGCATCATCTCGAAGAGGCCCATCTCGAACGCCTTCAGCTCGCGATGCTCTGTATCGCCTGTCAGCATCAAGACGGCATCCATCTTCGGCAGGACGCGCAGGATAACGCTGGCGCGCCCGTTTCCGCCGTCACTCTCGTAGGAGAACGGCAGGTCGTAGAACTGCTTCTCGCCGAACCGCGGAAACTCGAACGGGTCTTCGACGACGCCGAACTCGATTACCTTCAGGGAGTCGTCATCCAGGGCCTTGCGGGCGATGTACGACAGGTATTCCCCGTCGATGTCAGATACAGCCTGCGGTTCGTTCACCTGCTACTCCCGTGCTCCACGATCACTGATGTTGGGATTCTAGCGTATATCGACCAGTCCTAGAAGGTAGAGGCTACTTCTTGCGGCGGGCGCGGGCGGTGCTGCCGCCGATGCGCCGACTGACGGAGAGCACCCCCCGGATCACCTCGAGCTTGTTGAGCATCCGCCCGAGCTGTTCGACGCCACTCGTCTCCAGCGTCATGAAGATCGTGATGTGGCCGTCTTCCCCTTCCTGCGTGTGGACGCCGACCATATTCACGGCCTCCTCCGCAACCAGAGTCGCCACGTCCCGCAGGAGCCCGACGCGGTCCCAGGCCTCGATGTTCACCGCCACCGGGTACATCTGCCCGCGGCGGCCCCACTCGACATCGATCAGCCTCTCCGTGTCGTCCTCGTGCACCACGTTCGGGCAATCGCGGCGGTGAATGGCGACGCCGGCGCCGCGGGTGACGTAGCCGATGATCTCATCGCCGGGCACCGGACTGCAGCAGCGCGAAAGGCGCGTCAGCAGGTCGCCCGTGCCCAGGACCTGGATGTTCGGAGTGAAGTCCGGCTGGGCTGCTGGCGCTTCGACCTCGTGCACTTCCTCCGTCTCCCGGATCAGCGAAGCTATCTTGTTGCCGACGTGCTGCGTGCTGATCTCGCCGTAGCCGACACGCAGATAGAAGTCCTCGGCATCCTCGAATTTGAAGATGCGCAGAAGCTCCGCCTGCATCTCCGGCAGGCTCGTGCCCAGACGCGCCATCTCGCGCTCCAGCATCTCTTTGCCGCGGGCGATGTTCTCGGCGCGTTCCTGGCGCTTGAACCACTGCCGCACCTTCTCGCGGCCATGAGAGGTGCGGAGATAGCCAAGGTTCTGGTTCATCCAGTCCCGCGACGGCCCTTTTGACGACTTGCTGGTGAGGATTTCGACCACGTCGCCGTTTTTGAGCGGGTAGTTCAACGAGACCAACTTGCCGTTAACCTTCCCACCGACGCAGAGGTGCCCGAGATCTGTATGGATCCGGTAAGCAAAGTCGAGCGGTGTCGAGCCGGCTGGCATCTCCTTGATCTCGCCGCGGGGTGTGAAGACGAACACCTGGTCCTGGAAGATGTCCGTCTTGATCGCCTCAACCCACTCCTCGGCCTGAGAGATCTCGCGCTGCCAGTCCATCAACTGGCGTATCCAGGCCAGTCGCTCTTCGTAGCGGGCGTCGCGCTTCGAGCCTTCCTTGTAACGCCAGTGCGCCGCGATGCCGTACTCGGCCGAGTGGTGCATATCGCGCGTCCGAATCTGCACCTCAAGCGGCTGAGTCTGCAGCGCCATCACCGTCGTGTGCAGCGACTGGTACATGCTCTCCTTCGGCATCGCAATGTAGTCGTCGAACGTCCCCGGAACCGGTCGCCATAGTGCGTGCACGACGCCGAGAGCCTTGTAGCAATCGCCCTCCGACGCCACCAGCACGCGGACGGCGAGCAGATCGTAGATTTCGTCGACGCTACGGCCTTCTGATGCGTACTTCTCCATCTTTTCGTAGATGCTGTAGATATGCTTCGCGCGCCCCTGCACCTCAGCCTCGACATCCTGTTCAGAGAGTTCCTTATCCAGGATCTTCGTCACTTCCGTCACGTACTCTTCACGGGCGCCGCGCTTGGCATCAAGCATCTGGGCCACGCCCTTGTATGTCTCGGGCTGAAGGTGACGGAACGCCAGGTCCTCCAGCTGCCACTTCATCTCCCAGATGCCCAGCCGCGCCGCCAGCGGGGCGTAGATCTCCATCGTCTCCCGGGCGATGCGCACCTGGTCGTCGCGGTCCAGCGCCCAGAGCGTGCGCATGTTGTGCAGACGATCGGCCAGCTTGATGATCACCACGCGCAAGTCCTGGGCCATCGCCAGGAACATCTTGCGCAGGTTCTCCGCCTGCAGGCGCTGGTCGGGCACGTCGGTGTCGGCTGCCTGTCCCGATATCTGGCCCAGTTTGGTGACACCCTCGACCATCAGCGCCACTTCGGGACCGAAGCGCTTCTCGATCTCAGAGTTCTCGACGCCGCAGTCCTCCTGCACGTCATGCAGCAGCGCTCCGGCGATCGTCGACGCATCCAGTTGAAGCGCAGCGATCGCCTCGGCCGCCGCGAGGGGATGAGTGATCACCGGGTCGCCGCTTCTGCGTGTCTGTCCGGCGTGCGCCTCGATCGCGAATTGCAGCGCGCTGCCCACCAGCTCCTGCCCCTTGGGCGGCAGATACTCGGCCACGCGGTCAAGGAGCGGCTGTCCCAGCTTCTCCTCGTCAGCAATCGTCATATGTCCTTTAAGTTTACACCGGCCGCTCGCCGCGGCTGCGTATTCGGCTGCCCTTAGCGGCCTCTCGCTGCTATCCTCGTCTCATGACGCCAGACATCCAGGCGCCACGCGGCACACAGGACATCCTTCCCGACGAGCAGCCGTGGTGGGACTACGTGCGCGACACGGCAGTACAGCTGAGCGAGAAGTTCCGATACTCCCAAATCGACACGCCGATGTTCGAGGACGTAGCGCTCTTCAAGCGTACCGTCGGCGACACGACAGACATCGTCCAGAAAGAGATGTACGTGTTCAAGGACCGGGGCGATCAAGAGCTGGCCCTGCGTCCGGAGGGGACCGCGCCCGTCTGCCGCGCCTACATCGAGCACGGTATGCACAACCAGCCGCAGCCGGTACGCCTCTTCTACATCACACCGATCTTCCGCTACGACCGTCCACAAGCCGGGCGCTTCCGCCAGCACCACCAGTTCGGCATCGAAGCGATCGGCGACGCCTCGGCCTCGGCGGACGCTGAGACGATCGAGATACTCTGGCGGCTGTACGAAGAGCTTGGCCTGACCGGGCTCACGCTCAACCTGAACTCGATCGGAGACGCCGAGTGCCGACCCCGCTATCTCGATGCCCTACGGGACTACTACGCCGACAAGCTGGGCCGTGTCTGCCGCGACTGCCAGGCGCGCGTCGAACGTAACCCACTGCGCTTGCTCGACTGCAAGAACGCCGAGTGCCAGGATGTCATCGCCGGCGCGCCCGCCTTCACGGACTACCTTTGCGATGCTTGCGGCGATCACTTTTCGCAAGTCACGGCTTATGTCGAGTCGCTCGGCATCCCCCACGTCATCAACCCGCGCCTCGTGCGGGGCCTCGACTACTACACGCGTACCGTCTACGAGGTCCAGCCGGTGGAGGAAGGCGGCCAGAGCACCGTCGGCGGCGGCGGACGCTACGATGGCCTGATCGAGCAGCTCGGCGGCAAACCTACGCCGGGAGTCGGATTCGCGACGGGGATCGAGCGGATCATCCTCAACATGAAGCGCCAGGACGTGACGCTGCCCGACGCCTCACAGCTAGACGTGTTCGTGGTCTGCGCTTCGGCGGCGGCGCGAGTTTTCGCGTTCAAGTTAGCCTCTGACCTGCGCCGAGCCGGCCTCTCCAGCGTGGTCGGTGACAGCGCTCGCTCGCTCAAGGCGCAGATGCGCCACGCCGGCTCACTCAATGCCGCCTACGCGGCGATCATTGGCGACCGCGAACTCGAATCCTCCAGCGTCGCGCTCAAGCGATTGGCCGACGGCTCCCAGGAGACGGTGCCGCCCGATGACGTCGCAGCTCACGTTCGAGCGTAGCTGCTAGAGCGGCCGGATCATAAGCCCGTCGAGGTTGACCCCGAGCTGGGCCAGGTAATCGAGGACGGTGCCGCGGTGGTGCAAGTCGTGCGCCAGCCGGTGATAGGCGACGTAGTGCCCGTCGTACTCCTCGGGCTCAAGCTGGTAGTAGCCAGGGTCATAGCCAAGGGCGTGCGGCTCGTACTCAGCGTCGAGCCTCTTCGCATCCGCGAGGAACACCGCGACGACCTCCCACGAATGCCGCAGCTGCTCCTTGATGCCGTCCTTCGTCTGCGTGCCAGCGATAGCAGCGGACAGCTCCGCGCCCTCGTCAAGGCCGTCCATGATCGGCCCGTGGTACCGGGCCATGATCAGGTGCTGAAGAATCCGCTGGAAGCCCCACTCGCCTTCGCGCGGCGACCACGTGAGCTTGTCGTCCGGTATTAGATCGACGAGTTGCATCAGATGGTCGTTCATCGTCGCCCAGTGCCGGACGATGTCCAATCGCGGGTGGGCACTCTCGGTCATCTCCGCTCTCCTTCCGGGCCGCTGCAGACGGCCGTCCGAGCGGCCCGCCGGTGATATAATCTGAGTGACGGGCCCCAGACGGGGGCCTTGTGTATGTCTGAGAGTAGCACCATGTGGGACAAACTCGGTTCGATTCGCGCCCGGCACGAAGACCTCGCCGCCGAAATGGCCCGCCCAGAAGTCGTCACCGACTACGAGCGGGTAGAAACGCTTGCCCGCGAGCACGCGGCGCTGGGCAAGATCATCCGCATCGCGGATGAATATCGCGACGTCGAGACGACTCTCACCCAGGCGCGCGAGATCGTTGCGGAAGGTGGCGACGAGGATTTCGTCGCGCTGGCGCGTGAAGACATCGCAGCGAACGAGAAGCGAGGCACCGAACTTGAGCAGGAACTCAAAGTCGCGCTGATCCCCAAGGACCCGTTCGACCAGAAGAACGTCATCGTCGAGATACGCGGCGCCGCCGGTGGCGAAGAAGCGAAGCTCTTCACTGGCGATCTCTTCCGCATGTACAGCCGCTACGCGGAGCGTCAGAGTTGGAAGACCGAAGTGCTCGAATCCCACGGCAGCGACATCGGCGGCTTCAAGGAGATCGTCTTCGCCGTGCAAGGCGAGGGCGCCTACAGCCGGCTGAAGTTCGAAAGCGGCGTCCACCGCGTCCAGCGTGTCCCGGAAACTGAAACGCAGGGCCGCATCCACACCTCCACAGCCACGGTCGCCGTCCTCCCGGAAGCGGACGAGGTCGACATCGATATCGACCCCAAGGACCTGCGCCTCGACACGTTCAACGCCGGCGGAGCGGGCGGCCAGAACGTCCAGAAGAACGACAACGCCGTGCGCCTCACGCACCTGCCCACCGGCATCGTCGCCACCTGCCAGGACGAGCGATCCCAGCTCAAGAACCGCACGAAGGCGATGGCGGTTCTACGCTCCCGGCTGCTCGACATCAAGCAGCGTGAGCAGCGCGAAAAGATCGAGTCGACGCGTCGTGGCCAGGTCGGATCCGGCGACCGTGCTGAGAAGATTCGCACGTACAACTTCCCGCAGGACAGGATGACGGATCACCGCGTCGGCTTCACTCAACACAACCTGCCGGGACTCCTCGACGGCGACCTGGATGGCGTCATCGACACGCTCCAACAGCGCGAGCAGGAACAGCTGCTGGAGGCGTCCGCTCTAGGCGGAGAGTGATCATATCGGAGGCGCTACGTCGCGGAACGCGCCTCATCCAGAGCACCGGCAGCGACGAAGCGCGCCTGGAGGCCGAGCTGCTGCTCATGCACGCCCTCAAGACAGACCGCGTGCATCTCTACGAGCGCCTGCAGGACGAACTGCCCGCTCGCGCCGCCGACCACTACCAGCGCCTCCTCGATCGGCGAGCAACGCACGAACCAACGCCGTACATCATCGGCCACAAGGAGTTCTTCGGGCTGGAGTTCGAGGTCGCCCGATCCGCCCTTATCCCGCGGCCGGAGACCGAGATGCTGGTCGAGTTGACGGTCGACTTCGCGCGCGACCGCTACGCTGACAACCGCTTCACGGCGGTCGATGTGGGAACGGGCTCGGGCGTGATCGCCATCGCTATCGCGTCTCAGCTTCCGAGCGCACGCGTCATCGCGACAGACGTCTCGAAGCGCGCCACGGCCCTCGCTCGCCGCAACGCCGAACGCCACCACGTTGCGGCCCGCATCGAGTTCGTTGACGGCGACACCCTTCTTCCGGTTAAGGGGCAAGCCGAAATCATCGCCGCCAATCTACCGTACGTCACGACAGAGGACTGGCTCGCCGCGCCGCCAGAGATTCGCGAATGGGAGCCGCGCAGGGCCCTGGAGGGCGGCGGCGATGGCCTGCGCTGCATCCGGAGACTCTTCCGGCAAGCACCCGAAAAGCTCGCCCGCAACGGGGCCCTTTTCGCCGAGATCGGCGACCGCCAGGGCGCAGCCGCACGATCGCTCGCTGAGGAGGCTTTCCCCGACGCACAAGTCGAGGTCCGGCCGGACCTCACCGGGCGCGACCGCGTGATCTGCGTCTACGCGTGAACGAGGCCGTTAGCCGTTGGCAGGCATCGCCTGCTTTTGATCGATGGAATCATCCTCGCTGCGCAGATAGAAGACGTCGCGAAGCCTGATACGCATCGCGACTGCCGCCAGCGGACCGGCCAACAGGTAGGGAACCGCGAGGATCGCGTGGGCATAGATCGCGAACGCCACCGCTTGCGACCTGTCGACGTCGAACGCTACGAGCAGGCTCGTCAGCGCCACTTCGTAGACGCCGAGCCCAGCCTGTGTAATCGGCACGGAGACCGCAATCGTCGCGGCCACAACCAGAAGCAGGTAGAACGCCGGGCTCAGATCGAGCCCGATCGATTGGCCCGCCGCCCAGTACATCGTCGCCTCGCAGAGCCACGCCGCGATCGAACAGACGGAGACGATGAGCAACGCTCGTCTGCTGCGGAACGCCTTCAGGCCGGTGCTGAAGGAGCGCACTTGCTCGACGATCCGAAGACGCCAGCGTCCCTCTGGCTCCGCCGGCAGCAGACGCCCATCGGTATTCGACGACAGCCAACGCGCGCCGATCACACCGATCACGAGAAGCGCAAGATATGCGGCGGCCAGCGGCCAGAGGTAGCGCGCCTCCGGGAAGGCCAACAGGCCGATCACCAGAAAGGCGCTGAACGCCACGGTGTCCATCAGCTTCTCTGAGATGACGGTGGCGACGACCTGTGCCAGCTCGAGACCTGTGCGCCGCCGAACGATCTGGACACGCACGACCTCGCCAGCGCGGAACGGCAGGGCGAGATTGCAGGCTACTCCGATGATCGAAACGCCCCAGAGGAAGCGCACGCCGACCGACTTCAGCGGCAGCAAGAAGACACGCCAGCGAATCGCCCGGAAGTAGTCCGACATCAGGTTGACGATCACCGCCAGCGGCAGCCACCATAGGTCCGCACCGGACAGCTCTTCCCGCACTGCAGCGAGATCGGTGCGCCAAAGGAGAAGGCCCAGGAGCCCCGCCGCGAACGACAGCTGGGCGACATAGCGGGCGAACGGAATCAACCGCCGGAACCAGCCGGCGGTCGACTCTTCTGCGGTAGTCTCGTACTCCAGCGGTTACTCCGGTAGCGATGCGTTCACTGCCGACAGCTTACCCGCCATCAGCCTTAGAAGCTCTGCCTCGACGCTGTCGTCGGGCTCCCCAAAGCGCCCGTAGATGAGGACGCCAACGACTCTTCCCTCCCGGACCACGACCGCGTCCAGATTGTACTGCCGGCTCGTGACGAGCAGGTTCACGTTCACATGCATACGGTATCCGACGATCTCGTCCCCGACCGCTGTCGGGTCGAAGCCGATGATCGCGACATCGATCGTGGAGAACGGACCGAGGTCGATCCCGAAACCGGCGAGGAAGTCTCGGGCGATTTGCTCCACCGCACCCGCGAATTCATCCTCGCAGCGGCCTATGAAGTCTGGCGTCGCTGCCAGCGCCGCGGCTGCTTCGTCTTCCGATCGGTAGACAGCGGCTAGAGTGAAGATCTGATCGTCGAGGGCGCTCTCGTAGGCGCCTGAGTCCGCCGTCGCTACGGCGTCCGGGAAGACGACGGCCGGGTCGAAGATGTCGCACTCATCGCTGAGGCTGGCCTGCGATTGCAGTCCGTCGTCACCCGTCCGTTCATAGCCTGGCAGATCTTCGGCGCTGAAGACGGCGTCGCCGACCAGCCGCTGCGCCTCCGCCGCAAAGTCAATCGTCGTCGCGGGCGACGGCTCGCCTGAGCCGTCGTCGCCACATGCGACTAAGACGGCGGCGCACGCGAGGAAGACGGCAACGAAAAGAGGTCGCATCACTCAATTATCGCAGCCCAACGCACCCCAGGTAACGCTGCCCCAGCCGCCGCGATATACTTGCGCTATTCCAGAAAGCGGAGGGTGCCCCAATGACAGAACAATCTCAAGACCGACAGATCGACATGGCGTCCGCTCGCGACCTACCACCGGAGCAGGCAGGGTTTTTCTACCTCGGCCCGTCGAAGCAGGTCGCCGAGGGAGCCGTGTTCCTTTCGTCGTTCGCCAACGTCACAGCCTTTACCGGCGACGACGGCGTGCTTCTCATCGACACCTCACAGGAGCGGTTCACCGGACGCATGCTGCAGGATCTCCGCGACAACTACTCGAAGGCGCCGGTCGAAGCCGTCGTTTACACGCACGGCCACGTCGACCACGTCACGGGCGCGGACACGATCATAGCCGCAGCCGCTGAGCGCGGCGACCGGAGGCCGCGCATCATCAGCCATCGCGACGTCCCGCCGCGCTTCGACCGCTACCGGCTAACAGCCGCGCACAACGATCACATCAACACGATCCAGTTCAACCTGCCGCCGGCAACGAAGCCATTCACCAACGCCGCGCTTACCTACCCCGATGTCACCTACGACCAGGGCATGGAGACGCGCATCGCTGGCATGACGTTCGAGTTCCACCACGCCCGCGGCGAGACAGACGACGAAACGTGGGTCTGGTGTCGCGACAACCGCGTCCTCTGCACCGGCGACACCTTCGTCTGGTGCTCGCCCAACGCCGGCAACCCCTTCAAGGTCCAGCGCTACGCCAAGGACTGGGCCGATGCGCTTGAGAAGATGGCCGCCAAGAAGCCGCTGCACCTCCTGCCAGGCCACGGCCCCGCGATCTCGGACGAGGGGACGATCGAAGAAGCCCTTCTTTCGTCGGCGCACCTCTTGCGCTCGATCCACGACCAGGTCGTCGCCGGCATGAACGACGGCAAGTGGCTCGAGGACATCATTCGCGATATGGACTGGCCAGCGATGGACAAGCCCTGGCTGCAGCCGATCTACGACCACCCCGAGTTCGTCGCGCGCAACGTCCACCGGCTTTACGGTGGCTGGTGGAACGGCGACGCCGCCGACATGCTCCCAGCCCACAGCCACGACATCGCCGCGGTGCTTGTCAGCACAACGGGCGCAGCGCCGATCCTCGACCGGGCGCGCAAGGCCCGCGAAGACGGCGACTTGCAGATCGCCTGCCACCTCGTCGACTTCGTGCGCAAAGGCGAGCCCGACAACAAAGAAGCGTGGGAGCTTTGGCGAGACCTGTTCACAGAACGCTCCACCCAGGAACGCTCGCTGATGGCGCGCGGTGCGTTCAAGGCCGCCGTGCGCGAGGCAGAGGCCCGGCTGAAGGAGCTATCGTAAGAGCGTGGAGCAGCGAGGCCTCAACGACCGGCAAGCAACGGCAGCGCGACGTAGTGCGTATCTCGTTTTAGCGTAGCGATTAGGGTGGCAATTGGGGAATTGGCATCAAATAGGGCCTGAGGACGGTTGTAACAGCGAGACGCGAGGTATTAGCCTTACTGCAGTAAGGGCACGGGGGCCATAGATGGTATCAATCAAACAATCGGCTTACGCTATCGACGCAGCGGCGATCCTGGATAATCCGTCACACAAGGACCTCCGCAAACTCACCGCAGAGATGGATAACGCCCATCACACGGTGCTCGGCAACCTTGATGTCGCTACCCGCGTCGACTCCCGCTCTGCCGGCTCCACCTACATCGTCACCGATCACCCCGAGGCCTTCCGCGGCGTACAGACGATGTCGCGCGACGAATACGAGCGCATCTCGAACCTGCAGAACGAGTACATCCGCGGCCAGGAGATGATCGTCATCGACGGCTACATCTCCAACGCGCCGCAGGTCCAGACCGCCGCCCGCCTGATCATCGAGCGCCGCAACGCCAACGTCGCCGGCATGCAGAAGTTCCTCTACTTTCAGCGCAAAAGCGGCGAGCCCATTGTCACCGTTATCGACACTCCGAACCTCGTGGCGGCGGGTTACCCAGACGACCGCTGCATCGCCGTCGACCTCGACAACGGCGTCACCCGCGTGCTCAACTCCGACTACTTCGGCGAGTCGAAAAAGGGCGGCCTGCGAATGTGGAACAAGATCGTCTACGACCTGGGCGGCCTGGCGATGCATGCCGGCTGCAAAGTCGTGCAGACGGCCAGCGGCCTGAAGACGATCGCCATCATCGGCCTCTCCGGCACCGGCAAGACCACCTCAACGTTCCGCCGCCAGGGCGAATCGAAGCCCGTCCAGGACGACTTCATCGCTCTCATGCCCGGCGGCATCATTCACGGCTCCGAGAACGGCTGCTTCGCCAAGACATTCGCGCTCTCACCAGAGCACGAGCCCGAGATCCACGCCGCTGTCACGAGCCCGATCTCGTACCTTGAGAACGTTTACATCGACGACGACGGAAACCTCGACTTCTTTAACCAGTCATACACACAAAACGGCCGCGCCGTATTCCCGCTGAAGGCTCTAGAACGTATCGAAGACGCCCGCAACATCCCGCCGGTATCCGCGATTGTGATCCTCAACCGCGACCAGGGGATCGTTCCCGCGCTGGCCAGGCTCTCGCAAGACCAGGCCGCCGCCTACTTCATGCTCGGCGAGACGACCGGCACGAGCGCCGGCGGCAAGAAGGAAGCCGGCAAGGCCGTTCGTATCCCCGGCACGAACCCATTCTCTCCGATGTCGGACGAGAAGCAGGGCAACCGCTTCCACCAACTGCTCCAGTCGCACCCGATCGACGTCTACCTGATGAACACGGGCTGGGTGGTCGAGCGCGACGGCCCCAACTCGAAGAAGATCAAGGTCGCCGACTCCAGCATCTGCCTGACGGCGATCGCCGAGGGCGGCGCTGAATGGGAGCAGGACCCGGACTTCGGCTACGAAGTCCCGAAGAGCCTGCCCGGCCTCGACGAAGAGATGGGCCACCCCCGACTGGCCTTCGAGCGCCTGGGCCGAACGGAAGAGTACGAGCAGCGAGTGCAGCAGCGCAACGAAGAACGCCGCGAGTTTCTCGCCTCCTTTGCGGGCCTCGACCCGCAAATCGCCAACGGTATCTAGGCGCGGCTCCACCTGGAGCGCCTTCAGCCACCACGCGCGTGTGACTCCCATCACAGCAGCGGTCTCCGCCTGTGCGATAATTCCCCCAGCGGCTAATCGACCGCCGGAAGGACACATATGACTACCGACCAACAACCGATCGTCTTCAACCCGCTCGATCCCGCCTTCCGCGAGAACCCCTACCCGGTCTACAGCCGCCTCGTGCGCGAAGACCCGGTGCACA
>PVMK01185097.1_pt1:0-10000 | contig 16334 bp, 16 predicted proteins | sample 1853481 | NCBI WGS metagenome assembly PVMK01 (sample SAMN08533507, study PRJNA380276) | Marine sediment metagenome, whole genome shotgun sequencing project.
GCAGACACGACGTAATGTTTCAAGAAACTCCTGTGTGCCGGGAACGCAATTCATATTGCCAGCAATCGGTTCCACGATAATGGCCGCGATTTGATCACCGATTTCTTTAAACAGTTCTTCAAGCTGTTCCGGATTGTTATAACTCAAGGTGAGTGTATGTTGGGCGAGATCTGCAGGTACGCCAGGTGATGTTGGCACGCCCAGTGTCAAGGCGCCTGAACCGGCTTTAACTAATAATGAATCTGCATGACCATGATAACAACCTTCAAATTTAACGATTTTGTCTCTGCCGGTGAAACCGCGTGCAAGTCGAATCGCACTCATGGCTGCCTCGGTGCCTGAGCTGACCATGCGTACCTTTTTAATATTTGGCATGATTTCACAAATCTTGTTGGCCATTTGTGTTTCAAGTTCTGTCGGTGCACCAAAACTGAGTCCATTGGCTGCAGTTTCCTGTACTGCCTTGATGACATCCGGGTGAGCGTGACCAAGGACCATGGGGCCCCATGACCCTACATAATCAATATATTGTTTGCCATTACTGTCAAAAACATAAGCACCCCGGGCTCTGGCCAGGAATACCGGATCACCACCCACTGATTTAAATGCGCGAACTGGCGAGTTAACGCCGCCTGGAATGTGTTCTTGTGCTGCTTTAAATAAATTCTTTGTCATGATTCAGTGTTAAACATATTTATGTATTTTGTTGTTGTATTAAACGGGTTTTCTGACGCATATAGTCCGCTAATAACAGCCAGCATATCGGCCCCCGCCTCAATTAAAGACAGTCCATTTTCCGGTGTAATGCCGCCAATGGCAACTACAGGGAGCTTAAATCTTTGTTTGGCTGTTTGAATTATGTCAAGTGTCGCATGGGCTGCATCAGGTTTAGTGGGTGAGGAGAAGAATGCACCGAAAGCGATATAGTCAGCGCCGGACTTTGAGGCTTGTTGTGCACGATCCAGATCGTTATAACAGGAACAGCCAATCATTACCTTATTTCCCAGTCGTTCTCTGGCGTCAGCAATAGTCGAATCAGACTTGCCCAAATGGACGCCGTCGGCACCTGTTTGAATTGCAAGGGCAATATCATCATTGATAATCAGAGGCACTGAGTATTCTCGGCATAATACGTGGAGTTCTTCTGCCTCGGCAATGCATGTGTTTTCATCTGCCTGTTTATTTCTATATTGCAGAAAATTTGCACCTGCGCGCAGGATTTCCTCAGTCCTGGCAAGCATTGTTTCTGTGCTGAGGTTAGCCGTATCAGTAATGGCATAAAGCCCTTTCATTTCGAATCTCAAAACTATTTAATCTCTGACTATTTAAAAAAGCGATTCGGGTGTAGCTGTCCCTTGCCCAGTGTTAGACCGTGCTTGAGACAATTCCATGTGAATTCCTGGGCTTGTTCAACTGCGGGAATGAGTTTTATATGTTTGGCAAGATTTGCACTGATTGCAGAGGCCAGTGTGCAGCCTGATCCATGAAAACTTCCAGGTAAACGATCATAGGTAAATGTTTGAGTCGGGCCATCTTCCTGATAGAGATGGTTTACGATATGCGCTGCAGACGCCTCCACATCTGTTATTAATACATTCTTGCAGCCCATCTCAAGCAATCTTTCAGCGGCTGCATGTGGTGTTAGTGTTTCAGTTAGTTGCAATGCTTCTTCAAGATTGGGTGTGATCACCGTAGTAATAGGCAATAGCAGTTCGGATATTAAAGAACACATCTGCTCATTCGAAAAATCATGGCCTGTTGTTGATTGTAAAACAGGATCAAGTATTACCGGAAACATTTTATCTGAGATTAATTCATGAACCGCGTAAATCAGTTCCAGGGAACCAATCGCACCTATTTTGCAAGCATCGATCTTTATATCCTCAAGTACGAGCTTGCCCTGAGTAAGAAAATCTTCTGCAACTTGAGGAAGATGATAAGAAAATGATTGCGTATTTTGAGCTGTTAGCGAGGTGATAACCGAAGTCGCAATGCATCCATGTGCTGCCAGCGTTTCAATGTCGGCTTGAATACCAGCACCACCAGAAGGATCATGTCCCGCCAGCACAAGGACAACCGGTTTTTTCAGTGATGGCTTGTTCATGGAGTTTATTTTAAATGACTCTACCTTGTTATAGTATGCCGAATCTGTTTTTTTTCGGGATGAGGGTGTCTTTGATGAAACAATATATGTGTGCACTTTGTGGATTTGTTTATGAAGAAGAAAAAGGCTGGCCAGAAGACGGGATCGAAGCCGGCACCAAATGGGAAGATGTGCCTGATGACTGGGTATGTCCAGAATGTGCGGCGATAAAAGCCGATTTTGAGATGATTGAAATCTAGAAAGGCCTGACTACTGCCAGAATAATAATCGCGGCCAGGATCAATACCGGGAATTCGTTTAGCCAGCGATAAAATACATGGCCATGTTGGTTACGGTCATGTTTAAAATCCAGTAGTAGTTTTCCGCAGTAGATGTGATAAATAAGCAGTACTGTTACTAAAGCCAGTTTTACATGCATCCATAGCATTCCCGCGTAAGCTTCCCAACCATTTGCGAACAAAGTCCAAAAACCAAAGATAATGGTCAGGATTCCGCCCGGGGTCATAATGCCAAAGAACAGTTTTCGTTCCATGATCTTGAAGCGATCAATGCTGGCTTGATCTTCACTCATGGCGTGATAAACAAATAGACGTGGAAGATAAAACAGTCCTGCGAACCAGGTTACCATGAATATTAAATGTAAGGCTTTAGGCCAGAGCATGCCGTAGGGTTCTGGTCAGTTCTAATCAGGAAGAAGGTGTAGAGATTGGACTTAAGCCGGTGACTGTATTTTGGGATGTGCTCTCTTTGGGCAACATTGAGATTATTGAGTCACGTAGTTCATTCATATCCATTTCACCAATAGTGTGTTTGCTAATTGTACCATCTGGTGCGATTAGAAAAGATGTTGGTGTTACCAGCACATCACCAAAGGCAACTACTGCATGCCCCTCAATATCGATGGCAATGGGGTAGGGGATGGCTCGTTCGGAAATCATCTTTACCACATGATTCGGTGGATCATAAGGCATGGCGACACCAATGATTTCCAGGCCATCATCAGAAAGCTCATCATAGAGTGCAATCAGGTGTGGCATTTCACGAACGCAACCGATACAGGAGGTAGCCCAAAAGGTCACTAAAACAGGTTTGCCACGTAGCTGTTTTAAATCAATGATGCTTCCATCTGTAATGGTGAGTTTGATGTCAGGTGCTTGACTAACACCACTCGGTGAAAGCCATAACCATGCAACAGAGGCTATAAACACTACAACAAGAGGTATTGTAATCAGAGATCGTTTATTCATTGTTGATCAATTTTCAATGTGATTAATGATTTCATTGCCGGTTTCATTGACTTCATTTTTCAGATCTCTAATGAAGAAGTTTCTGATGCTGTTAAATATGTGTTTAACCCCTCTCCAGATTTTTGGCAACAGCCAGATCATAAGGGCAATAAATATAAGCAGTGCAATAAGAAAAGCAACAGGATGATTGAGTGCTGCCCATATACCGGTAATGACCAGCAGATCTTCACCGACGGATGCGGTCCAGTTGGTCACAGGTTCAGGTGATGAATTAATCACGATTCGACTGCCTGTTTTGGTCGCGTGGGTGGCAGCTGTCAGTGAACCACCAACAATAAACGCAGCCAGCTCAACAGCAGGAGTCATATCTCCGACGGCACCCATGGCCAGAACTGCGCCCAGCGGAATCCTGATAAATGTGTGCAGGGTATCCCACGCGGTATCGATCCCCGGCGTTTTATCGGCAAAGAATTCGACGCAGTACATCAGTCCTGCGGCAGTCATTACCAGGGGATCGGTGACGACCATCAAATCCGGGGGCAGATCAATATTACCTGTGGTGCCCAGATAACCGAGCATAAAAATGGTGGCATACAGGTTAATACCACTGGCCCACGCGGCCCCCATCGATAATGCAATAATTGATACGGTATCCATAAGCTGTTTCCTGAGTTCTGTTTGGGTATTTTAGCGCAACATAGAGGGTTATTGTCTGTTTCGACTGGCTAAAAGCATATTTGTTCTTATGCGAACAAATATGGAGCCATTTCAGGGATATTCAAGCCTGGAATATTGTCTTGACACTAAAATCGCCTAATATTAACCTGATTTGTGAAACATCTGATCTATTTAGTTGTTTCAACAAGAATAATTAAAACGGTTTAGAATACTTTATTTAAAAGCGGCCAAGGCCGCTTTCTTTGTTTAGGATAGTCAGGCGTGGGTGACAGTTTTTGCGGGATATTTAAGACAACAGGTGAAATGGATCGGTGGTAAAAAGTGAGTAGTAAAATTTTAAAAGCAGGCATCGTTGGCGCAACCGGATATACAGGTGTTGAATTGCTACGCCTGTTGGTTGGACACGAGCAAGTCGATATTCATGTGGTGACCTCAAATTCCGAAAAAGACAATTACGTGACCGATGTTTTCCCAAGCCTGTCTGGATATCTGGATCTGAAGTTTTCTGAACATGATTCACCCGCATTGACTGAATGCGATGTGGTATTTTTTGCCACACCACATGCGACATCTATGTACAAGATCCCTGAATTATTGAATGCCAATGTAAAAATCGTTGATCTGTCAGCTGACTTTCGTTTGCAGGACGCCGAACAATGGCAACATTGGTATGGGGTTGAACATGCTGCACCGGAATTATTAAAAAGTGCTGTTTATGGTTTGCCAGAAATCAATCGTGATCAGATCTCAAAAGCTGATCTGGTTGCCAATCCCGGGTGCTATCCTACCGCAGTTTCGCTTGGGCTTTTACCTTTGCTGGAAGAAGATTTTGTTGATTTAAATTCATTGATTGCCGATGCCAAGTCGGGGGTCAGCGGTGCCGGGCGTAAGGCAGCCATGGCCAGCCTTTTTAGTGAAGCCGGTGAAACTTTCAAGGCATACGGTGTTTCTGGTCATCGACATTTGCCCGAAATTTGTCAGACATTAAGTCTGTGCTCAGGACAGGCAGTAGATATCACTTTTGTACCACACCTGGTGCCGATGGTAAGGGGTATATTTGCCACGATTTATGCGAACTTGAAGCAGATGGACATTGATATCACCGAGATTTATACTAAGCGCTATGCAAATGAACCCTTTGTAGAGGTTCTCCCGAATGGTTCACAACCTGATACCCGTGGAGTACGGGGAACAAACATGTGTCGAATCGCAGTGAGCCAGGGACAGGTTAATAACAAGGCACAGGGCAGTGATAAACTCATTATTTTATCGGTCATTGATAATCTGGTGAAAGGGGCCGCTGGCCAGGCGATTCAGAATATGAACATTATGTTCGGTCTGGATGAGGTGTCAGGACTTAATCATCCAGCGATTTATCCATAAGTAAAATCGCTATAGAAATCTTTTGTAATGATAAAATTCCCGGTTAAGAGTGCTTAAGTGTGAGCCTCTCAAGAAAACTCGTAATTAGGCACCACCACCCACTACGTATTTTTGCTGTAATTATTATCTCTTGTGCAGCGATAACAATTACGATATGGGTTGTTCTTGATGAGAGTCAATGGTCATATATTAAATCGAGTCTAATCGAAGCTAAAAAGAACAAAGAATTGTGGCAAGAAAACCAGGTAATGAACAATACGATTATAAAACTGGAAGACCGTATTATTATGCTTGAAAGGACAGCACAGGTAGAGAGACAAACGGTCGTAATGCTTCAAGGAGAGATGATTAAACAGCAGGATGACGTTTTTAAGTTGCGGAAGGAACTTGAATTTTACCAGGGGATTATGTCTTCGGCAGGTGAATTCAAGGGCTTAAACATACAGGGATTGCGTATTAAAGAAACCTCGCAACCCAGAAGTTATTATTTCAGGCTTATATTAACCCATGTCTCAAAAAGTGATAAAATGGCGGCAGGTAAATTATCAATATTACTGGAGGGTATTCAGGATGATACCCCCAGGACAATTGATATTCGGGAGTTGACGCTGTCAAAGTCATTGCCGCTGGCCTTTAAATTTAGTAGTTTTGAGCGTATTGAGGGTAGTATCACGTTGCCTGACAGGGTTTGTTGTTCATAGAATGATAGTCCGAGCGCGTCAGCAGGGCAAGAAAACGACCCCTGAAATGGAGCGTATTTTCGATTGGACAAAAGCGATGGAGTATTAGAGGAGAAGATGTTTGATGTTGGGTAAGGGCAAAAACAAAAAAACTACCAGGATGGATACCTTGGTCGGCTCCCAGAGCGAGGTGTCCGGTGATGTCAGATTTACCGGTGGCTTGCATATTGAAGGCACAATAAAAGGCAATGTCATCGCAGAAAATGATGGTAAATCATTAGTTCAGCTAAGTGAAAGTGGTACCATCGAAGGCGAGATAAGAGCCCCTTTTGTTGTGTTAAACGGAGTTGTCGTTGGTGATGTTCATGGCGGTGAGCATGTTGAACTTGCATCAAAGGCACGTGTCACAGGGAATGTGTACTATAACCTGATTGAAATGGCAGTGGGTGCAGAGGTAAATGGTAAGCTCGTGCATACAGTAGTTTCCGATGATGTGCCGTTGGCATTAGGACATGTGGAACCTCTAGGTGAGCTAGAGGCAGATATGGAGTGAAAAGTAGCATCGAAATATTAATTTAAGTAGAAATGATATGAATACAAGACAAGCAGCAGCAGCAGAAAAGACCCCGAAAAAAATTACTATCGCTGAAGTGCCAGAGGATGAGGATATGCCTGATCCATTGTTGTTTACCGATGCAGCAGCAGCAAAAGTAAAATCCCTGATTGAGGAAGAAGATAATGACGCACTGATGTTAAGAGTCTTCGTCAGTGGCGGTGGATGTTCTGGTTTTCAGTATGGATTTACCTTTGATGAGAGTATTACCGATGGTGATACAGTTGTTGAAAAAGCAGGCGTGAAATTACTTATTGATCCAATGAGTTTCCAGTATCTGGTAGGCGGTGAGATTGATTACACTGAAGGTCTGGAAGGCGCTCAATTCGTTATCCGTAATCCTAATGCAACAACCACCTGCGGTTGCGGTTCATCTTTTTCAGTCTAATGGTTATAGTTCAATTTCCCAGATTAGAGGTAGCTGGGCCGGCATTGTAGATTGCACCAAGTATCACCTGATCATCGGCACCTGTTACTGAGGTCAAATTCCCAAATTGATTTTCCATGCGGCATTTTGCCAGCCAGGCAAACGCCACTGCTTCAACAGCATCAGGATTAAGCCCGACTTTTTCAGTCGAACTAATCTCCGTTTTAGTCAGTAAATCGCCCAGGCGCTGCATCATCAGTTTGTTATGTACACCACCTCCGCAAACCAGAATTTCATTACAATTCGGCGCATGGTTTTTTATCGCGTCACTAATTGTTATAACGCTTAACTCTAGTAGCGTTGCCTGTATATCATTTGTATCAATGGATATTTTCAACTGTGATAATTTTCCCTCAAGCCATCGTAAGTTGAAAAAATCTTTACCGGTACTCTTCGGTGGCGCAGCCTTAAAATAGGTTTCATCAAGTAATAGAGAAAGTAGTTCCTGGTTACATTGGCCTGAGCTTGCCCATATACCGTCCCTGTCAAAATCCTGATCCAGGTGCTGCTGTATCCATTCATCCATCAGTGTATTTCCCGGGCCTGTATCAAACCCCGTGACAGAAGTCTTATCATTGGCAGGAAGCACTGTGAGATTGGCGATACCGCCAATGTTCAAGATAACGCGCTCACTTTTATTATCCTGAAACAGCCATTGATGAAACGCAGGCGCCAGTGGCGCACCTTCTCCACCTGCGGCAATATCCATGCGCCTGAAATCTGCGACCGTAGTAATACCTGTTTGATAGGCAATAATATTTGCATCACCAATCTGTAAAGTACGCGGATGTTCTGCGTCAGGTAAATGTAGAATAGTTTGGCCATGACTGCCAATGGCATGGATATCTTCCGGTGCCAGATCCGCGTATTCAATAATTTGTAGCGAGGCTTCCGCAAAAAGATTTCCCATAATGACATCAATCTCCGATATTTCACTCAGGGTAGACTCGGTGTTGATAGACCTTATGGTCTGTTGCAGCCTTTTTGAAATAGGTGTTTGTTGATACTGAATCAATTCCAGTTCATGTTCAACGATGCGAACCAGCGCCGCGTCTATTGCATCCATGCTGGTACCTGACATCAACCCTATATAAAACACGGTTTTATCTGGGGATTAATTAGTTGGCGATGTTGGGTGGGCTTCTTCATTCAGGGCAACATTCAGGACAACAAGGGGCCGGACGATGTCGGATTGCATTTGTTTACCGTCAACTGCAACAGTTGCATTGTTTATAATACTAGTCAGTTGAGATAATAACGGTTCGGTTTGTGACTTGAATTCATCCATCAAATTATCAGGGATCCGCATGGCCTTTGGCAACTTGACTGTTAATGGATTACGGTGCACACCATTAACACGAAACTCATAATGTAGATGCGGTCCCGTGGCCAGGCCTGACATGCCGACATAGCCAATGATCTGTCCCTGTTTAACATGCTTGCCTCTTTTAATGCCCCGATCATAACGGGAAAGGTGACCATAAAGTGTTGTGTATCGACCACCATGTTGAATGATGATCGCCCTTCCGTAACCCCCCTTTCTTGCAGCAAGCTTTATTACGCCATCTCCTGATGCCCTGATGGGTGTGCCTGTCGGTGCAGCATAATCGACGCCCCTTATGTGCACGGATCCGGTTAAGGATCGGATGCTTTCTTCCCAGGCTAAAACGAGAGCTTATTCTGGCAAACTTGACTGGCGTTCTAAGAAAAGCCTTGCGCATGCTATTACCATTCTCAGCGTAATAGTCGGAATGTCCATCAGCATGTGTATAGCGGACAGAGGTGAAAGATTTTCCACGATTGATAAATTCTGCGGCCAGGATCGGACCATCTTGTACCTTTTCATCATCTATATAGCGTTCCTCATAAACAACGTGGAATTGATCACCTTGTCGGACCTCCATGGCAAAGTCGATATCCCAGCCATAGAGATTTATCATTTGCATGATCATATTGTCCGAGAGTCCGGATTTTTTTCCAGCGAGGAACAGAGAATCATTGATTGTGCTACTGGCAGCTTTTACCCTGGTTTCCAGTTCTTTTTCCAGCAGGTCTGCTGAATAGATGTCCCCTAGTTTTCTGATATAAAGTGTGTCGGTCAAATCAACGTCATACTGCAGGGCTTCAAACTCACCATCTTCAAACAGGAAACGAATCTCCTGACCTGGTTTTATGTGTTTCAGAATGGCGGTGTCCCCACCGAGCGCCATGATGTTGTATAACATCTGGGGAGATAACCTTTTACGTTTAAAGATAAGTGCGAGATTATCTCCGGACTGAACCTTCACCGATTCCCAGTAGGGTTCTTTTACTGGTTCTACCACAGGAAATTCATCTATGGCCAAAGTTTCACTTTCGCTCGCGGCAATATCTTCATGAAAGCCTTCAGAGTCAGTTATTTCTGAGAGTGTGGTCACATGTTGTGCACTTTCTACCTCAGGCGCCGAAGAATGCTCTTCAGCAATCATCACAGAGGGAGATGTTTTCAAGCTGCTGCTGCCGTAAAAAATGACACCAGTAATCACGGCGACGGCAATGAACAAATATGGGAAATGATGTTTTGCGATCAACGGCTGACGAATGATTTTCTGACCATCTTTCATCTTATAGTCTTTCTTTATATAGGACTTATAAGTCACGGTGTTTACTCATAAAAATTTGGCTAACTTTAGCGTGCAGCCAGGGAATCGTCAACGCTATTTTGTCTGTAGATATTGGCTGCCGGGAAGGCAATTCATATGATAAGCTTGCGGCCTGTTTACTATACCCCCGAGAAATACTCTTAACAGGCATTAAATATGGCATCAACTGAAGAAGCGCTGGCTTTGATAAAACGTGGCGCAGATGAGATCCTGCTGGAATCTGAAC
>PVMK01185097.1_pt1:15000-16334 | contig 16334 bp, 16 predicted proteins | sample 1853481 | NCBI WGS metagenome assembly PVMK01 (sample SAMN08533507, study PRJNA380276) | Marine sediment metagenome, whole genome shotgun sequencing project.
AAGTTGGGCGATACAGGGTGATAGCCCCGTACTTAAAAATACGATTGTGGTACTGAGCTTGCGACAAGTAGGACGGGGCACGTGAAACCTTGTCTGAACATGGGGGGACCATCCTCCAAGGCTAAATACTACTTACCGACCGATAGTGAACTAGTACCGTGAGGGAAAGGCGAAAAGAACCCCGAAGAGGGGAGTGAAATAGAACCTGAAACCGTGTGCGTACAAGCTGTAGGAGCGAGAATTTATTCTTGTGACTGCGTACCTTTTGTATAATGGGTCAGCGACTTACATCTCAGTGGCAAGCTTAACCTATAGGGTAGGCGTAGGGAAACCGAGTCTGAATAGGGCGAATTAGTCGCTGGGAGTAGACCCGAAACCGGGCGATCTATCCATGGCCAGGGTGAAGGTGGAGTAACATCTACTGGAGGCCCGTACCCACTTATGTTGAAAAATGAGGGGATGAGCTGTGGATAGGAGTGAAAGGCTAACCAAGCCCGGAGATAGCTGGTTCTCCTCGAAATCTATTTAGGTAGAGCCTCGTGTATCACTCTAGGGGGTAGAGCACTGTTATGGCTAGGGGGTCATCCCGACTTACCAACCCATTGCAAACTCCGAATACCTAGAAGTGCAATCACGGGAGACACACGGCGGGTGATAAGGTCCGTCGTGGAGAGGGAAACAGCCCAGACCGTCAGCTAAGGTCCCAAAATCATGGCTCAGTGGAAAACGATGTGGGAAGGCATAGACAGCTAGGAGGTTGGCTTAGAAGCAGCCATCCTTTAAAGAAAGCGTAATAGCTCACTAGTCGAGTCGGCCTGCGCGGAAGATTCATCGGGGCTTAAGCCATGTACCGAAGCTACGGATACTTATTTTTCTTCGGATTAATAGGTATGGTAGAGGAGCGTTCCGTAAGCCGTTGAAGGTGTGCTGTAAGGCATGCTGGAGGTATCGGAAGTGCGAATGCTGACATGAGTAGCGATAATGCGGGTGAAAAACCCGCACGCCGAAAACCCAAGGTTTCCTGCCCAATGCTAATCAAGGCAGGGTGAGTCGGTACCTAAGGCGAGGCCGAAAGGCGTAGTCGATGGAGAACAGGTTAATATTCCTGTACCTCTTATAATTGCGATGGGGCGACGGAGAAGGTTAGATCAGCCGAAGATTGGTTGTTTCGGTTTAAGCATGTAGGTTTGAATCTTTGGAAAATCCGGGATTCTTTAAGACTGAGATGTGATGACGAGTCCTCTTTTGGACGAAGTGATGGATACCATGCTTCCAGGAAAAACCTCTAAGCTTCAGATTGTAAGAGACCGTACCCCAAACCGACACAGGTGGGT
>PVMK01126865.1_pt1 | contig 16327 bp, 12 predicted proteins | sample 1853481 | NCBI WGS metagenome assembly PVMK01 (sample SAMN08533507, study PRJNA380276) | Marine sediment metagenome, whole genome shotgun sequencing project.
ACCTGGGCCCCTGCGCGATCCACGGGCGCGAGCAGGGCGAGCAGGGCGAACAGGCACCCGATCAGGCTTCGCGACGAGCGAAGACGATGCTTATTACGCATCGAGCAAAGACGGGGCGTGTTTCGCTTCAAGCAAGGACGGGGCACGAACTCTGGTCTCCGATCATCTGACAAAGCGACCGGAGTCGCCTGAGGGTCAGCGGAAGAGTGTCAGAAACCATGCCGTGGTAGCAAGGAGTTTTTCCAACCGGAATGAAGGCACCAAGCCTTCGGGGGCTGGATATTCTGACCGATCGAACCCCGCTCGCGCCGGATCTCCCGATCAGTAGCGCTGGAGGTCTCCCGCTTTCAGTTTTCCGAGGTAGGTGTCGAGTTCACGCTTGACGCGCCCCGACAGCAGTATGACGCCCACCAGATTCGGAAACGCCATTCCGAGGATCATCGCATCCCCAAAGTCGATTACCGCACTGGCGTTGAAGATCGCCCCGAGCCACACGAAGAGCAAGAAGATCCCTTTGTAGAGGATGGTCGTGCGAACGCCGAACAGGCGCACCCAGCATTGCTCGCCGTAATAGCTCCACGAGATCATCGTACTGAACGCAAAGAGCACGGCGATCAACGACAGCACCGGTGGGAACCACGGGAACACCGTTGCGAATGCCCAAGATGTCATCGAGATCCCGCTTCCCGCGTCGGGTTGAAGGTGAGCGCCAGTCACGACGATGACGAGGCCGGTGATCGTGCAGACGATGATCGTATCGATGAAGGGTTCGAGCAGCGCGACGATTCCCTCGCGCACCGGTTCATCGGTCCGGGCCGCGGAGTGGATGATCGCTGCGGATCCTGTCCCCGCCTCGTTGCTGAAGGCCGCGCGTCGGAAGCCCTGGATCAACGCGCCGAAGAACCCGCCCGCGCCCGCCTGCCACGAAAATGCCTCCGAGACGATGGTTCCGAACGCCGAACCCACGGAGTCGGCGTGAGCGATCAAGAGGCAGGCCCCGCAGACGATGTAGAGGATGCACATGAAGGGAACGAGTCTGGCCGCGACCTCGCCGATGCGTTTGACGCCGCCGATGATCACGACGCCGACCAGAAATGCGAGGATCAGGCCGAAGACGACCGCCCCGCCCTTGCTCGCCATGAACGGCAGGGTTCCAGCGACCTGTGTGAACGACTGATTGGCTTGATACATGTTGCCGCCGCCGAGGCTGCCGCCGATGCACATCAGCGCGAAGATCGTCGCGAGCACCTTCCCCAAGCGAGTGAGTCCGAGCTCTGCGAGACCGTCTCGCAGATAGTGCATGGCGCCGCCCGATACGTGACCATCGGCGCGCGTCACCCGGTAGAGTTGGCCGAGCGCGCACTCGGCAAACTTTGAACTCATCCCCAGAAAGCCCGCGATGATCATCCAGAAGATTGCGCCCGGCCCGCCGACTCCGACCGCAAATGCAACGCCCGCGATGTTTCCAAGCCCGACGGTGGCGGACAGCGCGGCCGACAGCGCCTGGAAGTGGGAGATTTCGCCGCTCGCTTCGGGGTTCGTATAGCGGCCTCTCGTGCAGTCAATCGCGTGGCGAAAGGCGCGAAAATTCACGAAATGAAACCGGAAGGTGAAGAAGGTCGCTCCGAAGATCAGCCACAAGACGACGAGCGGAAGCGTGACGTCGGGATCCCAGAACGCGACGTCGAAGAAGATCACGGCTTCGATCGAGTCCACCACGTAGCTGGCGAACCATTGTTCGAGTCGGTTGAGGAAATCCATTGCCCTCTCCCCCCTGGCGGGTTTACGGATGTTCGGCCGGGGGGAAGGCGTCGCGGAGCAAAAGATACGCGCTTGGCGCCCGCGGCGCCGGTGTGATTCAAACCATCAGCGAAAGATCCCCGGATCGACCTCCACGCCGATCGGGCAGTGATCGGATCCCTGGACATCGGAATAGATCATGGCCTTCTTGACGAATTTCATCGCCGCTGGGGAGGCCAGCACGTAGTCGATCCGCCAGCCTACGTTCTTGGCGCGGACTCCGAAGCGCTGACTCCACCAGGTGTATCGATCCGGGACGGATCGAAGTGTCGATAGGTGTCGATCCAGCCCGCATCGATCCAGCGGTCGATCTCTGCACACTCTTCGGGGAGGAATCCACTGGTCGCTTCGATTCTGTTTGGGGCGGGCGAGGTCGATCTCGCGGTGAGCGGTGTTGAAGTCGCCCATGACGAGCACCCGCGCGCCGCTGCGGCGCAGGCGCTGGAGTCGCTCGAACAATCTGCGAGTAGAAGTCGAGTTTGTAGGGCACTCGGCTGTTATCGCGATCTTTTCCATTTCCCGTTGGGAAAGTAGATGTTGGCGACCGCGAGCCGCCCGAAGCGCGCGATCTGAACTCGCCCCTCGGAGTCGAAACGAGCCTCGCCGAGCGCGGTGTCGATCCGATCGGGAGCCCGTCGCGCGTAGAGGCCGACGCCGCTGTAACCCTTGCGTTCAGCGGCGGAGAAGCTCGCGTGCCAATGCTCGGGCTGGCTCAGCTCGGCCGGAATCTGCTCTGGCTCGGCGCGCACTTCCTGGATGCCGACGACCTCCGCACCCGATCCCTCGAGCCAAAGCGCGAAACCTTTTTTCGCGCAGGCTCGCAGGCCGTTGACGTTCCAGGAGAGGATTCGGATCGGAGCTTTAGAGCGGCGCGCAGGCATCGACTCAGGTCTGGCCCGACAGGTACGTATACCCCTTGAGTCCCTGCTCGTAGCGTTCGAGTAGGCGTGCCGACTCTTCGAGGCTGATGTCGTTGCTGCGCAGCGCGCCTTCGATGATCCGACGAACCTTTTCGATCAAGGGGCGGCGCTCGTACTGCACGTAGGCGAGGACGTCTTCCACGGTGTCTCCCTCGACGATGTGCTCGACCGTGTAACCGCCCTCTCCGTCGAGCTTGACGTGAACGGCGTTGGTGTCTCCAAAAAGATTATGGAGGTCACCCAGGATCTCCTGATATGCACCGACCAGGAACACGCCGATGTAGTAGGGCGCGCCCGTCCAGGGGTGGAGTTCGATCAGGTTCTTGGATTCTCGGGGATTGATGAACTGATCGATCTTTCCGTCGCTGTCGCAAGTCAAATCCGCAAAGACGCCGCGCCGGGTCGGTTGCTCGTCGAGGCGGTGGATGGGCATCACCGGGGAAGAGTTGTTTGACCGCCCAGTGATCCGGCGCGCTCTGGAAGACCGAAAAATTTCCGTAGTAGGTATCTGCGAGTCCGTCTTTGAAATCGGCGAGGTCTTCGGGCACCTCGGGCAGATCTTCGAGAAATCCGAGGATCTTTTCGCAGCATTTCGCGAACAGGTGCTCGCCCCGCGCTTTGCCTCGCAGGTCGAGGTAGCCCAGCGAAAACATCGTCGACGCTTCTTCCTTGAGCAGCAGCGCGTTGTGGTAGGACTCCTGGACGTTTTCGATCGAGGCATCGCTCCAGATTTCAGCGAGATCGCGCAGCACCTTGGGGTCGTTGTCGGTGACTCTATCCGGCCGCGAGTCATTCAGTACCTCGTTGACGCCGAGGACGTCGAAGATCAGTACCGAGTGGTGGGCGGTCAGCGCGCGTCCGGACTCGGTCACGATGTCTGGATGGGGAACGTTCGCCGCGTCGCAGGCTTCCTGGATGAATGACACGACGTCGTTCGCGTATTCCTGTATCGAGTAGTTCTTCGACGAGTGAAAATTGGTGCGCGACCCGTCGTAGTCTACTCCGAGTCCGCCGCCGACATCGATCAGGGAAGGGCTCGCGCCCATTTCGTGGAGCCCCACGAAGATGCGACTGGCTTCGCTGAGCGCGTCCTTGTGGGCGCGCGCTGCGGTGATCTGGGAGCCGATGTGAAAGTGCATGAGTTCGACGCAGTCGAGCATGTCTTCCGACGCCAGGCGATCTACCGCCGCGACGATCTCCATCGACGAAAGCCCGAACTTGGAGCGGTCCCCCGTCGACTCGACCCACCTTCCAGCGCCCTTGGTGTTCAGCCGCGCCCGAATTCCCCAGCCGCGGGCGGATCCCGAGCTCGCGCGCAGTCTTGAGGATCAGGTCGATCTCGTGGAATCGGTCGACGACGATGATGGGTGTTCGACCCAGGCGTTGCGCGAGCAGGGCCGTTTCTACGTAGGCCCGATCTTTGTATCCGTTGCAGATGATCAGGGCGCCGGGCGTATCGAGCAGGGCGAGGGCGATCAGTAGTTCGGGCTTGCTGCCGGCTTCGAGTCCCATCTTTTCTGGAGCGCCGAACCGGATCAGCTCTTCGACGACGTGGCGCTGCTGGTTGACCTTGATCGGGTAGACGCCTCGGTAGGCGCCCCGGTAGTCGATGCCCTTGATGGCCTCGCGGAAGCAGTCATTCAATCCCCGCACGCGGCTATCGAGGATGTCGTTGAAGCGGATCAACAGCGGAGTGCGCACACCGCGCCGCCCGAGGTTCTCGACCAGCTCCAGCAGGTCGATGCTCCCCTCGTCGTTGGTCTTCGGGCGGACTTCTACGTCGCCCGCATCATTGATCGCGAAGAAACCCGACCCCCAGTTGAGGACATGGTAGAGATCGAGGCTGTCGCGAATCGTCCAATCCGCCATTGAGCGGTCCTCTTCGGTCTTTGTGCGCTCACTGCCGCTGCTGCCCAGCCCGGACACGAGCGCTAGATCACAGGTACCTGCGCTAGATCACAGATACCCGCGCTAGATCACAGATACCTGCGCTAGATCACAGATACCCGCGCTGGACTACGGGCGCCCGGGCGCAATCAATCCGGAATCGATTCGCTGCGTTGCTCGCCGCTCGTCAGATCGCGGATCAATACCTCACCTCGTGCCACTTCGTCGGGGCCGAGCAGATAAACCTCTCGTGCTCCCGCCCGGTCTGCGTCGGTCATGACCCGCTTGAGTCGGGGCTCGCCGAGCACGAGTTCGACGCTTCGGTTGTCGGCGCGCAGCGCGCAAGCCATTCGTACGGCGGCGGCGCGCTCCGCTTCTGAAAACGCGTAGACGACCGCATCCAGGCTGCGCAGCAATTCCGGAAGCCGCTGCTTTTCGCCGAGGAGTTCTGCGATCACAGAGTCGCCAAAGCCGAAGCCGACTGCGGGTGTCGCGGGGCCGCCGAGTGTTTCGAGCAGATGATCGTACCGACCGCCGCCACAAACGGCGCGCAATTCCCGCCCGGAATCGAATGCTTCGAAGACGACGCCTGTGTAGTAGGCGAGCCCGCGAACGATCGAGGCGTCGAAGGCGATTCGATCAGCGTGGCCGTAGGCATCGATCAAATCGAAGAGTCGCGCGATTTCCGCGAGCGCGGGAGAATCCGCCCGGGCGACCTTCTTGGCCTCAGCGATGTCGCGCAGTTTCAAAAAAGACAGTACGAAGCGCGCGTCTTCGATCGGCAGCCCGACCAGACCCTTCGGATCGCGGAGCAGTTCGACGACCGCGTCCTCGCCGATCTTGCCCAGCTTGTCGATCGCGATGCACAGCGCGGGGAAGACTTCGGGTCGCTTCGCAAGCACCGTCTCGCGAAGCGTCTCTTCGAGCAGTGCCCGGCTGTTGATCCGGATCGTCACGTCTCCGCGCTCGAGACCGAGTCGATCGAGCAGGTGGAAGATCGCGGCGATCAATTCGGCTTCGGCGGCGACTCCGGGCTCCCCCCAGATGTCCATGTTCCACTGGTAGTGCTCGCGGCGGCGCCCGCGGCTCATCCGCTCGTAGCGCCAGCACTGTGGAATGCTGAACCAGCGCAGCGGCAGACGTAGCGCGCCGCGGCGGGCCGCAACCATCCGCGCGATTTGTGGGGTGATTTCGGGGCGCAGCGCCAGGTGGCGGTCGTGCAGCGTGAAGTGATAGAGCTGATCGACGATCTCCTCGCCCGCTTTCCGGGTGAAGAGTTCCGCGTGCACGAGCACAGGGGCGTCGATTTCCTCGAAGCCGAAGAGCGCCGCGGTGCCGCGAAAGTGCTCGAAGAGCCAGTTTCGCACCCGAAGGTCCTCGGGATAGAAGTCGCGGGTGCCTCGAGGAGCTTGGAGGGGTTCTCTGCTCACGGGCCCAGTATCACACCCGGGCTGGCTCGGCGCCTCCATTTGGGCGTCGAAAATAGTGTCGATCTGTGACAGAGGTTGCTACCCCCTTCCTGGTTCGAACACGATCTCGGAGGATTCATGTCGACCCGTTGCTACGCATTGGCGCTGATGCTTCTCATCACGGTTGCTCTCGCAGCCTGTGGAGCCGAGGAAGCGCCCTCGAAAGCCGCTCCCGAAAAACCCGCTGCCGCCAAGGCTCCCGCTGCCCCGGCCGCCACCAAGCCGGCCATGCCCGACTCGTTTCCGAATGGAATCGTGCTCGCGCTGGCTCAGTTCGTGACCGAAAAAGGCGATGACGGCAAGGACAAGTTTGTGCCGGGCCCCGCGCGCCTGGAGTTCCTCTACCGCGAAGGCGGCACATGGAAGACCTCTGAGTTGGAGGATCCCGAAAGCAACGTCTTCCACAAAGCGATGGTCTATGACGCGGGCGACGGGCCCCGGCTGCTCACGCTCGGCGGAACCCGCGCTCTGCTCAAGAGCTGGGAACTCACGGATTCCGGCCTGTCGGCAACGGTACTCTGGGAGAAGGATTTTGGCGGGAAGTTCAGTCGAATGCGCGACGCCGAGATTGGCGACTTCAAGGGCGACGGGACCGCCAGCCTCGCGGTGGCCACCCACGACAAGGGCGTGGTGGCGCTGGTCCATCCGACCGGCGATGGCTTCGAAGTCGAGCAACTCGACGAAAAAGAAAACATCTTCGTTCACGAGATCGAGGTTGGAGATCTGAACGGAGATGGCGTCTTCGAGGTCTACGCGACTCCGAGCGAGCCCAATCGCCTCGATGGGACGCCCCAGAAGGGAGAGGTGGTCCGCTACGTCCCGGGCGCGGGTGGTGAGCGGACCGTGGTCGCGGACCTCGGCGAGCGCCACGCCAAGGAAATTCTGATCGCCGACGTCGACGGAGATGGAAACGAGGAACTCTACGTCTCCGTCGAGGGAGAGATCGAGGGCGAGGGCGGCGCCAAGCGCATCAAGTCGCCCGTCCAGATTCGTCGCTACGAGGCGGACACGCCGGCCGACCAGGGCGTCGTGATCGCCGAGATCAAGGATTCGCTGAGCCGCTTTTCTGACGGTCGGTGACGTCGATGGCGACGGCAAGAACGAGATGATCGCCGCGGCGTTCAGCAGTGGATTGTGGTTGCTCCGGCCGGGCGATGACCCCAACGCCAAGTGGAAGGCCGAGCTGGTCGACCGCGATTCAGCGGGATTCGAGCACGCCGCGATCCTGACGGATCTGGATGGAGACGGGACCGTCGAACTCTACGTGGCGAGCGATCGCCACAAAGAAGTCCGCCGCTACGTGTGGGACGGACGGCGTATGAAGCGCGAGGTCATCTACAAGCGCCCCGACGATCGCCCGATCTTCACCTGGAACCTGATGCCGGTTCCAATGGAGCTCATCCCGAAGAACTAGCCTTTTCTCTCGCCGCAGAGATCCAGACGCAAGCGCCGCTTGCTCGAGCCCCATCCGTTCGGGAGCGTGTTGAGTTTTCGATTCAGCACGCGGGGTGGGCGTTGGGGAGCCGGGGGGATGGGGCCACTCGCTCCGAACTCGATTCGGCCAACTGGGCGCCGGCCAGTTAAGCTCAAGTCATATAAATAATGGTCTGTCCGGGCACGCAACCCATCCCCCCGGCTCCCCAGTGAACGCACTGCCAGCTCGTGAAACACAACCGCTGCATTTAGCGTCCTCATCAAAGAATCCCGACTTGGGTGGGGTGACGGGGGGCTTGAGGGCGACATGGGTCTCGGAGCCCGATGGCCCCCCGTCACCCCGCCCGAGCAAGGCCTCTATTGGTCGGGCCCCAGTTAGCCAGGTGGCCAGCTCAACGGGCGGTTGCCGATGATGTGGAGGTGGAGGTGGAAGACGGTCTGGCCCGAGCCGGCTCCGTTGTTGATCACGACGCGGTAGTCTTTCGAGGCCGGCATCGGCGGCTACCCGATTCGCGACGAGCAGCAGGTGGCCGAGTAGCGATTCGTCGCTCGTCTCCGCGGAGGACAGCATCTCGAGCGGTTTTCTCGGGATGACGAGCAGGTGGGTCGGCGCGACCGGGTTGACGTCTCGGAAGGCCAGTGCGCGATCGTCCTCGTAGACGACCTCTGCAGGGATCTCCCCGCGCTCGATTCTTCCGAAGATCGTGTCGGCCATCGAAGACCGTGAAGCCTGCCGAAACGGGCACTTACGCGCAACCTACCCGCGGGGAAAGAGCACCACCTCAAGTCGATCCGCGATTTTCCCGACCCTTTCACCCGCCCGGTCGGCGAGCAGGCTGCGCGTTGCGCCGAGCGCGCCTGGTCGGTGGTCCGAGTTGGCCCGGCGGTTGTCAGGCGCGGATCGCCGGGCTAAGGATGAGCCCCCATTCACCGGGAGCCTCCCCGCCAACGGAGCTGAGATCTTTGGGTAAAGCGCTCGTCATCACCGAAAAGCCCAGCGTCGCACGCGATATCACCGGCGTGCTCGGCGGCTTCACCGAACACGACGGTTACTTCGAGAGTGATACCCATATCGTCACCTTTGCGGTCGGACACCTCTATGAGTTGCTCTCGCCCGAGGAAGTAGACGAGAAATACAAGCGCTGGACGCTCGACGCGTTACCGATCCTACCCGACAAATTCCAGCTGAAGCCGAAGAAGGGCCAGAGCGACCGGATCCGGACGATCAAAAAACTCATGCAGCGCGACGATACCGACAGTGTCGTCAACGCCTGCGATGCGGGTCGCGAGGGCGAGCTGATCTTCCGCGAAATCGTCGACACCCTGAACACGGGCAAGCCGGTCCGCAGACTCTGGCTCCAGTCCATGACGAGTTCCGCGATTCGCAATGGCTTCGAACATCTGCAGCCGAGCTCGGAGTTCGATGGCCTCGCGGCCTCCGCGGCCTGTCGTGCTCAATCGGATTGGATGATCGGTATGAACGCGACGCGCGCACTCACCAAGCGCCTCAAGAGCCGCAAGGAAAAGACCGCCTGGTCGGCGGGTCGTGTGCAGACTCCGACCCTCGCGATGTTGGTCGATCAGGAATTCAAGATCCTCGCCCACGTGCCGCGTCCCTATTGGCAGGTGCTCGCCAGCTTCGATCACGACGGCAATCCCTATCAGGGGACCTGGTTCGATCCGAACTTCAAGGCGGGTGACGACGCGGAGTTAAAGGACGACCGGATCTTTGACGAGAACCGCGCGGCGGCCATTGTCGCTGCAATCACCGGCCAGCCCGCGATCGCCGAGGAGACCCGTAAACCCTCCCGAGAAACCGCGCCGCCGCTATTCAACCTGACGAGCCTGCAGCGGGAAGGGAATCGCCGCTTCGGCTGGTCGGCACGACGAACGCTGAGTGCCGCACAGCGCTGTTACGAGCGCCACAAGATCCTCACCTATCCCAGAACCGATTCGCGCTGCCTCCCCAACGATTATCGAGAGATCGTCGACGAGGCGATCGGAAGCTTCGCCAACGGTGCGGGGCAGGGGGGCACGGAGTTTTCTGAATACGCGGCTGCCGCCGCCCAGCTCAAGAAGGCGGGGCTCGTCAATACCGAGCGGACCTTCGACGACTCGAAGGTCTCTGATCACTTTGCGGTGATTCCGACCGGAACCCTGCCCGCGGCTCCGCTGACCGGGGATGACAAGCGACTCTTCGATCTCGTGGTCCGACGTTTTCTAGGGAACTTCTTTCCGCCGGCGGTCTGGGAGCGTGTCGAGCGAGTTACCGACGTTCAGGGTGAGAAGTTCCGCACCCGCGCCCGCTCGATCAAGGAAACAGGCTGGCGCACGGTGCTTCCCCCTGCGACCGAAGAGCCGGAGACAGTGGTTCTGCAGCCGCTCGTACAAGGCGAGAACGCCGCGAGCGGAGTCTCTGTGCGCACGGTTTCGACTGAATCGGAGTCCGATGAAACCCGACCGCCTGCCCGCATTACGGAGGCGCGTCTGCTCTCGCTGATGGAAAACGCCGGCAAGCTCGTGGAGGACGAGAATCACGCTGCAGCGATCGACGAAAAGGGGATCGGCACCCCGGCGACCCGCGCGGATGTGATCGAGAACCTGATCGCCAAGGGCTACGTGGTGAGGGTCGCCAAGGCGTTGCGACCGAGTGTGAAGGGAATCCGACTGATCGACACCCTCCACCGCATCAACATCGCCCGCCTGACTTCTCCGGAACTCACGGGGGAAATCGAGCATCACCTGCTCGAAGTCGAGCGCGGCTCTCGAAAGGCGTCGGATTTCATGGCTGAGATCACGAATTACGCCTGTGAGATCGTCGAAACCGCCAAGACCTTCGAGTACGAAGATCTATACGACACGAAGACCCCACTCGGCAGCTGCCCGTCCTGTGGTAAGCCGGTCTTCGAGCTGGCTTGGTTCTATCGCTGTACCGAAGAGCCCGGCGTCGAGCGCGAAGACGACTGTCCGATGCGATTTTGGAAGGACACTTCGGGGCGGTATCTCAATCGCGACGCCGTATCGGCGCTGCTGCGCGACGGGAAGACGGGGACCCTAGACGGCTTTACGGCTCGCAATGGCCGCACCTACAAGGGCTTCATCGAAGTCGACCGCGAAGAGTGGAAACTCGTGGTGAAGTCCCTCGGTTACAACGAGGGCGAGGGCGTCAGCGAGCTGGTCGAATACGACGTCAATCCGGACTCCGCTGGGTCGTGCCCGTTCGGCGAAGGGCTGCTCGGTCGTGGAGTCGCCCACGCAGTACCTCTGTGAGCGCCAGCTCAAGATCGATCAGCTCAAGAGTGAGAAGGCCGAAAAGGGCGAGGCCAAACTACCCAAGGGCGAGAAGGACCCCGACATCGAGGCGCTTCCGAAGGGTTGCGGGTTCGTTTTTCCGCGAACGGTCTTGCAAGCGGGAAATCACTCGGGACGCAGCGGAAGTCTACCTTGCCAATCGCAAGACCGATCTGTTGGAGGACTTTACCTCGCGCTTCGGCAGGCCGTTCTCGGCGACGCTGGCGCTCAAGGAAAATGGACGACACGGTTTCGAGTTTCCGCCCAGAAAGCCCCGCGGCGGCAAGGCGGGTGACGAACAGACATCGGGGGCGAAGCGGAAGAAGAAGACGACGAAGAAAAAGACGACGAAGAAAAAGACGACCAAGAAGAAAGCTGCGAAAAAGAAGGCTGCCAAGAAGAAGACGACCAAGAAGAAAGTGGCCGCCGACCCTCCCTCCTAGCTGCGCGTCGGCCTTCGGCCAACGCTTAGGCGTCGTCGCACGATCCCATTCGGGGATCGCGCTCCTGTTTCTTGGATTCGCCTCGGAGCGTTTGACGCTCCCTCCGAGCCCCGTTTCCCGCAGGATCCGAAATCTGGCGAACTCCTGCCCATTCGATGCTGATTCGGAAGCTATCGATTTTGCGTAGCAAATCGTTGTCATCGGAATCATCACACGGTAATAACTCCAGGTGGGTCTCCGGGGGGAAGACCTCAGCCATACCGAGATGTCGAGCGGGTTCGAGGACTTGCGATACGGAGTCGGAGTCCCCGCTCCAACATTCGGTAGCCGCCTCCGCAGACCCGCGTGTTCCGATGCGGAGGTATCGGGGTTGGAGGCACTCGCGCAGTTTCAGAAGCGACGGTTGCTGGCTCCGGCCGCTGCGTCGATTGCCGTGGTCGCCATGGGCCTCGCCTCCACCCGCTCTGAGGCTCTGGAATTCTTCGATGGGCGCATTCAGGCCCACGGTTTCGCGGAAATGCAAATCCGCGTCCTCGACGAACAGTTCAATGATAATCTCGACCTCGCCCAGTGGTACAACGTCGTCAATCTCGAGGTGGAGGTCGACGTTCTTCCCGACGGCTGGGGCCCGATCGATCTGTTCCAGGCCTACGTTCGTGTCGAAGGCCGTTACGACTGCGTCTGGAAGCGCGGCTGTGGGATGTTTCGCTCGGTCAACACCTACGGGGATCGCGCGAAGCGGCTTCCCGATCGACTCAGCGACGGGATGACGCAGGACTACTCGGGCGTGCTCAGGACGGGCCCCGCTACCGACGACAATCCCCACAATGGTGTCCAGACGCTCAACGGCGACCGTCGGGCGGATGGTTCGGTGATCCCGAACCGCGGTGCATTCGATCTTTGGAGAATTCGAGACATCGAAGGTGCCGACAATATTCCCAACACCAACGACGATCCGTTCCGCTACACGATGTCGAGCTACCTCGACTTCGTCTTCACTTCGGTCGACCATCGCGGCGCGGATGGCGGCATCCTACAGAAGGCCGTTCTCGGCCCGTGGCTGCCGAAGAATTCGGTCGACGCCAACGCGGCGCTCCGCGATAAGGCCAACCCATTCCGCGGGCGGCTGACGCCGTCTCCCGGCGGAGGAGACCCCGGGTACATCCGCTGGCACTCCGCGGATCCGCTCGTGAACCTGGGGCTGCCGGACGACCCGACGAAGCCCTTCTTCGGCAGCTACGACGAAGTCGATCCATTTCCCGAGGAACTGCTCCAATTCCTTCCGCCGGACCTCGTCATTCCCGGAACCCAGACTCCCGGAACGTATCTGCTCTCCAATGGCAAGGAAGTCGTCCTGACCGAGCGAACCGCCGACCAATACCCGAACAAGGGCACCAATCCCTTTGACTACACGGGGGTGTCGCCCTGCGTCGTGCCAGGAACCAACAGGGCCGCCATACAGGAATCGCTCGGCATTGAGCCGGGATGCGTGCCCTTCACCAACGTTCGCGTCACCGGCGGAACCAGCGAGCTTCCCTGCGACCGCACCGGACGTGAGCCATCTCGCAAAGGACGCCACGCGCAGGGACGCGCAGGGCCTCTACGTCCCGAGCCAGGGTCTGATTCGCTTCTACGAGAACGGCGACTTCGACAGCCTCGACATCAATTTCGACGAGTCGGATCTCTCGTGGAATCGCGGTGCGAGCCAGCAGGACACCAAGGAGTTGAAGGAGGCCTACGTCGAGCTCAGCACCTTGGACGATCGACTCTGGATGCGTCTCGGGCTTCAGCAGATCGTCTGGGGCAAGACGGAACTGTTCCGCACCACCGACCAGTTCAACCCGCAGGACCTCGGCCTGTCCACGCTTCCGAGTCTCGAGGAGTCGCGGATCGCGACAAACTCGGCGCGCTTCATCTACTCGCTCTACGACGTGGGTCCGCTCCAGGATGTTCGACTCGAATTCGCGGTGAACTTCGACAAGGTGGAGCCGGCTGATCTCGGCACCTGCGGGGAGCCCTACGCGGTCCCGGGGGCCTGCGACATCTCGGCCGCGGCCTTCACCCACGGCTACCTCGGGGTCGGGATCGCGGGCTCGGATCGACCTCCGGAGCCGTGGAACGATCCGGACGGGCTCGAATTCGGAGGCCGGATCGAGTGGCGCTGGGATCGATTCAGCTTCGCGCTGACCGACTTCTACGGCTACGACGACTTTCCGACCTTCGAGCAGTTCATGACCTTCGAACGCCACTCCGACATCGCGACAGGCCGCCCGCTCGTCACGCGATTCAATCCCGGAAACCAGAGGGGCAATTGCGCGATCGCAGCCGTAATGGACCCGCGGGACCAGAACTCCGTGACCGCGCTCGGCATTGGAACGGATCCGGATTGTCTCGGGTTCGGTACGCCGCTGACGAATCCGGATTCGCTCAACAACGCGTTGGAGTGGCACTCCGCCAATCAGCAGGCCTTTGCGTGGCTGTGTTCTGCGACCGTCGGAATCACGCCGGAACTCGACATGGGGGCGTGTGCGGTGAATTTGTTCAACAGTTCGGAGCACCTGGGCGGGCTTCCCATCCCGCTTACGCTTGCGGAGGTCTCGTCGTCACTGTTTGCAGGGGAGTACCGGTTCAATCGCTTCTTCGCGGTCACCGCGCAGATAATCGGAAAAACCGCGCTGGTTGGGCGGACGCCCACACAGTCGATCAACCGAGACGCCAATGACGGCTTCATCACGTCGATCCTGGGGTCGGCTCTCGACTGCGTCGATTCGTCGGGCACGGTCCAGGGGCAAAGCCGGGGTTGCAACGTTCTCACGCTCAACGGGACGATCAACCGCGGGACCCATCGGGGGTAACGTGCTCGCGAAGCAGCTTCCGACCCGCGAGGATTACTTCACGTTGGATAGCGGGCTCACGAACGAGCAGCGCGCGTTGCTCGGGTGCGGCCCGTTTTTCGGCACCCGGTGCGACTCTTCGGTGACCTTCGCGATCAACGACTGCGACCCCCTCTTGCTGGGGGATGGCTGCACGGTTACCGAGGCGAGCCGCTTCGCCTTCTACGACGACGTCATCCCGGGCGCCGCACAGCCCGGCGGCGGCATCGACCTGCTCAACATGGAAGCGAGCGCGATCATGCAGTCCTTTCCGGGCTTCGACGGAACGCCGGCGGGATACATCACCACGAGCCGCGCCGAGGCGCCGGGCACCATCAACTTCGACGGCGGACCGGTCTGCACCCGTTACGTCCCGGGCCAGGCCAGACCCGTCAAGCTACCCGGTTGCCGCGGAATCGACAGCTACGAGATCACGAATACCGAGGTGATCTTCACGTTCGAAAAGGATTACGACCCCTCGGTTGACGGGTGCTTGCTGGCGCCGACGATCGCAACCCACGACGTCGTGACCCTCGACTCCGAGGGCAACGACATCACGGGCTCGGACGGGATGCGGTCCTGCTTCGGCCAGTTGGCGCCGTCGACAGGCGACTTCGACCCTGCTGGCCCCGCGCCATCCACGGTCCGGCCCTGTGACAATCTGGTCAACGATGCGGCCTGCCAGGCTGAAGTCGCGGAATATCTCGACAAGCGCAATTCGGATAGCCTGCGCGGCGATTATACCGAGACGGGCTCGAACGTGTTCTTCCAGCACGCTTCCACTTTGTATCACCCGACGGCGGGTTGTCTGAGCGATGCCGAGATCGCTCTGCAGCAGGGGCTGTTTCCCGAGGATGGGCCGCGCTGCAACTTCGTTCCGAGCGCTTCCGGAGCCATGATCGCTCGCGACTACGATGCGGAATTCCTCGCGGGTACTGCGCAGATCTTCAAAAACGAGCTCGCCGCGGTCTCGTGGAACTTTGCGATGGGCTTGGTGGTGATCTCGGCGTGCACGAACGAAAAAGGCAGAAAATCCGACCCCGAGTGCTTCGATGCCGAACACCCTTGGGTGTTGAACAAGTGCTCGTTCAACCAGCCGCAATTCTGCAAGAAGGTCAAGGAGTTCTTCGATCTCGGCGGCGTTCAGCGCAATACCCTGCGAGCGGGTGGGAACAGCCGATTCGGGCGCCGCACCTTCCTGTGGCACAGCGGAAGCGAAGTGGCGCTGACCTACGACAGGCGCAATGTGTTCGGCTTCTCGATGGATTTTCCCGAAGATCGGACCAAGTCGAACTGGGGTGTCGAGTTTACGTGGTTCGATTCCGTTCCCGTCTACGACGCCAACCAATTCGACAGCCTCAGCAACGTGGATATGCTGAACCTCACCGTATCCATCGATCGGCCGACCTTCGTCAACTTTCTGAATCCGAACCGCACGTTCTTCTTCAACACACAGTGGTTCTTTCAGTACATCAAGGGCCATCGCAGTGGGATGGGCCCCAACGGTTCGTTCAGCGCGATGTTCACCAACACGATCACGACCGGTTACTTCCAGGATCGATTGAATCCGTCGTTGGTGACGATCTACCACATCAATTCGCGCTCGGGCGGTGTTCTGCCTTCGATCCAGTACCGCTTTACGGAATCGTTTTCGGCCGCCGTTGGAATGGGAATCTTCTTCGGTCGCACCCAGCTTTCGGATATGGCCATCAATCCGTTCCGCCCCGCCACCAATCGCGTCGGCAAGAACGCCTACAGGGACAGTTCCGAGCAATTCCTCTCAGGGATTCGCAGGCGGGACGAAATCTGGATGCGTCTGCGCTGGACCTTCTAGCCGCGCAGGGCCCACCGTTTCGAAGGTCTCGGCCGGCGCAATCGCCACTCCGACGAAATACGCCAACGGGGAATCGAGCCGTCGCCGAAGCATCGACTAGCGGGCGAATCCTTTGGATTCGCTTGCAGCGTCGCGCGATCCCATTCTGGGATCGCGCTCCTCGCTGCGCATGCGTCTGCGGCCGAGCACAGCGAGAGCCACGGCGCCGGGTCCGAGCAGCAACAACGCCCCGGGTTCCGGAACAAAATGGAGGGTCAGCCGCGTGAACAGCGACTGCTTGTCGCTATGGCCGCCCGGAACGCCCTGTGTAAAGACCTGTGAAGGGGCGATCAACTGGATGGTCCCACCGATCTTCGCGGCCGTCGACGTTTTCGAC
>PVMK01129768.1_pt1 | contig 16318 bp, 17 predicted proteins | sample 1853481 | NCBI WGS metagenome assembly PVMK01 (sample SAMN08533507, study PRJNA380276) | Marine sediment metagenome, whole genome shotgun sequencing project.
GGTTTTCGCCAGAGCACGCCGGTCTCCATCCAGCACGCCCTGAACATAATCATGAGGATCGTCGGATTTCATCTTAAGAGTTCACCGATCTGTGTTATCCGCGGTCCATTGAGCCTGGAACGCAGAACCCAGAACGGTGAACTCTTAAGATGAAATCTGACGATCCTCATGATTATGTTCAGGGCGTGCTGGATGGAGACCGGCGTGCTCTGGCGAAAACCATTACGCTGATCGAAAGTTCACTGCCTGCCCATCAGGAGATGGCCGCTATGGTTATCGATAAGCTGCTTCCTTACAGCGGAAAAGCGGTGCGCCTTGGGATTACCGGCATACCGGGTGTAGGCAAGAGTACTTTTATCGAGAGCCTCGGTATGATGCTGATTGATAAAGAACATCGTGTGGCCGTACTGGCGGTTGACCCCAGCAGTAAAAGGAGCGGTGGGAGCTTGCTGGCCGACAAAACCCGCATGGAAAAACTGTCTGTTCAAGAGCGGGCCTTTATCCGGCCTTCACCTTCAGGCGGTACCTTGGGCGGGGTCGCCAGAAAAACCCGCGAGACCATGATTGTTTGCGAAGCCGCCGGTTTTGACGTAATGATTGTTGAGACCGTGGGAGTCGGCCAGTCTGAAACTACAGTGGCGTCCATGGTCGATTTTTTTCTGGTGCTGATGATCGCAGGTGCCGGGGATGAACTGCAGGGCATCAAAAAAGGTATTCTGGAGCTGGCGGATGCTGTTGCCGTCAACAAGGCTGACGGAAGCAATGTTGAAAAAGCGGAACTTGCCAGAAAACAGTATGAAAATGCTCTGCATTTTTTGACCCCTGCGTCCTTGAGCTGGACACCGCCGGTTCTGAGTTGCAGCGCCCTGGAAATGACCGGCATCGATGTCATCTGGGAAGCTGTTTTAGACCACGAAAAAAAACTGAGCAATACGGGAGAACTTGAAGAGAAGCGCCAAAAACAGGCGCTGGCCTGGATGTGGGCGCTGGTGGAAGAAGGGCTAAAGCTGAGGTTTCATAAAAACAAAGAAGTTGCCCGGCAGCTTTCAAAAGTTACGCGTGCGGTAAAAAGCGGCCGGACCGCACCAACGGTGGCGGCATCCAAGCTGCTTTTTTCGCTTGACAACGGCATTTCAATGTAAATATAGCGTAATAGTTCAGCCACCAAGGCAGAAAGAAGAGGTAGAAAAGAGCGCTACGCTTGAGGAGCACTGCGTTTGAGGAGCGGCCTGGCGGCCTTGAGGGGTATTGATAAAAAGATTTCTTCCCCTTAAGCGAAGCGATCCTAAAGCGTAGCGCTCCTCAAGCGTAGCACTCCAATGCCAAATGACAAATAACTTTTGCATGTAATAATCTTAGAGGCTTGGTGTCTTGGTGGCTGAACTATTACGTGTCTTTGTGGCTGAATTCTTATAATAAGTCAGACGAAAGGGATACATAATGGGAATCATCGAAGATAAGATCAAGGATCTCAAGGAGCGCGAAGCCAAGATTCTGCAGATGGGCGGTGAGAAGGGCGTTACCAGACAGCGTGATCAAGGCAAGCTGAACGCCCGGGAGCGGTTGGATGTTTTGTTCGATCCGGGAACGTTTCGAGAAATAGATATGTTTGTCAGCCACCGTTGTGTACAATTCGGCATGGAAAAGGTCGAGGTGGCTTCCGACGGTGTTGTTACCGGTCATGGCCTTGTGGAAGGAAGGCCGGTCTTTGCGTTTGCCCAGGATTTTGCGGCCAGGGCCGGCACATTGGGCGAAATGCATTCAAAGAAAATCTGTAAGATCATGGATCTGGCCTTAAAGGCCGGGGTTCCGTTTGTCGGTATGAACGATTCCGGCGGTGCCAGGATCCAGGAAGGGGTTGACGCCCTTTCAGGGTACGGGCAGATTTTTTATCGCAACTCGTCTGCTTCGGGAGTCATACCGCAGATTTCGGCGATCATGGGACCCACGGCCGGAGGGGCGGTCTATTCTCCGGCCATGACCGACTGGGTGTTTATGGTCAAAAACACCAGCTATATGTTCATCACCGGTCCGGACGTTATCAAGTCGGTTACCGGTGAAGAGATCACCTTTGAAGAGTTAGGCGGCGCCATGACCCATAATGAGAAAAGCGGGGTGGCGCATTTTGCCTGTGAGAATGATGAGGATGCCGTCAACCGGATCAAAATGCTGCTTTCATACCTGCCGTCCAACAACATGGAAGATCCTCCCATTGTAAATACCGGTGATGATCCTAAGCGGATGGATGCGGCACTTGACACCGTTATCCCGGACAATCCCAACCAGTCCTACGACATGAAAGATGTTATCCGCAGCATCGTGGATAACGGTGATTTTTTTGAACCCCATGAGTACTTTGCCCAGAACATTATCGTATGTTTTGCCAGGCTGAATGGACGCAGCATCGGCATTATCGCCAATCAGCCCCAGGTTCTGGCCGGATGCCTCGACATTGATGCGTCCGACAAGGCTACCCGTTTTATTCGTTTCTGCGATGCCTTTAACATTCCCCTGCTGACCATAGCGGATGTGCCCGGCTATCTGCCCGGCAGCCAGCAGGAATGGAGCGGAATTATCCGGCACGGTGCCAAACTTCTATGGTGCTATTCCGAGGCAACGGTTCCCAAGTTGCTGCTGGTTACCCGTAAAGACTACGGCGGATCTTATCTGGCGATGTGCTCCCAAGACCTGGGTGCCGACATGGCCTTTGCCTGGCCCGGCTCTGAAATTGCGGTGATGGGTGCATCCGGAGCCTGCAACATTATTCATCGACGAGCCATCCAAGGTGCTGAAGATCCTGCTGCCAAGCGTGCCGAATTGATCAAGGAATACGAGGATCTTTTTTCAAACCCGTACTGTGCCGCCAGCCGGGGCTATATTGACGCCGTGATAGTACCCAGTGAAACCCGCCCGCGCCTGATCGATGCCTTAGAGATCATGTGCGGCAAACGGGAGATGCTTCCGGCGAAAAAACATGGCAATATACCGGTATAGGGGTTTTAAGATTTAAGTTTTAGGTTTTAAGTATGATGAAATCGTAGAAGTAGACTTCATCAGGTGTTTGGTGTTTAGTATTTTGTGTTTTGTTTGGAAGCTATACTGATATACCAGCCTATTAGGCCACTAAACACCAAATACCAAATACAAAACACGCTCGTAATAAGGTCGCTTTTCTGGCTTTTACGAGACCATTAAAACTTAACACTTAACACCTAAAACGATTTTTTAAGAGGGTGACCTCATGGAAAGTGAAATAAAACAAGCCGCAGCCATCGCGGCGGTGATGCAATACCTCAAGGCAGAGGAAGAAATGATGGCCATGCAAGCCATGGCGGCATTTGCTGTGGGGTACCCACCGGTTGGGCATGCAACACCACCGCAAAAGGCTTGGGGGATCAGCGGCCGTCAGGCCCAGATGCAGATGCGCGGCATGATGCAGATGAAGACCTTCAAATAAAATCGTTGCACGATTTTATGAAACGCGGCTTCGCCGCTTAATAATTAGAAATAAGAGTTATTAATATTAGGGGAGAACATAAAGATGAGCACACATGATCAAATCAAAAGGACTACCATGGACTACAGCCCGGACAGGCCCAAGGCGGAAAATCCGCTCTATATAATGGATCTGACCCTGCGTGACGGTCACCAGTCCCTGTTTGCCACCCGTGGGCGGACCGAAGACATGATTCCGGTGGCCGAGATGATGGATGATGTCGGTTTCTGGGCGCTGGAAACCTGGGGGGGCGCCACTTTTGACACCATGCACCGCTTTTTAAACGAGGATCCGTGGGAAAGGATCCGGACATTAAAACGATACGCGCCCAAAACGCCTTTTTCCATGTTGTTAAGAGCCCAGAACCTGGTGGGATATCGCAATTATGCCGACGATCTTGCCCTCGCCTTTGTGGAGCGCGCGGCCGAAAACGGCATGGACATCTTCAGGACGTTTGATGCTCTGAACGACTACCGTAATTTTGAAACGGTAGTCTCGCAGATCAAGAAGTGCGACAAACATTTTCAAGGCTGTATCTGTTACACCATGACCGAACCCCGACTGGGTGGAGATGTTTACAATATTGATTACTACATCAACAAAGCCAAGGATCTGGAAGCCATGGGCGCAGACAGTATCTGCATCAAGGATATGGCCGGGCTGATTGCACCCTTGGATGCCTACGACGTGGTGAAAGCCTTAAAAGAGACGGTGAAAGCACCCATCCACCTGCACAGTCATTTTACGTCCGGCATGTCGCCCATGAGCCATTTGAAGGCCATCGAGGCCGGGGTCGATATCATCGACACGTGCATGTCGCCCTATGCCTACCGGACCTCGCATGCCGCTGTCGAACCCCTGGTGATGACCCTGTTGGGAACCAACCGCGATACCGGATTCGATATCAGGCAACTGGCGCAGATCAACGAAGTCCTCGAAAAGAAAGTTCTTCCCAAGTACAAGCACCTGCTGGATGATTCCAAGGTGTCGATCATCGATATTAGCGTTCTCCTTCATCAAACCCCGGGGGGTATGCTCTCCAACCTGGTGAACCAGCTCAGGGAACTGGACGCTTTGAATAAAATCGATGATGTCTACAGAGAGCTTCCCAGGGTCAGAAAAGAACTCGGGCAGATTCCGCTGGTTACCCCCACCAGCCAGATCGTCGGCATCCAGACCGTCAACAATGTTCTCTTTGACGACCAGTACGAACGTTACAAGATGATTACGGACCAGGTCAAAGATTTGTGCTACGGATTGTATGGTAAAACCGCCGTCCCCATTGACCCTGAAGTTCAAAAGAAAGCGCTTAAAGGATACGGCCGGGGAGAAGAACCGATTACCTGCCGGCCGGCCGAGGTTCTGGAGCCTGAACTTGAAAATGCCAAAAAAGATGTCGAGGACCTGACCAAAGAAATAGACGATGTGATTACGTATGCCCTCTATCCCATTACCGGCAAAAGATTTTTGAAATGGAAATACGGCCTGGAAGATCCACCTCCCGAAGTCAAGGCCAGGACCCTTGAAGAAATTAAAGCTGAAGAGGAAATGGCTAAAATGGCCCGGCGAGGGCTGCTAATTAAAAAGCCGGAGAAAGAGGTGCCTGCTAAAGATGCGCATATTCGCAAATTTGATGTATTCGTCGATGACCGGTACTTTGAGGTGGAAGTCCAGGAGCCGGAAGGGATGCCCATGGCAGGCTATATGCCGCAAATGCCGTTTGCAGCACCTTCCCGGGTTGCGCCGGTTGCGCGGCCCTCAACACCGGCACCGGCTGCCCCGGCACCGGCGGCACCAACAGTCGCAGATGTCGAAGGCACGCCACTGACGGCACCCATGCCCGGCATGATTGTCAAATATCTAAAGGCGATGGGAGATCCTGTTGAAAAAGGGGAAAACGTGGTGGTCCTGGAAGCCATGAAGATGGAAAACGCCCTGCCGGCGCCGGACAGCGGTACGATGAAGAGCATTAATTTTAGTACCGGCGATTCGGTTGCCAAGGGTGATGTACTGTGTGTCATAGGTTAGAAGGATTGATGATTGACGATTGACGATTGATGATTGGCGATTGATGATTGATGATTGGCGATTGATGATTGACGATTGATGATTGACGATTGACGATTGATGGATGTCGCTCCGCCCTTTCAATTGAATATTGAATATTGACAATTGAATATTTGTGGTATCGCTTCGCTCTGTCTTTTAGTAATAAAACTGGAGAATACCTTCATTAGTCAATTTTCAATTGAAAATTTTCAATCCAAGCGATCTTCAATCGAAATCAATTGAAAAGGACTATATTTCCCAACAATCAATTAATAAGGAGAAAACAATGGACAAAAAAGTAACCGTAATCGGGGCCGGGAATGTTGGGGCGACTGCTGCCCAGCGGTTGGCCGAAAAAGAGTTATGCGATGTTGTCTTGATTGACATTATTGAAGGTGTTCCCCAGGGAAAAGCCCTTGATCTTGCCGAGGCGGCGCCCATTGAAAAGCATGATGCCCGCCTTACGGGGGCAAACGAATATGACGCCTCCGAAGGCTCTGATATCGTCATTATCACCGCCGGTATCCCCAGGAAACCTGGAATGAGCCGTGACGACCTTCTTAAAACCAATGCCAACATTATGAAAGATGTAACCGGGCAAGTCGTACAGCGATCCCCTGAAGCCGTCCTTATTATTGTGAGCAATCCGCTGGATGCCATGTGCCATGTGGCCTATGAGGCCAGCGGTTTTCCGAAAAACAGGGTTATCGGCATGGCAGGAGTGCTCGATTCGGCCCGCTTCAGAGCCTTTATTGCCATGGAGCTTGATGTTTCGGTTGAAAATACCCATGCTTTTGTCCTTGGCGGCCATGGCGACACTATGGTTCCTTTACCACGCTACTCCACGGTAGCCGGGATACCGATCACCGAATTGATGCCCAAAGAACGAATCGATGCTTTGGTTGAAAGAACAGCAACCGGCGGAGCAGAGATCGTCAGCCTGTTGAAAACCGGAAGCGCCTATTATGCTCCGGCATCGGCTGCCGTGGAAATGGCCGAATCGATTCTAAAAGATAAAAAGAAGATCCTTCCCTGCGCGGTATATCTGGAAGGCGAGTATGGAATCAACGATCTTTTTATCGGGGTTCCCGTGAAATTAGGTGCCGGCGGCGTGGAGGAAATCATTCAGATATCACTTACCGCTGAAGAGCAGGCTGCACTTGATAAGTCCGCCGGTGCCGTTGAAGAGTTGGTCGAAGCATTAAAGAAGCTATAAGCTGAGGTAACTAGGAAATGGTTGATCCGCTGAAAAGCAGCGGGAGGGCACTAATTGTCCAAAACGGGGCCATTAAGTCTCACACGTAGCACTTTCTCTTTAAAACGGTAGTTCGAAATATCTTGACAATAAGAAATAATTCGCTATTTTGGAAACAGGTTTTTTTTTGATTTTGACACTTTTCCGGACAAAACGGGCCATGGCCTCATGTCAAGCCTTTTAAACAGACCAGAGATGCTCAACAGCGTTCATTAGAATTAAAAATAATGTCAACTCCAGTTAACGATAACACTATACTTGCAGAAGGTGAGTCGTATGATTGAAATCAGAATACACGGCCGCGGAGGCCAGGGCAATGTGGCGGCCGCAGAGCTTCTCTCCATTGCCGCTTTTAAGGACGGTAAATTTGCCCAGGCTTTTCCCTCTTTTGGAGCAGAACGCATCGGCGCCCCTGTTATGGCGTTCGTAAGAATTGACGACAAAAAAATTCGTACCCGCGAAGAAGTCAAAACTCCGGATTATATCATTGTCCAAGATTATCATTTAATCGACTCGGTACCGGTTCTGGATGGACTAAAATCCGACGGTATGATTTTGATAAATGCGGAGCAGGCCCCCGAAGATTTACGGATCAAAACGTCAGCCACCGTTGAAACCATTCCGGCTACGGAAATCGCTCTGGAAATTATCGGCCGGCCCATCCCCAATGCGGTTATGATTGGAGCATTCTGTTCCGTTACAGGGCTGGTGAGCCTGGGGGCGGTGCAGGAAGCTATTATGGCAAAATTTCCCGGCAAGATTGGTGAAGATAACGTCGCGGCCATGGAACGTGCCGTTGAAATCATGCAAAAGAGGTAGTTTTATGCTTAAACAAATCGAAGGATCGTTTGCTGTTGCGGAAATGGTGGCCATGTGCCGTCCCAATGTTATATCCGCCTATCCGATTACGCCGCAAACCCATATTGTTGAAGAACTGTCAGTGATCGTAGGTAAGGGACAACTGGATGCAGAATTCGTGAACGTGGAAAGTGAATTTTCGGCAGCTTCGGTTGTGCTGGGAGCCAGCGCCGCCGGTGCCCGCGCCTACACGGCTACATCATCGCAAGGGTTGCTGCTCATGGCCGAAGTAGTTTATTGTATTGCCGGAATGCGCTTGCCCATTGTAATGACCTGTGCCAATCGGGCTATCTCGGCGCCGCTTAGCATCTGGAATGATCAGCAGGACTCCATGGCGCTAAGGGATGCCGGCTGGATACAACTGCATGCCGAGGACAACCAGGAGGCATCGGATCTGCACGTCCAGGCATTCAAGATTGCAGAGCAGACCCATTTGCCGGTGATGGTCTGCATGGACGGCTTTATTCTGACCCATGCGTTTGAACCGGTTGATCTTCCCGAGCCCAAGGAAGTCGATGCCTTTTTGCCCCCGTTTAAGCCGACAAATATCGTTGATCCCCGCTGGCCGCGAGGTATCGGTCTTTTCGCGGATCCACGTTTTTATATGGAAACCCGCTACATCCTGCACCGTGCCATGGAAAAATCCGAGAAAACCATCAAAGCAGTCAGCGCTGAATTTGCCAAAGCCTTCGGCAGAGAGAGCGGCGGGTTCATCAAAACCTACAATCTGAAGGATGCTGACCTGGTCATTATTTCAATGGGTTCAGTGGTCGGCACCATCAAGGATCTCATTGATGAACTTGCCGAAGAAGGCAAGAAGGTCGGTTTGCTGCAGATATGCTCATATCGTCCGTTTCCGCGGCAAGAGATATACGATGCCTTGAAAGGCAAAATGAACATTGTTGTACTCGAAAAATCGATTTCATTGGGAAGGGGCGGCATTCTGGCCAGCGATGTGCGTTGGTCGTTTCCGCGAGCCGAGAAAAAAGATCGCAATATCAGCAGTTTCATTGCCGGCCTGGGAGGCCGCAATATAACTAAGGAAGATCTGCGATATATGGTGGAAAAGGTCGAGAAAGAACCGGTGGAATTAGAGTTTCTGGGCCTCAACAAGGACCTTATAGCCAAGAAAGATTTATAATCATGAAAGCAAAACCTGAAGAATTAGATAAAGTCGAAAAAAAAGATTTGTTCGGCAGTGGGCACCGGGCCTGCGGCGGCTGTGGTCAGGCTCTGGCCGCCCGTCTGGTAGCGGATGCCGCCGGTGAAAATACGATTGCCTGTGTCGCCACCGGTTGCCTGGAAGTGTTTAGTTCGCCTTATCCGGATCCGTCCTGGCGGATCCCCTTTCTGCACAGCCTCTTTGAAAACGCGGCGGCGGTCGCATCCGGAGTGGATGCCGCCTACAAAGCATTAAAGAAAGGGCCCGTGAATATCATTGCCCAGGGAGGTGACGGCAGCACCGCCGACATCGGCTTTCAGTGTATCAGCGGCATGCTGGAACGGGGGCACAATATCCTCTATGTTTGCTATGACAATGAAGCCTATATGAATACCGGCGTTCAGCGTTCCAGTTTTACCCCCTTAGGAGCCAAAACCTCTACCACACCCTTTGGTAACACTACCCGCAAGAAAAATATGCCGATTATCGCAGCTGATCACGGTATTCCTTATGTGGCCACCGCTACGGTGGATGACTATAGAGACCTGCAGCGTAAGGTAAAGACGGCTCTTTCCATTGAGGGGCCCAAATATATCCACATCCTGGCCCCCTGTCCTCTGGGTTGGGCGCATCACGGAGAACTCACCGTGGAGATCTGCCGGCTGGCCAAGGATACCGGTCTGTTTCCGATATTTGAAATCATAGACGGCAAAATGACTAATGTCAGAAAAATCCCGGCCAAAGTTCCTGTGGATGAATACCTGAAACTGCAGGGTCGCTTCAAACACTTGTACAAGAAAGGCGTGCCTTCGGAAGAAGTGGCCGAGATTCAGAAAATTGCTAACCAAAATATTGAAAGGTTGAATTTATAATGAAAAAGCTGCCTTTAGGATTAGTCCTTGATTTGCGTGATGTGGTTCCTTACAAAACCGGGTCATGGCGGACGTTGATGCCTGTAAATCTGACACAAATGCCGCCTTGTACACATGACTGTCCCGCCGGCAATGATGTGCGCGGGTTTCTTAGGGTCCTGGCGGATAAAAATGATTATGAACAGGCCTGGCATGTTTTGACACGCACCAATCCGTTGCCGGCGACCTGCGGCCGTGTTTGTCCCCATCCCTGTGAAACGGGCTGCAACCGCCGGGACTTTGATTCGTCTGTGGCCATTAACAGTGTGGAGCGTTGTGTAGGCGATTATGGGTTGGAGCAGAATCTGAAGCACAAAAAATTGATCGGCGCCAGAAAAGAGAAAGTGGCGGTGGTCGGTTCCGGCCCGGCCGGGCTATCCTGCGCCTTTCATCTGGCCAAACGCGGATTTAAGGTAAAAATTTTCGAGGGCTACGGTGAACCCGGCGGCATGATGCGCTACGGGATCCCGTCCTACCGCCTGCCGAATTATATCCTGAAGCAGGAGCTTGATGCCATACTTGATTTGGGGATTGAGCTGGAGTGCAATGTCAAAGTGGGCGTCAATATCCCCATGGACCAGTTGCGGCAAAATTACGAAGCTGTTTTTTTGGGTATAGGGGCTCAAAAAGGCGTGTCTATTGATCTCCCTGGTAATGATGCTCAGAATGTGTTTAGCGGTGTGGACTTTTTACATGAGGTCAACAGCGGCAAATGGGTGGAAGTCGGCAAGGATGTCGTCGTCATTGGCGGCGGCAATACGGCCATGGATTGCGCCCGGGTGGCCAAACGCCTGGGAGCCAATGTGAGCGTGGTCTACCGCCGCACCCGGGTGGAGATGCCCGCGATCACGGCTGAGATTGATGAGGCCATGGAAGAGCGTATTATGTTTCGTTACCACACCAACCCGACCAAAATTATAACCGATGAAGACAGGGTCGTCGGCATTTTGTGCAACCAAATGGAATTAAAAGAACCGGACGCCAGCGGCCGGGCCCGGCCGGTCCCCATTGCCGGGTCAGAATCGGTTATTCCGGCGGACACGGTCATCATGGCCACCGGACAGGCGGTCGATTATGACGGCATTGACGTTCAAAAAACGGGTGATAAATGGGCCTATACCAACGAATTGCTCATGACCAGCATCGACGGTATTTTCGCCGGTGGTGATGCCGTGTTAGGCCTGGAGACCGTTGCTGCTGCCATCGGTCAGGGGATGCGAGCCGCTTTCGCCATTGAGGACTACATCGACAATAATGTGGAAAGCCGGCTGTCACAACCGCCGGTGATTTACTCCAAGGATTTGAATACATATTATTATGAGAAATCAAAAGCCTTTACTAAAGAAGCTGCGCCGATCCATATGCGGCTGAAAGGTTTTAAGGAGATTTATCTGCCCTTTGATCGGGATGAGATTGTCGTCGAATCAAATCGCTGTTTCAGCTGCGGACTCTGTTACATGTGCGACAACTGTTATATGTACTGCCCGGACAACGCCGTTCAAAAATCAAAGACCACCGGAAAATACGAATTTGATCTAGATTTTTGCAAGGGCTGCGGCCTGTGCGCCAAGGAATGCCCCTGCCGGTATATTCAGATGACACTTGAAAAATAACCCGGTTTCCTTGTTTTATATACATGGACCCGGAAGACTATCTGGAAAAAAAGCCCTCCCGATTGGAAGGGCTTTTTTGTTGAGAATCCGTAATGAAGAGATTGTATAGCTTTACAATAGTATCAATCCGTAAATAAAATTTAGACGCTAAGCAAGTTTCCAATTCATAAATGAGGGATTTTTTCGATGAGCAAGGCTGCACAAGGGTTTCCGCCCGAGGCGTACTTTTCGTACGTCAAGGGCGGGACCCCGCGGAGAACGCCGCTCATCGGAAAAATAACCATTTATGGATGGAAACTAACTATGTTTGGGGCCATAGCACTCCTTCACGGTCTTTTACAAAATAACAGAAGCGGTTCCACTCGAACTCTTTTAAACTGACCGGGCAGCGGAGTTTGACTTTGCGATCAGTAAGCCCGATCACTTCCCAATCACCATTGCGCGGGCCTCCTTCGATGTTTATTTTTTGTCCTTGGAAAAACGGGTAAGGTTTAAATGCTGTTACGTCGTGTAGTGTCGTCATCTCTCCTCCGGAAATAACACCTCAATTGATCGTAAATAAAATGAAGAAACTCTGGATCATACTAAAATTAAAACACATTTTTTGCCATTTTTGAAATCTTGTATCTCTTCTATCAGAGAGATATAATTTTTCTTTTAATTCTTCATTTTATTTACCCTTTAGGCTTCGCTTTCAGCTACGACCCAACAAGCCGGGAAAGCCGATGATACCCCATCTCCCGCGTTGCCAAGGGTTCGCAGTAAACTACTACGGCTTCACCCTTGGACGCCTCGGATCTGGGGCATCATTGACTTTCGCTCAATTGAGGTAAAAATTTGACGAATTCGTAAAAAATCGCTCAATTTAGGTCTGAATAACATAGAAAGTCCAGGAGTGCAATTTATTCGGGCGACACAACCGGCAATACTTTAGATGACTAAGCTCCACACCCAAATACGCCCCCCTTTCAATAAAATAGGTATTGACAAAGCACTTCACAGTTTAGTTCACTTAACCTAAGTTGAGCGATTTTTTGCAAAGAAATGTGCTCAGATTTTGATGCGTAGGGGCTTGTCCGCCTCGGTCGAATTTATGTAGGTTACTTGGAGGTATTGGATGCGGAAAAAAATGCTTATTTTAGGCCTATGTTTGGTTGTTTTTGTCCTGACAGCGGTTTTTGCGGTTGCCTCCATCAGTGTTGCTCAAAAGGATGTTGATAAAAAGAGCAATGACTGGGGAAAAAGCAGTCTTAACGAAATTCATGCTGTGCGCAGCATCATTTTTAAGTGGATTAATGCTTGGCAAAGTAGAGACTTAGCCGGTTATATGTCTTATTACAGCCCCGCATTCCGCTCAGGAACACTTGATTACCATGGCTGGCAGGTTAAAAAGACCAAACTTTTTAAGAGACCTGGTGTCATTTTTTTAGAAATATCCAATCTGTTGATTTTTATTGAAGGCAAAGAGGCTAAAGTCAGTTTTTTACAAGATTATACGGATGCTTACCTTGCGGATGTTGGTGAAAAAAATATGAAATTGATTAAATTAAACGATTCGTGGAAGATTATCTCGGAGGAATGGAAGCCGATCAATGGTAATTAGACAAAATGTAACAGTTCGGCCACAAAGGCACAAAGGCACAAAGAAGGGGGATAGAAAAGAGCGCTACGCTTGAGGAGCACTTCGTTTGAGGAGCGGCCTGGCGGCCTTGAGGGGTATTGTTAAAAGACTTTTTTCCCTAAAGCGAAGCGCTCCAATGACAAGTGACAAATGACTTTTGCATGTAATAATCTTAGTGTCTTAGTGCCTGAGCTATTACGACAAAATAAAAAGGCCGTTTTGTAAAAAACGGCCTTTAAAAAGTTAAATTTATTAAATTACATGAAATATGAAGATAAAGCTAGGAGAGTTCGTCTATAAATGAATCAACCATCTTATCAGCAACCGCCTGATGGTCGATTTCATATTTTCCAGACTCAATCCTTTCTTTTAGTTCGGCAACCTTATCTTCCCTTACTTCCGGTTCAGATGCGATGATTTCCTTTATGGTTTGGACCTCTTTTAAGGCCGGGGAAAGGGTAACAATAGTATCCTGCTCTGCTCGCTCTGCACCTTCGACTTTTTTTAAGTCAGCAGGCTGCTTTGCCTCAATCTGTTCCGTGGCCTTTTGGGTGGATTGAGGAAGCTGCTTGCTAATGTCATAACTTATAATCTTATCGTTGATATTCATGGTTTAGCTCTCCGATTTTTTTACCATATTTTTATCAATGGCGTCCATGGTGATTTCATTTAACTTATAACTTAAAAATTTAGAATCTTCAATAGAAAGTGAATTTATTGTTTCACCGTTTTCGTCAATTTCCTTAAATATGAGTTCGGAAGGGCCTGTTCTGCTTACGGTCAGATTCCCTCCAAATTCATTTTCAAGTTTTTTAAGCACCTCTTCCTCAACATTACCATTAGGGCCGTTCTTAGTAATTTTATCTACAATATCGGAGGCTACCATATCGATGATGGACTTCCTCCGGGCCCCTTCGGATATACTTATTTTATCCGGTGTGGTGGTATCGGTATTCTTGGGGCGATTGGAGATCCTGGTTTGCCTCAGTTGATCTCCATAAACCCGCAAGACATTATTAACTTGATAAGCAGATATAACCATACTTAGCCTCTACAAATTACCCTTCATTTATCATATCGGACTTTCGCCCGCCAAACTTAAGAAAAAAAATCAATAAATTTTTATCTATCTAAATATACAGAATTTTACTGAAATATTAATTGATTGATATAATCCGGGAAAGCCAATACCTTCTTTGCCTCAATTGCTGAAAATAGAAAAGGTTCTACATAGCGGCGGTCGTCAAATAAAATCGTGTTGCGATTTTATGAAACTCCCGCAACACAGACTGCAGGATCAAAGGTCTCATGGAGTATCTCAATGAAATGAAATTGTATCAACCTTGACATACAGAAAATAATGTATTACATCATCAGTCAGGTATTACTTTTATTTAATATTGGAGGTATGTAATGCAAGCAAAGGCAAAGGTTACAACAAAGGGGCAGGTCACCATACCAAAAAAGATCAGGGAAAAATTGAATATAAAGCCGAGTGATTTTGTTTTGTTTGTCAGGAAAGGAAACGAGGTGGTTATAAAACCTGCCAGAACTCTATTAGACTTAAGGGGTGTCATTAAAACAGATAAAAAAATAGAAGATTGGGAAAAATTGAGAGATAACGCTAAGAAGTATGTAATCAATGAGGTTATGGAGAATTTATGATGATAGCCCCTGTGTGTTTCGTGGATACAAATCTTTTTGTAAGATACTTGACAAACGATGATAAACACAAGGCAGAAGCCGTCCAGAAATTATTATTAAAGGCTAAGTCAGGCAAAGTTCGATTGGTTACATCAGATATCGTTATTGCGGAGTTGGTTTGGGTTCTAATCTCTTTTTATGAACAGGGGAATGAAGTTGTTGCCGATTTATTAAGAGGAATATTAAACACCGAAGGCCTTAAGGTGGACAATTCAGATATTATTGAAGGGGCGCTGGAGGTATTTGAGGAGACAAATATAGATTTTATAGATGCTTATATTGTTTCATATATGCGCCTGAAAAAAATGGCTGTTCTTTATTCTTATAACAAAAAACACCTGTCAAAATTCAGCGATATTAAAAGGATAGCGCCTTAGAAAGATTAAGGTTCCAGAAAATCGATAGTATATGGTTCCATTCCCTGTGGATGTTTGGAATCATATTTTTTTAGGGCCTCGGCGATAAGGGAAAATTTATCCCCAGGGATGGTATGGGGAACGATGAGTACCCCATAATGAGGACGAAATTCGTTAAAGAATTGAACTGTAAGACGGATAAAGTCATCCCGGTTTCGTGTTACAATGGACCTGCTTTCCGAGGCTGCATATTCCAATTGTTCTCTATCCAGGGCCTGGGTCATGTCCACCTCATGGGTACTAACAACATCAACCTGATACTTTCTTAAGATCTCTGCAATCTTTGGGCTTATATCTTCATCGAGGTAATATTTCATACCCTACTTCCCGTAAGAAAGGGGTGTCTTTTATGAATACTTTCCTTGGTCCAATTTTCATTTTGAGTTATAAGGTGGTCAATCTCCTTTGGATATGCCCGATAGTAGCCTAATGCAGCTCTGAGTTGCAGTTCAGTGAGCCAATGATAAATGATATGCAGACGTTCAAAGTCCTCACCAACACTCTTGTAGTTTGCAATAACCTCCCAAACCTCTATGCCGGTTCCAGCAATTCGAGCCCTTCGTGCACTGACACCTTCAGTAAAAACGATGCCGGGACAGAGACGCATCTTAATTGCCTCTTCAAGCAGTTCCTTTGTAATGGTAGAGAAGTCTTTTCCCGATTGCTGGGCAATACCCTGAATCTCTCTAACCATTTCCTCGGGAAACCTCATACTTTTTTGAACACTTGCCATTATTACCTCCTTAGAAAAAGATATGTATGACACCACATTACGCTGAGATGCACAGCATGTCAAATTCTTTTTGTGAAACCTGGATATTTGATATAGTGCATACCAAAGTTGGATGAATTCGTGAAAAGTCAAATTCATCACGTTTTAGGCTTTTATAAGCCTAAGGCTTATTTAAGTGTCAGGTTTTAGGTTATTATTTTACGATTAAAACATGCAGATTTTGATTGCAGAGGCAACCCAGGGCGCTGTCAATAGCTCCGAAGGTTGCTGCTTAGGAGGGACAACTAAAAAACCTATTTGCTTGAAGTGTTCGTCGAATGCGAAAGGCTATATAAGCACTCGTATCAATTAAAATCATTCAAGCAATTGGTATTTATGCTTTTTAGGGGGAGACCTTGTAAAATATAGGGCTACACTCTGACAATTTCTTTTCTCTGACCCCTGATAGTGTTAAAATGAGTTGACAGTTCCGTTTTGCACGGTATAATTGGAGCATGATT
>PVMK01135937.1_pt1 | contig 16318 bp, 19 predicted proteins | sample 1853481 | NCBI WGS metagenome assembly PVMK01 (sample SAMN08533507, study PRJNA380276) | Marine sediment metagenome, whole genome shotgun sequencing project.
CAAAACGGGTCTTAATCACACAACCCCAATCTTGAGACACTCATAAATAAAATCAGACGTCTTTGGAAAAAGCTTCAGCTATAAGGCGCGCAAGACTGAAGGAATGAGACGTACTTATTTGTACGTTGGAATGACTGAAGGTGTAGCGCAACGCAGTAGCTGGATATTTAACAAAGACATCCCCCTATACACCGCTTTTGTTATACAGATCAAACGCCAGCCATTCTCTCCTGCAAATCGGCGCTTCCGGCTCCCACATACTCTGAATATCTCCTTTTGCATGCCACTGATAATATGGAAAACGGCTGCATGCCATTGAAATATCCTCGGGCACTTCAATTTGTTCTCTCTCCATAAAAATCCATGACAGAGCCCACAAAATCTCTGAAACAGGCCCGCATTTCCAGCTAAGATCTTCCATTAAAGTCTCTTTATCAAGGTTTTTAATGAGAGGAAGCAGTAACTGAACAATATTTTCCCAGGCTTCCTGAACATTTGCCCCTGAAATAGCCTGTTCGATCACTTTTCTTCGGGTTTCAAGGGAAATGAGGTTAAGATCATTTATGATAAACTTATGCACATCCTGTATGGTTACGGTTAAACATTCTTCATTTGAGAGCCTCAAGCCAGGTAAGTCATCAAAAGGCCTTACTATTATTTCTTCAACCTTATAATAAACAAAAAGCTCCTTTACCCAGGAAACAAGATTATATCCCTTATCAAATGGCAGCAGGCTGTCCGGCAGGGTAAACTTTTTAGTATCTTTAAATTCAGCATGTATCCTTTTAATTACTGATTCATCCATTCATATTCTCCACAGATTAGTTTGTTAAAGTTAAATAATTATTTTACCATAATTCTAAAAATATTATTAATAAATTGCTGAAAATATAAGGCGATTCAGGTGTTTGAGATTTTGCTATATATAAAATTTTGTTTGATTCAAGCTTTTTTATATGATATATATCATGTTTAAAATTAATCTAATGAAAATCAAGCTGTAACCATTTTAGAGAAGGATCATGAATTATGGTAAATCTGACCATTAATGGGAAAAAAGTCAAGGCAGCAAAAGGGAAGCACCATTCTACAGGTCGCCCGTGCAAATGACATAATGATCCCCACACTCTGCTCAGCAGACGCACTTGAACCCTATGGAGCATGCAGAGTATGCGTGGTTGAAATTAAAATCAATAAAAACTCCGCTCTTGAAAGCTTCCTGTACATATGAGGTGACAGAGGGAATGGATATCCAGACCGATTCTCCCTGCGGTTATAAAGGCAAGACAAATATGTCCTTGAACTGCTGCTGGCACGCTGCCCGAACGTAAAAGCTGTTCAGGAACTCGCGGCACAGTACGGAGTTGAAAAACCAGGAGATCATCTGTCAGTCGAAAACGATTACTGTATCCTTTGCGGCTTATGCGTAAGAGCATGTAATGAAGTTGTTAAAGCCGGCGCGATCAGCTTTTTTGGAAACGGCAAGAAAAAAGCTGTTGGAAGCCCTTTCGGACTCGCTGCAGAAGACTGTATCGGCTGCGGAACCTGCGCGTTTGTCTGCCCCACAGGAGTCATTAAGGTAAGAGACATTGAAAACGCAACCGACAACATCCCGGCGGGTGAACTTCAGATCGGCCCTGAAAGAGTCATCGAGAAACTGGGACCGCAATTTAAAACTTAAAGAATGTAAACATTCAGGCAATCCATATGCTCCCTGAATTCATGCTGGAAAAATTTAAAAAGACCATGCCTCTGACACCGCAGTTTTTTGATATTGCGCCAAGTTACCGCGAATATCCTGAAGTAGATGAAGAACGCTGTGTAGGCTGCGGCGCATGTCTGGATGAGTGTCCCTGTGGGCGCGATAAGGCTCAAAGTAAAAGACGGAACCAAGGACGAAGTCCGCTCCAACATAATGAAAACACATTGCTGCGGATGCAGAACATGCACCATTTACTGCGTCAGGTCAGCGATTCAGGTTCCTGCAATAGCATAATAAAAAATTTCTTTGTAAGAAAAAAAGACCTGCAGAGACTGCAGGTCTTTTTTATTATAGGTTAAATTATTTAAAAAAGTATTGAAGATTTTCACGCAAAAGGTCATAATATCAAACTGACCCGGAGCCATATCAAAAAGCACCGGGAATGTAAATGTTCGGGGATCGTCCAACGGTAGGACAGCGGGTTTTGGTCTCGCTAATGGGGGTTCGAGCCCTCCTCCCTGAGCCATTTCCTGGAGCGTGTATGAAGATCACTGAAAAAGATGTTTTACACACAGCCACACTTGCTCACCTTCACCTTTCGCAGGAAGAAATAACACAAACTGCCGAAGATCTAGAAAACATCCTCATCTGTTTCAACAAACTGCAGGACCTGGACACAAAAGACATTGCCCCGTTTGAACATCCCAGGAGAAACAGAAAACAGACTTCGGCAGGACAGGTCATCGAAATCTCTTTCAAAAGAAAAAATAACTGAGAACGCTCCGTCTGTTCAGGGCCCGTTTATAAAAGTTCCCAGGATAATTGAGGTATGAATTCGTGGATAAAGAACTGTATCAGATGACCATCCATGAAGCCCGCCGTCTTCTGGACAAAAAAGAAATTTGTTCAAAAGACCTGGTGTCTTCTGTTTTTGAAAGAATCGAAAGCATAGACAGCCGGATAAATGCTTATATAACAATTGCAAAAGATACTGCTTTGAAGCAGGCAGAAGCGGCTGATGAAAAAATGGCCTTCCACTCGAAATACAGATAATGGGTAACCTTTTTAAAGAAGAACAGATAATAGCACTGGCATATGCTTTTGAACAGAACACGCAATGGCATCTTAATAAACCTGCTGTTTTTAATTGAAGTTTTAAAAACGAAATACGGAGCTGTCTAATCCTGGGGGAATATATAATTGATAATAAACAGAAAAAAAATTAATTGCGTATTTTTCTTTCTATTTTTCTGCCCTGGTCGTTCTGCTGCTGACATCAGGCAGCTCTCACGCGGCAAACCGCCTTTACGACTTACGCCACTGGTCAGCGCCTTCCCATACCCGGATCGTATTCGACCTTAAACACTCTGCCAAATTCAACTCTTTTGTTCTTTCAAATCCGGCACGCCTGGTTCTCGACCTGAAAAATTTTGACGGTCACATACCGAAGAACATTGCCAGAATAAATAACAATATCGTACAAACAATTCGTTTGGCAAAGAAACCGGGAAATATCATCCGTATTGTAATAGATCTTAAAAAATCATCTGATTATAAAATATTTCCCCTGAAAAAAATCGATAAAAAACCTCCACGACTTGTTATTGATATCACACGCCCTGACCTTGAAAAAACAAATCAGAAAAAAAGAGAGGCCACAAAAAGTCTTAAGAGAACAGGAAATTATATTGTGGTTATAGATCCAGGACACGGCGGAGAGGATCCCTGGTGCGGTTAACCGAAAAGGGGATCAAGGAAAAAGACATTGTGCTTAAACTTTCAAAAACCGCGGTAAAGAGGCTTAACCGTCAAAAAGGGATAAAGGCCTACCTGACCCGAAAGGGTGATTATTTTATTCCCTCTTCAAAAAAGAGTAATGATCGCAAAACAGTACGGCGCTGATATATTCATCAGCATCCACGCAGATTCAAGCTTTTCTACCAAAGCGTACGGCACTTCTGTTTACTGCCTGTCCTTTAAAGGCGCCTCAAGCAATACAGCCAGAATGGCTGCCAGAAAAGAAAACGCTTCCGACTTTGTAGGAGGCGTACCCCTTGACCACAATAACAGCAGTTTAAATAAAATAATTTTTGATCTCGTTCAAACCCACAGCTTGAACTCAAGCCTTACCCTTGCGGGAATCATGCTGCAGGAAATATCAAAGGTCAACCGGCTCCATAAAAAGACCCCTCCCCAGGCAAACTTTGCTGTTTTGAGAGCTCCCGGATATACCTTCGATTCTTATTGAAACAGATTTTATCAGTAACCACAAACGCGCAAAAAGGATGCAGGCCCCCGTGGTTCCAAACCGAGTTTTCAAAGTGCATTACCTCGGCGGTTGTAAAATTTATCAGGAAAACCGGGCTTCAGCCTTCCGGCATAAAAACATCTGTTGCTTCACGAACAAAATATCAGCCCAGACTCCACCGGGTAAAAAGAGGTGAAACCCTGTCCGGAATAGCTAAAAAGTACAGAGTGTCTGTTTTAAGCTTGAAAAAGGCCAACCGCCTGTCATCCAAAAATATTATAAGAATCGGACAAAAGCTGAAAATTCCGCAAAAAAGCTACCTGGCAAAATATCATACTGTGAAGAGAGGGAGAAACGCTATCCGGAATTGCATCAAAATATAATGTTTCGTTAACCGCTTAATGAAACTGAACCGGATGACGTCAAAAACAACCCTGAAAATCGGCACAAGGCTTAAACTTAAACCGGATCAAAAGCCTGCAACAAAGCAGATTGTCAGTTATCATATTGTGAAAAAAGGCGAGACCCTGTCCGGAATTGCTTTAAAATACAATTCAACAGTTCAACGCCTGCGCAGTCTGAACAACATGACCTCAAAGACAACCCTGAGAAGCGGTAAAAAATTAATTGTAAGGTCTGATAAAAAACCCAGGAGAAAACTCTTCAGCGGATACCATACTGTCAGAAAAGGGGAAACCCTGTCCGGCATCGCAGTACAATACAATACTACTGTTAGCCGTTTAAGAGGGCTAAATGCTTTTTCTTCCCAAAAAGACCCTTAATGCAGGCACCAGAATAAGAGTATCTTCTTCGGTAAAACCAACAAGAAAATATCACACAGTCAAAAAAGGAGATACTCTTTCAGGAATCGCCGCAAAATACAGCACAACCATCCGCCGCCTGCGCAGCCTGAACAACATGACCTCAAAGACAACCCTTAAAGCAAATAAAAAGATGCGGGTTTTGTAAATCATGCTCAAGCTATCAATTTATAAGAATTTTTAGAAAAGTAAAAGATTTGTAAAACAAAAAAACATTTTGGACACAGATTGACGCAAAGCCATTATCCTGATATAAAATAAAGAGGAAAGTATAAAAATATATACAAAAAGGCCCCCATATGCCTCAACAGGAAAACAGATTAGCAGAAATACTCATACCCTCTGGCAAAATAACAGCTGAGACATTAAACTCAGTAATGAATGAAGGTATCATCCTGCCCGATGAAACATGTCAGAAGCTGATAGACCAGGGCTTTATCTCTGAAGAGGATCTTTTAAAGATACTTGGGAAAATATTTCAACATACCCTACATATCCTTGAAAAAGCATGTCGGTAAAAATATTTTCATAGAAAATATTTCTGAAAACTTCATGAGAGGATCAAAATTTGTTCCTCTGGAGCTGAAAGAAAATACCCTTACCATCGCCGTCAGCAACCCGTTTGACGACAGCATGTTTGACGCCATTAAAATGGCGACCGGATATGAGGTAGATATCTGCCTGGCAAAGGCGGAAGAAATAGGAGATGCCATAAGCTCTGATTCCTCATCCATGGACAGAATCATTGAAGATTACGATGAAGGCAGTATTGATGTTAATGAAGAAGGAGACGTCGATTACCTTAAAGACCTTGCGTCCGAAGCCCCTGTAATAAGACTTGTTAACCTGATAATATCACGCGCCGTGGAACTTCAGGCAAGTGATATCCATTTTGAACCCTTCGAAGACAGTTTTCATATTCGATACAGAATAGACGGAATTCTCCACGACATGGAATCTCCGCCAAAAAATCTTCAGGCTGCTGTGATCTCAAGAATAAAGATAATGTCAAAATTAAATATTGCAGAAAGAAGACTTCCCCAGGACGGAAGAATAAAACTACGGGTTCAGGGAAAACAGATAGACTTCAGGATATCATCACTGCCAACCCTGTTTGGTGAAAGCGTTGTAATGCGTATCCTTGACAGTGAAAGCATAACCTTCGATCTCGCCCATTTGGGCTTTCCGAAGAATAACCTTCAGGCTTTTGAAAATCTCATAGCCAGGCCGCATGGAATCATTCTGGTAACAGGGCCGACCGGAAGTGGAAAAACCACCACACTTTACAGCGCCCTTAACAAAATCAATGCGCCGGACAAAAAGATCATTACCGTTGAAGACCCCATCGAATATCAGCTTCACGGCGTTAACCAGGTACAGGTAAAATCAGCAATAGGGCTCACCTTTGCAAACACTTTAAGGTCTATTCTCAGACAGGACCCGGATATTATAATGATCGGAGAAATCAGGGACGCGGAAACAGCAGAAATAGCCATTCACGCGGCATTGACCGGACACCTTGTTTTCAGCACACTCCACACAAATGATGCTGCCGGCGCAATCACGCGTCTTATGGAAATGGGGATGGAAAATTATCTTGTATCCTCAAGCCTTCTTGGAATCCTCGCCCAAAGACTGGTAAGAACGGTTTGTCCAAAATGTGCAGCAGCCTATGTTCCTGACTCAGAAACAATCCGTGAAATGGAGATAGCTCCCGAAGATGCCGAAGGCCTGGAGCTGGTCAGGGGAGAAGGCTGTGAATACTGTGCAGACACCGGATTCAGGGGCCGTTCCGGAATATACGAGATGATGATGATAGATGATGAGATCAGAAAACTTATCATTTCAAACACTGACAGCAAAATTATAAAAGACAAGGCAAGGTCCCTTGGCATGCAGACTCTGAGGGAAAGCGGCTGGAGCAAGGTAAAAGACAAAAAAACAACCGTCTCTGAAGTCATAAGAGTTACTCAGGTAGAATAAAATGGCTGAATTTATATATAAAGCAAGCGATAGAACCGGGAAAGTGGTAGAAGGAAGCCTTGACTCCGAAGATGAGCCCGCAGTAGTAACCAAGCTGCGCAACATGGGCTATATCCCCATTAAGATTTCAGCCGCCTCAGGGACCCAGTCGTTATCACGCTCCTTCAATTTAAATATAGCCCTATCCTCCCCATTTAACAAAGTCTCAAACAAACACCTGCTGTCTTTTACCCAGGAGCTTTCAACCCTGATAAAAGCCGGTCTTCCCCTTGACAGAAGCCTTGTCATCATAACCGAGATAACCGACAATGAGGTTCTTAAAGAAACAGTCCAGGAACTGTTAAAGGATGTAAGGGGCGGCAAATCATTTTCAGAAACACTGGCAAAACATCCCCGTGTTTTCAGCCGCCTTTATGTGAACATGATAAAAGCCGGTGAAGCCGGAGGGGTAATGGATGTGGTGCTTGAACGCCTGGTTGATTTTCTTGAAAGATCACAGGACCTAAAGAGCATTGTTGCCAATGCCATCATATACCCGGCCCTGCTTGTTACGGTTATGGGAGGCGCGGTTGCCTTCCTGCTCACTTTTGTTGTGCCGAGATTTGTGGGGATTTTTGAATCAACAGGACAGGATCTGCCTGTTCCCACACAGATCCTTTTAACTTTCAGCAATGGCGTAAAAAGTTACTGGTGGCTCATAGCCGCGGTATGCATTGCTCTATACGCATGGTTCAGAACCTACACAAAAAACGAACAGGGCCGTTTAAAATGGGACGGCCTTAAACTTAAGATCGGTCCAATAAGAGACCTGATCTTAAAAATCGAAGTTGCGCGCATGTCAAGAACACTCGGGACCTTGATTAACAGCGGCGTGCCGATTCTGCAGTCCCTCGGCATCGTAAGGGAAATAATCGGAAACGTGGTCGTTGCAAATTCCATCTCAGTTATCCAGAAAGCTGTAAAAGAGGGAAAGGGCATCTCTTTTCCCATGAAAAAAACCGGGATCTTTCCTTCCCTTGCAACCCATATGATTCGGGTAGGCGAGGAGACCGGAAGCATGGAGGAAATGCTTTTAAAAGTAGCTGAAACCTATGACAAAGAGGTTCAGAACGCGGTCAAGCGCTTTATATCCGTTTTGGAACCGCTTATCATCTGCGGAATGGCAGTTATTGTCATCTGTATAATAGTTCCCATTCTGCTTGCAATTGTCAGCATAAACGATATATCTTTTTAATATAAAAAGGAGAAGTTATGAAGAAAAATCAACTGCGAAAAACAAACTGTGAAAAGGGTTTTACCCTCATAGAACTTACAATTGTTATTATAATACTCGGTCTGATGGCAGCTCTCGTTGCTCCGAGGATGTTCGGCAAAGTCGATAAGGCCCAGCAGAACACCACCCAGACACAGATATCACTTCTTTCAATGGCATGCGATACTTTTCGCCTTGACATGGGAAGGTTTCCCGAAAGTCTGGATGAACTGACTAACCCGGTGGACAGTAAAAAATGGGAGGGCCCGTATCTTCCAAAATCAGTGCCGAAAGATCCATGGGACAATCCTTACGAATACAGGAGCCCCGGTGACAACAGCAGGGATTATGACATTATCTCATACGGCGGCGACGGCACCGAAGGCGGTGAAGGGATAAATGCTGATATCTGCAGCTGGAAAGCTATCGGTGACGAAGACGAAGGGATAATCATCCGGTGAAGAGAACCTCTTTTTCGAAAACCCGCGGTTTCACAATGGTTGAAACGGCAATAGTGCTTTTGATTATAAGCATTGTCATTGCAATGACCGCACCCAGGCTCATAAAAAGCTCCAGCAGCCTCCCGCTAAAAACAGCTGCAAAAAAGCTGGGCGCCGCGCTCAGGTACTCAAGAAGTCAGGCAATTAATACCGGTTCAACTTACAACACCATTTTAAATACCAAAGAAAATAAGGTCATTGTACTTAAGGTTCCCGCACCTCCGGTTCCTTACCCGACCGAAACAATTGCTGAAATGGAAGAGTTTCAGGAAAGCACAGATATTTCTTCCCCGCAATCACAAAAAATAGAAATAAAAGAATATGCGCTTCCAGACAAAGTCCTGTTTGAACAGATTACAATTTCTGACATTGACAGCCATGAAGAGGAAGAGGGCGGAATTTATCAGATCTCTTTTTCCCCGGACGGCGGCTCCAGAGGAGGCGAGATAATCCTGTCAGATAAAAAAGAACGAATGTACCGGATTACGGTTAACAGCATTACAGGAGTAGTAATAGTTGCAGAAAAAGAAGAGACCTAGATCAGAAGCAGGGTTTACCCTCCTTGAAGTACTTCTTGCTGTGGTGATACTGGGAGTATCGCTCACTTCCATACTCCTCCAGTTTCAGACCGCGCTCCATGCGGGCAGCATATCACAGGATAGAACAAATGCCGTTATTTACGCAAAAGAAAAACTCGAGTCTCTAAAAATAGAAGATGAACTTTCCGAATCCTCACAAAGCGGTGTTTTAGAGAGTGGATATGAGTGGGAGACAGAAGTCTCCTTATACGAATATGAAGACCAGGCAGACGACATCTCCTATGAAGATCTTAGACATGAGACGTATAAGCTCAGGGCAACGGTAAAGTGGAATTCCGGAATTAATAAAAGACAGGTAGAACTTATTACGCTAAAAACCATAACCAGAAAAGAGTGGGCAAAATAATGCTTGCTGCTGCAAAAAACAGAACAAAATCCTGTTCAAAAGAAAATACGGGAATGATTGGTAAAAGCGGATCAGGTTTTACTCTAATCGAAATTATGCTGGCTGTAAGTATCCTTGCCATGGTAATTGCTGTCATATCCACCTCATTCAGAATCGGGATTAACGCATGGGAAAAAGGTGAAAGTAAAATAGAATCGCTTCAGACCAAAAGAGCTGTAAATGCCCTCATATACAGGGAAATAAACTCAGTCTATCCTTATACCATAACACCCGGAGAACTTGATACCCATATAAAATATAACGCCTTTTTTGGGGAATCCGATTCTTTGAAATTTGTATCCCATGCCAGCACAACAGGAAGAAGCACCGGCCTTTCCCTGATCGAGATGTGGACAGAAGAAGAAAAGGGCTTATTCATAGGCGAAAGAGAAGCACTTGTTTCAAATCTTTCGGACTTGAATGATATTGACTTAAGAGATGAAGATACTGCTGTATCCGTGTGCAGTGAAATAAAAGAAATCAGCTTCAGATATTTTGAAAGAAAAAACAAAGATGAAGAAGGTGAATGGCAGGAAAACTGGGACCCCGAAGACAAGAAAAAACGCCTGCCCCTTTTTGTTGAGGTATTACTGGTCTATATAGATGATAATGATGAGGAATCAGAAGAAGTGCTAATCATTCCGGTTATGGCCGCATCTTAAAAAGTGATGGGTGACGAGCGACAAAGGCATTAACTGCGGATAATCGGTTGGCGAAGGAAAACAAAAATTTAAACAGTCACAATTCGGTGTTCAGTTGTTCGTTACTTGACTGTTTGAGAAAGGGTTTGGGGGTTCAAGGGTAACGGAGCATTGAAAACAGACAACTACTTAACTGTTGACTTTATGAAGTTGTGTTTCACCCTATGCGCTATGCTATTTGCCAAACGCAGATTTTATTAACGACTTAGAAGCTTTTGTAAAATTTTGTCCATGGGAAAATTATCTATCAGAACAAAAAATGAGAACGGAATTGCGCTTCTTCTGGTCCTGTGGATCATTACTCTCTTTGCAGTGATCTGCGCCGAGTTTTCATCTACCATGCGTACGGAAACCGTTATTGTAAGAAACTATAAGGACGGCGAACAGGCATATTATACGGCCGAAGCAGGGATTAACCGCGCAATTATAGAACTTGAGAGAGCTTCAAAATCAATCAGACAAAACTTTTTTTCTGAAGATGAGGAAGAACCGGAATTTGTGTACTGGGAACCCGGAGGCGGACCTTATGTTTTTAATCTTGATGACTTCATCTGTGAAGTAAAAATTGAAGATGAAAATAACAGGCTGGGACTGAATGCGTTTTTAAAAAAGGCCAAAACAAACCCTTCCCTCTTAAAGAGTCTCCTTAATAATAAGGTGGGGCTTGAAGGAGAGGAAAGAGATATCGTGGCAGATTCTCTCATTGACTGGTGGGATAAGGACCATAATATCACAGGGCATAAACGGAGCAGAAAACGATTATTACGAGTCCCTGGAAGAACCTTATAAGTGCAGAAATGGAGAAATTCCTGTTATCGAAGAGCTTTTAATGGTAAGGGGGGTCAATGAAATCATTTTTTATGGTACTGCAAAAAACCTCGGACAGAAAATAATGATTACAGACGAAGAGCTTGAGGCATTTCTGGAAGGGACCATGGACAATCAGGAAGAAATTGAAGCTGAGATTCAATATGAAGGGGATAATGACACAAAAATAAACATGGGGCTTTGCAACATATTTTCCACTTTTTCCCAAGCAGTCTCCTTAAGTCTGAATATAAATACAGCCTCTTTTGGAGAACTGCTCATTCTTGAAGGTATGGACCCGGAAACTTCAAAAGAAATAATTACAGAAAGAAACGAAGATCTTTTTGAGAGTAAAACAGACAGACTGCCTCATTTTAAAAACTATATGGTATGGAAAGATAATATTAAGGTAGCTAACTCAAAATCAACAAGAAACTATAAAATAACAGCAATTGGATTTTCTGCAGACAGACAGATCTCAAGAACAATATCCTGCAATATGAAATTAGAGAGAAAGCAATATACGATTTCAAACTGGAAAACTACAAATTAAAACTATTTGATATAATTTGTATTTACATGTATAAATTATATAAACATTGAAGATATTTTGAGTATAAACTATAAAATTTGTTGACTGAAAAACCGGAATACATATGCGAAGTATTGGTATTGTTTTCAAACAAAAAGAGATGTGTCTTGTTTCCTTAAAAGAAGGGCTGAACAAAGTCTATCTTGATGGATACAATATTATCCCTTTTATGAATCTTAAAAAAGAAGATAAAGAAGATGCCATACTTAATAACCTTGAAAGATTTTTAAAAAGCCATAAAGGTGCCCGCGATAATATCTTTATAGCCTTGCCGAGAGACACCGCCCTAATCCGGTTCATAAACCTTCCCATCGCTGTTGAAGAAAATCTTAGAAAATCAATCGAATACGAACTCGACCGGCATACACCTTTTTCTTCTGACGAAGCATATTTTGATTATCATGTTGTAAGACGCATTCCGGAAAGCGGACTTATTTATATAATGCTGGTAACAATAAAAAAAGATCCGGTTGATTACTATATAGAACTTCTCAAGAAAATTAATATAAAACCGAGGAATATTGAGATTACCACAACAGCCCTCTTCAACGCTTTTCAGGACTCCGTATCCCCTGAGAAAGAACTAATTAACCTTAACTGGCTCAAAAAGAATAAAACGCTCAAAGAAAAATATCTTAAAGGCTTAATAAAAAAATCTCCTGAAATAGCCGGATTTTTCAAGGAGCAGCCCGAAGATCAAAGGCAGCCGTCTCTGGACATACTAATTGAATATCTAAACGACGACAAATACGAACTAAACCTGACAGATAAAAACTCGATTTATTACTCAAAAGTATTTAATACTGCTGATAAAATTCCGGAGAAACACTTTAAAGAGATATATGATAACGGGTTGAAGTCTGCCCTCCATCTTCCTTTTGACAAAGACAGCAAAAAGAAAACAGAATTTATACTTTCCGGCAGGGAAATGGAAAAAGACTATACTGAACATGCTCCGGAAGAAATAAAAGGCTTTTTTTCCATAATGAACAAATTCAAGGTTACCCCGGCCAGCGACAGCGATGGAGCTAATACCGTTGTGCTGCCCCTGCTCTCTGTTCCAATAGGCCTGGCTTTAAAAGGACTAAAAAGTGCTGCGCTTGATATTAACCTTGTACCGCCAAACCGGCGCCTGAAGAAAAAAAGAAGTAAAAGAAAGCTGGTCATCTCAGCAATTCCGTTCATTATTCTTATCCTGATTGCTGCGCTTATTTCAAACAGCATAAATAAAACAGAGCTTCGCGAAACAGCTCTCGATAAAGAGCTCAAAGAATATAAACTGAAAGCAAAAAATATTGACCGGCTTCAAAACGAAACAAGGAAAATAGAACAGTCGTCAATAGCAATCAAAAACATAAAAGAATCCAGTATAAGCAAGCTTAAATTTATTGAAGAACTGACCCTGATTATGCCAATGGATGGATGGCTGTCCGACTTCTCCTACAAAGTTTCGAATAACAAGGTAAAACTTTCAGGATACGCTGTTTCCGCATCAAAGTTAATACCCATATTTGAGGAATCCAAGCTGTTCGAAAACGTCAAGTTTACTTCTCCAATAACAACTGACAGGAAATCAGAAAAAGAAAAATTTAGAATCGAAATGACAGTAAGCTCAGAAAAAAAATAAAATGAAACCATCTTCCCGCAATAAAAATTACAGTATTGTATTAATAGTTGTCGTAGTTCTCTTTGTGCTTATTAAGTTTATAGTTTTTCCCCTGGTTGACAAGATCAGTGAGCAGAAAACAACTATTGAGTTTAAAGAACAGTCCCTTGAAAAATATGTAAAGGCAGTGGAACAGAAGGAAAGCCTTCAATTAAAACTGAAAGAACTTAAAAAAGAAAGCCGGAAAACAAACAGTAGTTATCTTAAGGGAGAAACACCCTCACTCGCAGCCGCCGATCTTCAGAAAATAATCGACGGGATTGCTGAAGAAAACAAGGTGGAAATAAAAAGCGTTAAAGTGCTTGATTCTATTCAGCAGGAAGGACTGACCGCAATACCGATCCAAACAATGTTTAATTCCGATCTGACTATGCTTGAAAATTTTATCAGTAGCATTGAAAACAATAAAAAACTTCTGACGATTTCGGAGCTGAAAATCAGGGTCAAAAACAAAAGAAAACCTGCCGGCATCTCCGTAACAATTAAAATTACAGGTTTTGTGAAAAATATTAATACTGTCAAATAACTAAATAATAAAACAAGAGTGAAAAAATGAAAAGACAAATAATTTTTCTAACAGTAGTTCTGGCCCTTTTATATTTAGCAGGGTGCATAACCGCAAACAGCGCTAAAATCGGAGACCTGAGTGATGACTCCGCTGAAACCGGGCAGAACTTACCAACAGAAGAAACAATGGATCAGGAACTGCCTGATGAAAAACTTCCGGAAAATGTTCCTGACAGCCCCGGCACACAGGAGGAAACACCTGTCTTGGCTGAGAATGCTCAGGAAATAAATAATATTTCTCCAAAACAGGTCCAGAAATGGGCATTTATTGGAAAAATATCAAAGGAACATTCAACCCTTCTAAACGTTCTGATGCTTCACACAAAGACACGGGAAAATCTTATGCCATCATTAATAAAAATTCCAGCAAATACAGTGAAAAATATTTCCGGTTTCTACCTTATGGGACAAGCGTATATATCTCAAAAGACAACGAATTATTTATTAATAAAAAAGGCGGACCCGCCCCCGAAGAAGTAGCAGCTGTCAACAAAAAACAGAACAATAACAACGAAACATCTCCCCCCGAATACAAGCCTGCGGAAAAACAGATTATTACGGCTCCAGCTGATGAGGCTGATGAGGGACAGAAAATTGCCTTAAACTTTGATAACGCTGACATCTATGAGTAATCAACTCTTTATCTGATATCCTCGGCATAAATTTTATTATCGATCCTGCTGTAAAAGGAAAAGTAAACATCCACACCAGCACTGAAATTTCAAGAGATAAACTGCTTCCTGTCCTGGAATCAATTTTTGACATAAACAATATCGCACTCGTGAAGTCCGGGGACCTGTATAAAATCATTCCGGTTAAAAGCGCAAAAAGTAAAATTTCTGCGATTAGTGAAGGCAGACAGGTCGACTTAAGCTCAAGTGACAGAATCATTGTACAGGTAATCCCTCTGAAGTATGTTTCCACAACTGAAGTCATAAATATATTAAAACCCTTCATAAGCAGTGGCGGTAATATCCTGGAATACAAAAAAGGCAATATAATAATAGCGGCTGATAGGGCAGCAGCCATAAATAAAATTGTCAGTATGATAGATATCGTCGATATTGATACCTTTGAAAATACCCGGATACATTTCTTTAAAATTGAAAATGCAGAAGTTGAAGAACTCGCGGAAGAACTTGAAACAGTTTTTACTTCGCTTGGAATTGAGAAAATAACAGCCAAGGGTAGCAGTATCGGCATCAGTTTCATTCCAATTGAGAGAGTCAGCTGTATCCTGGCTGTCAGCTCCATACCTGATATTTTCACAAAAGTTGAACACTGGATCAAAGTTCTGGATACAATCGATACAGAAGCCGAAGAACAGGTTTTTGTTTACTTTGTTGAAAATGGAAAAGCAGAAGAAATATCAGACGTTCTGGATAAAAATCTATGGAGATGGGTAAACAAAAAAAGCAGGCCCCTCGAGATCTACACGGTCAAGCAAGAAAACTACACCCGCAAAAAAGGCTGCACAAACATCCTTTATTCAGGGTGAAATAAAGATTGTAGACGATGAAGCCACAAATTCTATCATTGTGCGCGCACACCCCATGATTATGCCATAATAAAAAAGACTATCCACACCATGGATATCATCCCGAAACAGGTCCTGATCGAGGTGCTTATAGCTGAAGTAACCCTCGGAGACGGAACTCAATACGGCGTCGAATGGGCCCTTCGAAGTGACTACGCAAAGATAGGCGGCTATAAGGGAGAGGACCAGATAGGACTTTACAATACAAGAATTGGCGGTCTTGGCGACTTCCAGAAGCGAAGACGGCAACCCCATACCCGCCAGACTTCTTAGACTCTGCATCAGGCGGGCTTGCTTATGTTTTTGATTCAGACCGTCTCCGGGTGTTCCTCCATGCCCAGGCAGACACCAACAAGCTTAACATTCTCTCTTCACCCAGCATCATGGCTGCCGATAACCAAGAAGCCCGCATAGAGGTGGGCGAGGAAGTCCCCATTGTCACCAGCGAATATATACCGCAAGACAGGGATCAGGGCGACTCAACTTCCCGTTCTATCGAATACAGGAACACAGGCGTCATTCTTACGGTAACCCCCCGCATAAATGACAAGGGCCTTGTTGCAATGGAAATTTCACAAGAGGTCAGTAAAGCCCAGGCAGTAGCAGCAGGAGGAATACAGTCACCGGTGATAAGCAACAGAAAAGCTGAGACAACCCTTGTGGTTCAGAGCGGTCAGACAGTCGTTATCGGGGGACTTATTGAAGAAGTTGAGTCATATGTTATATCCGGCATTCCCTATTTTTCAAGATTACCCTGGATCGGTTTTCTTTTCGGCACAACGAGTATAAGCAAAGCCAAGAAAGAACTGATACTTCTTATCACTCCACATGTAATTGAAACCATTGACGAAGCAGACAGCGTTACCCGGGAAATCAGGGAAAAAATGAACGATATAAATGAGCTGATTAAAACAGAAGGGGGTACCTGGAGTACCTGGGACAGTAACTAATGTCAAAA
>PVMK01140774.1_pt1 | contig 16314 bp, 14 predicted proteins | sample 1853481 | NCBI WGS metagenome assembly PVMK01 (sample SAMN08533507, study PRJNA380276) | Marine sediment metagenome, whole genome shotgun sequencing project.
TGAGCGGATCGGCGAAACCATTGAGCGGGTGGGGATGAACCAGTTCCTGAACGGGGTTGGCCTGGAAGCCTCGGTTGATATGGTCGCACCGCGGAGTAATCCTATTATAAGTCTGAATATTAGACCCTTTGTCAAAATCATCTACTCCTTGCATGTGTCTATTGTGGGGAGCTTCTATGATTTTGACGCATAAGGTGTCTTTTACCCCTCAAGAGGGTCTGTAGAGTTCAGCTTTGTAGGCTAGGCGTTGAGGTCAAGATATTTCGCTATTGAAATACGAATCGACAAGTATAACTTTTACTTCCGGCGAAGCCAATTTAAGTGGAGGTGTAGAGAACATGGGGAACGAAAGGACGTATAAAACAGTGGAGTATGGCCCTTATGATTATCAGGACGCCCTGCATCCGGTAGTGAAAAAAAATTACGGCAAATGGAAATATCATGAGATGCCCAAGCCGGGAGTTTTAAAACACATTGCCGAAAGCGGAGATATTCTTTTCACGGTGAGGGCCGGGACCCCCCGCCAGGATTCGGTCGATCTGATCCGGCGGATGTGCGACATAGCAGACAAGTATGCAGATGGATATCTTCGTTTTACCGTCCGCAACAATGTGGAACTCATGACTCCGGACGAGGAAAAGGTTGAGTTGTTAATCAAAGAGCTTGAGGCCATAGGCCTTCCTGTAGGGGGCGCCGGTCCTGCGTCTCCGCTGTAGCGCACACCCAGGGATGGCTGCACTGTGACCTTCCTGCCACTGACGGATCCGGTGTGGCTAAAGCCATAATGGATAACTTGTATGAGGACTTCAAAAGCTGGCGGATGCCCAGCAAAGTGAGGCTTTCTACTTCATGCTGCGCTATCAACTGCGGGGGGCAGGTAGATATAGCCATTGTAGTCAAACATACCCGTCCACCGCGCATCAACCACGAAATCATTTCACATATGTGCGAATTGCCAAAGGTGGTTGCCCGTTGTCCCGTGGCGGCAATCAGGCCGGCTGTAGTCAACAACAAACGGTCGTTGTACATCGACAATAAAAAATGCATGTATTGCGGCGCCTGTTTTGGCGCCTGCCCGGCAGTAGAAATCAATCATCCAGAGCATTCGAAACTTGGGGTCTGGGTAGGGGGCAAAAACTCCAATGCCCGGTCCAAACCATCGCTAATGAGTCTGGTGGCCCAAAATTTGCCCAATAACCCGCCACGCTGGCCGGAGGTCAATGAGGTGGTCAGAAAAATTCTGGACGCTTTCCGCAATGAGGGTAACCCTTGGGAGCGCCTTGGAGAATGGATCCACCGGGTGGGCTGGAAACATTTTTTTGAAGTAACGGAATTGACCTTTGAAAAGGACATGATCGATAATTACCGGCACGGCAGAACCACACTGAATCAGTCAGCGCATGTTCGTTTTTAATAACGGAGCAAGTAAATGAGCATAAAACATACAGAATCTAACCCCATCCTTGACGCGGCATTAACGTATCAATTTCCGGAATACAGTGAAGAACAGGGAATTAACAAAATTGTTGCTTTCGGGGAACATAGCCATAGATGCCCCATCTATGTTCGACTGACCCCACCTTGTACGGCGGGATGTCCGGCCGGCAATGACATCCGCTTCTGGCTGACCACTGTGCGGCATGCCAGGCGGAGAAAGCTCAGTTGGGAGGAATCATACGAACTGGCCTGGCACGAAGCAAGCAAGACCACGCCTTTCCCGGCGGTCTGCGGCCGTGTCTGCCCGCACCCTTGCGAGACCAGATGCAACCGCGGCAAGAAGGATGATGGTGCGGTGAATATTAATGCCTTCGAACGTTTTATCGGCGACTATGGCATCACGCATGGTTTGCAGCACCAAAAACTCACCGCCGAGGTTATGACCAAAAAAGTGGCCGTAGTCGGTGCCGGTCCTGCCGGCCTGAGCTGCGCCTTCCAGCTGGCGCGGCGAGGCTACCCGGTAACCGTGTTTGAGGCCTTCTCCAAACCTGGCGGTATGCTTCGCTATGGCAATCCGCCCTATCGGCTGCCACGCAACATCCTGGACGCTGAAATTAAAGCCATTGCCAAGATGGGAGTTGAGATAAAATGCAATACCGTTATCGGCAAGGATAAAAGCCTCGATGAACTGCAGGCCGAGTGTGACGCAATCTTCATAGGCATTGGCGCCCATGAGAGGATCCAACTGGGGATCACGGGCGAGGACGCGACCAATGTTTTAAGCGCGGTTGAATTTCTTAAGATGATCAACACTGGTGAGACTGTGCCGTTGGGCGCTCAGGTGGTAGTCATCGGCGGCGGCGACAGTGCTCTCATCGTTGCGCGTGTTGTCCGGCGCCTCGGGGCAGAGGTCACAATCCTGTACCGGAGAACGAACGAGGAGATGCCCGCCAACGAGTGGGAAGTTCGCGAAGCATTGGCTGAAAACATTAACATCCAATACTTGGTCGCTCCCATGGGCATTCGAACCGAGGACGGCAAAGCCGTTGCCCTGCAGTGCCTCAGAACGGAACTCGGAGAGCCCGACGACAGCGGTCGGCGCCGGCCGGTTCCTGTTGAGGGGTCAGATTTAGAAATACCGTGCACCGCTCTGATTCTCGCCATCGGTCAACGGCCCGAAGAAATGGCTGCCGAACAGTACCTTAACAATACCGGCTGGTTCAAGCCGGACACAAACTGGTCCGTCGCTGAGAATATCTATGCTGGTGGCGCTGCCGTCAGCCCTGCCCAGGTGACAACAGCCATCGGTCAAGGGCGCATGGCTGCCGAACGGATGGCCGCCCGGCTTGAGGGGAAGCGCTTCCGTCCACTCGATGAGACGGAGATCGTCACCCCGGAGAAAATGCGTCTCAACTTTTACCAAGTGATGGAGCGCAATGAGCGGAGTTGGCTGCCGGTGAAGGAACGTTTTAAAGACGGTCTTGATCGGGAGATCGATTTCGGCATTACCGAGAAGCAGTTCCGCGCCGAGGCCAAGCGCTGCATGAGTTGCGGTCTTTGTTTCGAATGCCGCCAGTGCCTGATATTCTGCCCCCAGGGAGCAATCTCAGCGTTCCCGAAAAATCGAATTGGCAAGGTGATGTATACAGATTACAACAAATGCGTGGGGTGTCACATTTGCGCCCAGGCGTGCCCCTGCGGCTACATCCGGATGGCATTGGCGGACGAACTCTAGCACGTAGCAGGTGTAACGTTCATATTCAGAGGGAGACTCGCCTCTTTGACAACACCCCTCGTATCTTATTTCTTTTCCTTAGTTTTTTTCAGCAACAAGGCCAATCTATGCTTATTGTAATTGTATAGATCTAGCCAAAATATCCTTTTCAAAAGCGAACTCTAACACATCTTACGGGTTCTTAATGTAGGCATTCTTTCTGGTGTAGAACCACCAGTTGATCACCAGACAGACAAAGTAGAAGACGGCAAAACCATAAAGCGCATATTCCGGAGTGGTGGCCTTGATCTGCTCACCGAAGACCTTGGGGATGATAAAAGCGCCGTAGGCCGCCACCGCAGAGGTCCAGCCGAGAACCGGACCAGCCTGTTCAGCGTCAAAGATCATGGCGATGGAGCGGAAGGTCGATCCGTTCCCAACGCCGGTAGCTGCAAAGAGAACAATAAACAGGATCAGGAAGGGGACAAAGAAAGTCTTCCGGGGTGGCTGAAGCATAAGCCGCCTTCATGAAGTAGGCGCAACCAAGAGCGGAGGCAATCATCACGATTGAAACCCACTGGGTTACGATGGCCCCACCGAGCTTATCAGAGATCTTGCCGCCAATCGGCCGGATCAGGGCACCGATGAAGGGTCCCATCCAGGCAAACATCAGGGCGCTGGGGCCGTTGGGGTTGATCGTGTTGTGGGTCAGAACCCCGTCGACCATGACATGGGAAAAACCGAAGATGACCTTGATCGACAGGGCAAATGCCGCTGAGTAGCCGATGAAGGAGCCGAAGGTCATGGTGTAGATAATGGTCATGGCCCAGGTGTGCTTGTTGTTAAAGATCCTGTACTGACGGTTGAGGTTTTCTTTCAAGCCGCCGGTAGTCAGAAACTTCATGCCAAAGACAGTGACGGTAATCACCAGCGGCAGGACGATCCATTTACTCAGCAACCCGAGACCGACCGGGGGGGGTAGCAACAGGTAGAGACCGGCGATAGCGGTGACAAATGCGAGCAGCAGCAGGCCGGTGATCATGGCAAAGGATTTGCCGGCGGAGGGGAGGTCCGGGGTGACGGTCGCTGTTTTGATGTTATTCATGCCGAAGAAGGCGGCAGCGGTCAGCGGGATAAGCAATATCAGCCAGACAAAACCGGCATTATGAATGTAGGTCTCGGTGCCGGCCGGGATCTTGCCGATCAAGGTGCCGCTGGTGTTGATCAGGGTCATGGACTCGCCGCCGAAGATGCCGAAGGTCATGAACAGCGGTACAAGGATCTGCATGGTGGTGACGCCGAAATTGCCCAGGCCGGCATTGAGGCCGAGGGAGGTTCCCTGCACCTTCTTGGGGAAAAAAAAGCTGATATTGGACATGGAGGAAGCAAAATTTCCACCGCCGAAACCGGAGAGCAGGGCCAGAATATAGAAAACCTCGATGGGGGTGGTTTTATCCTGCAGGGCGAGACCTGTGCCAATTGCCGGCAGCATCAGCAGGGCGGTGGTAAAGAAGATGGTGTTTCGGCCACCGGCAACCCGGATCAGAAAGGAGCTGGGGATCCGCAGGGTGGCTCCGGTCAGGCCGGCAATCGCCGACAGGGTGAACAGCTGAGATTTCTCAAAGGGAAAGCCCAGGTTAAGCATCTGGACCGTGATGATGCCCCAGTAGAGCCAGACGGCAAAGCCACACAGCAGACAGGGAATTGAGATCCAGAGATTTCGGGTTGCAATTCTTTTGCCTTCGGAATTCCAGAATTGTTCGTCTTCAACATCCCACTTATCAAGATTGATAGACATTTGTCATTTCCTCCCTTTTGTTTTTTCAAAAAGTATACACTTGTGCAGTTTTCTTATGATCAGCTAATCGTGAATCTTGAACATGCCTTACTTGCGACTGTGGTTGCTCAATTTTCTCACATTTTGCTTTTCTGCCGGTACCAGATTACAACCTGGTACGGGCGCCACAGGTATTCCAGGGGTACACTGATTAGGTGTACCAGTCGGGAAAAGGGAAATAATGCCACTAGTAAAAAGGCATTAAAAGCATGAAGTTGAGCTACCCATGGCAGTTTCGACAGATACTCCACCTGAGGATTGAACTTGACCAGAGACCAGAGCCAGGGGGTTGCAGTATGCATGTACCAGACAGAACCCCACCGCAAGGTGAGGGCAATGTAAACACCTGTAACAACCTGCAGCAGCAGACCGGCCAGGAGAAGCCAGTCAATAGCAGTGGTTACGGCATTGACCCGAGCATCTGAAACCCGGCGGAAGATCAGAATCAGTACGGCAATGATGGCGCATATTCCGAGAGCAAAACCGGTCACCTCGAGAAATACCAAACGAAACGATGACCCGAGCAGGGCTCCCATACCGCTTGGAATGAGAAAGGCCAGTAGGTGGGCAAGCAGGATTAACAGGATGGCATAATGCCAGGGGACGGACCCCCAGAACAGCGTCCGGCTTTCCAGAAACTGAGAAGAATGTGATGAATAGGAGTACCGGTCAACATAGTAACGGTATAATCCGACAGTTACCGCCAGGGCAACCGCAACATACGGGAATACGCCAAACAGAATCATATCAGTCATGGGAAAAACTCCTCCTACCGGCCAGCTGCCGGCATCTTTGGGTTTCATTCTCGACAGTCTCAGTCAGAAAAGATTGCAGAGCGTTGAGCAGGCTCCCATAGGCTGGTCAGCTGCTTCTATGCTCTGAAGGATTTTTTCCAGGGCGGGCAGCAGCCCGTCCTGCACGATTTCGTGATAACATTCCTGATCCGCAACCATGCCGACAAAACGCAGCACTTCGCGCAAATGATCCGGTAGCTCATCTCCGGCGACAAAGTCATGTTGCCGATAGATTTCCCGCAACTTGATCAGGAACATGGTGCGATGCTGGTTCTCCCCGCAAAGTTGGTAACCGACATAGGGATAACAGTGCTGTTGCAGATCAAAAGTTGCGGTAAAAACTTCCTCCACCCGGGATACATGTTCCTCCCTCAAGAAAACGAATGAAATCCCGTCAAAGTGCTCAGCGGTTTCAGGGATAAAATTCTTTGAGCTCGCGCATAGCAGATAGCGGCGGTCTGTTTCACTTCATTGTTGGGATAATTGAGCAGAGTCGACAAAGTGTCGACAAATTTCCTGATGTGTATCTAATTTTGCCATGATTACCAGCGCCTTTTAGGTGGACGACGGCTGCCAAATCCCATCGCCTGTTTATATTCTTCTGGGATCCATGCCGGCTTCGATCGCCTGCTCCCGTTGCATCGGCGGGAATCACGATACGCTCATCAATCCTGGTCAAGGTAGGTCATGCGGTAGATGGCATTAATTTCTTCAGTACTCAGCTGGGCAACGTTGCAGGCTGTTGCCACCTCATCTGCAGAAAGATCGCCGACAGTTTCATGGCGCCGCTGAATGCGTACCGCAATCAGTTTGCGGTAAACAGCCTTGACCTCTTCCTCATTACCCCCGGCAAAGAGCCCGGCCAAGTATCCTATCGGCAGCCTGGCCTTCTCCAGGGTGGAGAAAAAATCATCGGCCAGTTTCTGCTTTCCCTGGTTCCCTATCGACAAAACGGGCAACAGTGGCGGCACGTAAAAGAGCATCGGCAGAGTACGAAATTCGGGATGGAGCGGCAGGGCGATTCCCCATTCCTTGACAAATTTGTAGACTGGTGAACGTTGGGCTGCTTCGATAACTTCTTCGGGGACCCCTGAATCACGGGCTTCCGCCTGCACCTGCGGATCGAAGGGATCCAGAATCATTTGCCGCTGGGCCGCCACCAATTCTTCATCTTCCTGCTGGGCAACGGACTCGATCCGGTCGGCATCGTAAAGCAGCACGCCCAGGTAACGGATCCGGCCGACACAGGCTTGGAAGCAGGCCGGGGCTTGGCCGGCCTCCTGGCGTGGATAGCAGAGGATGCATTTTTCCGATTTGCCGGTGTCCCAGTTGTAGTAGGGCTTTTTGTAAGGGCAGGCCGAAACACACATCCGCCAGCCCCGGCACTTGTCCTGGTTGATCAGTACGATGCCGTCCTCGCCGCGCTTATAGATAGCCCCGGAGGGGCAGCCGGCGACACAGCCGGCATTCAGACAATGGTTGCATTTGCGTGGAATGTGGAAGAAGACCATTTTCTCGGTGGCAAAGAGTTGCTGCTGTTCTTCCTGACTGAGTTGAACTACACCGGGGTCGTTGGCGGCATAGACGTTGGAGCCGGAAAGATCATCGTCCCAGTTGGGACCGGCCTCTATATTCATCGGCTTACCGGTGACCATGGAAATCGGGCGGGCTGTCGGCTGATCATTGCCGGCCGGAGCACTGAACAACTCACCGTAGCGATAGGTGAACGGCTCATAGTAATCATCCATGGTCGGCAGGACCGGGTTATGGAATATCTTGGCAAGGGTACCGGCCTTGCTGGCGCTCTTCAGCCGCAGCTGCTGGCCACTCTTCTCCCAGCCGCCGCGGTATTTCTCCTGGTCCTCCCAGCGGGTAGGATAGCCGGTCCCCGGCTTGGTTTCCACGTTGTTCCACCACATATATTCCGTTCCCTTGCGGTCGGTCCATAGGTTTTTGCAAGCGATACTGCAAGTATGGCAACCGATACACTTGTCGAGGTGGAAAACCGATGATACCTGTGCACGTACATTCATGAGAATCTCCCTGGATTATTGCCGAGCTGTTTTAAATTTCCTAACTTTGATATTCATCATCACCTGTTTACCCCGCCTGGGGAGCAAAAGCTTTATTCTGGCGTTCTATTGTGACAATGGCACACAATTAAACCAAGCCTCTGCTTACCATTCCGGTTCCCCCTCAAGTTTACGCACCAGGATAAAGGTATCCCGGTTGGTGCCGATCGGTCCCCAGTAGTTCCAGCCATAGGTGAACTGGCCGTAACCGCCAACCATCAGGTCGGCTTGAGGCGTATCCGGGTCAGGCTGTTATGGCCGCCGGCCCGCATATTGCCCCGTAAAGGTGATTTGGGTATGCCGACGGTCCGTTCCGGCGAGTGATATTGCCAGGCTGTGCCGCGTGGTATCCGTGAACTTACATTGGCCCGGGTCACCACCACCCCGTGGTCGTTATAGGCCTCAACCCAGTCATTGTCGGCGATCCCGACTTCGGTCGCATCCTGATCGTTGAGCCAGACCGGGTAACAGCCACGGGAAAGGGTCTTCATCCGGTGATTGTCGCCATAGGTGCTGTGAATACTCCATTTCCCGTGGGGGGTCAGATAGTTAAGCCTGATGCTCTTGTCGTCCGTCTCAGTGACGACCAAGTCCTGCAGCATACTGTGATCAGCCTTCAGCTTGTAGGTCGGCAGATGTTCGCCGGCGGCGATATAGCCTTCATGGTCGAGATAGAAATGTTGCCGTCCGGTCAGGGTTCGCCAGGGCACCAGTCGTTCAACGTTGAGACAAAAGGCGGAATAGGCCCGGCCGTCATTGGAGAGTCCACTCCATATAGGGCTGGTCAGCAGCCGGCGCGGCTGGGCCGCCAGGTCCGCAAAAGTGGTGCGGACGCCGCGAGTCTTCTCCGCCAGATCGGCCAACGGCAGACCGACCTTCTTTTCTTCGACCTTAAATGCCTGGTAGGCCACCTCGCCATTGGTCTCCGGCGCCAGGTGCAGAATAATGTTGGCTGCTTCGACAGCGGTATTCAGGGCCGGGTATTCCTGATCATTCCATTTAACCGTTGGATTGGTCTCTTTCAGTTCATCGTAGGATTCCTCAATCGACCAGGAGAGCCCGTGGGCGCCGATACCATTGGCACGGGCGCCGGGTCCGAAGGAGATAAAGCGATTGTAGAGGTTGGCGTAGTCTCTCTCGACAACCACCAGACCGGGCATGGTCTTGCCGGGAATCGGCTCGCACTCGCCTTTGCTCCAGTCTTTGATCTCGGGCTGGGCCATTTCGGCCGGGGTATCATGCATCAACGGTATGGCAACGATTTCACGTACCGGGTCGGGCAGATGGGTTTCGGCCAGTTGACTGACTTTTTTGGCCAACGATTTAAAAATATCCCAGTCGCTTCTCGACTCCCAGCAAGGCGGCACCGCTTCCTGCAGCGGGTGGATAAAGGAGTGCATATCGGTGGTGTTGAGATCATCCTTTTCGTACCAGGTGGCGGTCGGCAGGACGATATCTGAATAGAGGGCCGAGGTATCCATCCGGAAATTGATATCGACCACCAGATCGAGTTTGCCTTCCGGTGCCTCCTCCCGCCAGGTGACTTCTTTTACCGATTCCTTCGCCGTTTCAGGAGCGATGGTGTTGGTATGGGTCCCCAGGTAATGCTTGAGAAAGTATTCGTGCCCCTTGGCGCTCGACATCAGGGCGTTGCCACGCCAGATGATCCACAGTCGCGGCCAGTTCTCGGGCGCGTCCGGGTCTTCGACGGCAAACTTCATCTTCTTTGCCGCCAGTTGCTTGACGGTCCAGTCGACGATTTCCTGATTGTTGCCTGCTCCATCGGCTTCGGCCTGTTTTACCACCTCAACCGGGTTGCGGTCGAACTGGGGATAAAAAGGCAGCCAGCCGTTGCGGACGGCGCGGACCTGGTGGTCCATGGTGTGCCCCTCGGTAATCTTATTCTGCTCCGCCACCTGATTGATTTTGGCCTCGTCGGCCGTACGCTCATAGCGCCACTGGTCACTGTGGACATAATGGTACGACGGGCCATTCTGGAAACGGGGCGGTTTCGACCAGTCGAGAGCTCCCATAATGGTCGCCCAGGGCGCCACCGGGGCCAGTTTTTCCTGGCCCACGTAGTGATTGAGGCCGCCGCCGTTTCTTTGCCGACACAACCGCACAACATCAAAGAGACGATGCCGGCCCGGTAGATCAGGTTGGCATGGTACCAGTGGTTGATTCCAGCGCCGATAATGATCGAACACTTGCCCTTCGGTCTTTCTCCGCGGTGGAGGCCCATTCACGGGCAAACTGGATAACATTGGCTCGGTCGATACCGGTGTATTTTTCCTGCCAGGCCGGGGTATAGACGCTGTTTTCCTGATCGTAGTCCTGCGGATAATCTCCCGCCAGTTCGCGGTTAACACCGAACTGGGCCATCAGCAGGTCATAGACTGTGGTAACCGGGACCCGGCCGGTGGCTGTCTCCAGGTAGCGGACCGGAACTCCACGTTGGACAGTTTTATTATCGGCAAAATCGTCAAAAGAGACCTGAATCACTTCATCGGAGCCTTCCAGCAGTGAAAGAGCAGGTGCTAGGTCACTGCTATCCTGGCCGTCCTTCATCTGCAGATTCCATTCCCCCTTTTGCTCCTGCCAGCGGAAACCGAGGGTCCCCAGCGGCATCCGCGGTTGTTGGCTGGTTTCATCCCAGACCAGATACTTGAAATCGGCCTTGTCTTCATCCTTGTAACGCTCAAGGGCCGCAGCCTTGGCCATTCTCCCCGGGGTATGAACTCCGTTCTTTTCCTGCAGTTCGATGAGGAAAGGAGTATCGGTGTAGCGTTTCAGGTAGTCCATGAAATAAGGCGTCTTGGCTTTGTGGTGGAATTCGCTCAGGATGACATGGTTGACCGCCATCCAGAAGGCGCCGTCCTGTCCGGCATGGGCCGGGATCCACCAGTCAGCGAATTTAGAGGTCATACTGAAGTCAGGAGACAAAACGGTCACTTTAGAGCCGTTGTGGCGGGCTTCGGTCAGGAAATGCACGTCCGGGGTCCTGGTCATGCCAGGATTTGACCCCATAACGGCAATATATTTACTGTTGAACCAGTCGGCGCTTTCCGCCACATCGGTCTGCTCACCCCAGATTTCGGGCGACGCACTGGGCAGATCGCAATACCAGTCGTAAAAGCTCAAGTTGACCCCGCCCAGCAGTTGCATGTAGCGGACGCCAGCGGCAAAACTGAGCATCGAAATGGCTGGAATCGGTGAAAATCCGACCAGCCGGTCGGCGCCATATTTCTTGATGGTGTAAATGGTCGATGCGCAATAATTTCCTCGACCTCATCCCAGTCGGAACGGCGGAAACCGCCTTTGCCCCGGGCCTGCTGGTAGCTCTTACGACTTTCCTGGTTTTCAACTATGGAAGTCCAGGCCGCTACCGGATCGCCGTGATCAGCCTTGGCTTTACGCCAAAGGTCGGCGAGCACGCCGCGCAGGTAGGGGTACTTAACCCGCAGCGGACTGTAAAGGTACCAGGAGAAACTGATACCCCGCTGACAACCGCGCGGTTCATAGGGCGGAAGGCCGTCCTCAAGGGCCGGGTAATCGGTGGCCTGCAACTCCCAGGCAACGATACCGTCCTTGACATGAACGTTCCAGGAACAGCTCCCTGTGCAGTTAACTCCGTGAGTGCTGCGCACTACTTTGTCACACTGGTTCCGATTGCGGTAGAACTCCTCCCACGCCCGGCCTTTGGGGTCAATAATGTCCTTAATCCAGCTCATTAATTTTCACCTCGCTGTTTTCTGGACTGTTCAACTAGCGGGCGCCGAACGCCGGTCAGACGTCGCCATCCCATCAGTGCGAACACCCCTATGAATAGAATGATTGAAATGATTCCCCCGATTAACACCTTGCCGCCTAATGCCCCGGCCGTCGTGCCCGATTGCTGTTCGGAGACCTGCCCAAAAAAGGAGGTCAGATTCAGCCGCTCATCCTCGGTCAAAGGACGATCGGTGTAGATCGCCTCCATGCTGGGAAAGTCCAGCAGTGATTCCAGGATCTCGGCTACTCCTTCCGCTTCGTTTTCCTCATAGAGGGCGGTTAGGTCCGGCCAAAATTCGCGGCCCCGGCCGAGCCGATTCCGCCAATGGCATGACAGCCCATGCAGGGCGCCCCACCGTTGGCAAATGCGGTTTTGCCGACAAACAGCGCTTCCCCAATGACTGGATCCCCCTGGTCGGTAAAACCGATTTGCGGCAGCAACATGAACGCAAAGACAAGTAGTATCGCATTGAAAACAATCTGTTTGACAACTCTCGCTCGGAGCATAGTTTGTACCTCTTGTAGGATGAAAGGGAATCGCCTTTTGGGGTATGGGTAAATAGTGAATCAACCCAGTACCATAAAACGTGTCCCAAATGAAACCCTGTTAATCGCTTCAAAGTGCGTGTTATATTTTTGATTAAAGCAAAATATGTGCCACTTCAATATGTTATATAATTTTAACATGTTACCTACAGCACGAACAGTATATGTTACCATGCGGTAACAAGGTGCCACATTGTGATGTTACCGCCTGGTAACATCAGCAGCAGATGTCAGCTTTTTTACAGAAGTAACACCGCCAGGTAATCAGGAGGCAGCTAGCGTAAAAAATCCCAAAGACAATCATAGCCGTCCGTGGCAGTCCCGTGACACCTATAGATATAGCGACAATTGCCGGGATTAAGAACAAACCGAGGGCTGCTACGGCTGCAGTGAACCCCAATGCCACCGATGTTTCGATTTCGCCATCATGGACCGCCTGCTCTTGGGCGGCCTGGTCTTTACCTGCCGCCAAGCGCTCGTGAATTGTCATGAAAACGGTTGGCACGATTCGAAATACCGAGCCATTTCCTATACCTGCGGTTATGAACAGCACCATGAATGCCGCGAAGAACAAAGGAAATTGACCGCTGTCAGGACCGGAGGGCAAGGCGATCAGAGCCAAGACGGCCGCCGCCAGCATGACGGCAAAGTTCCAGAAAGTGACCCTGGCGCCGCCCATGCGATCGGCGAGCCAGCCCCCAAAGGGACGGATCAGGGCGCCCAGCACGGGGCCGATGAACGCATATCTGTAAACCTCCAGCTCCGGGAACTGGGAGGACAGCAGGAACGGGAAGGCCGCCGAGAACCCAATAAAAGATCCAAAGGTGCCGGTGTAGAGCCAGGCGAGCATCCATGCATGCTTACGCTGAAAGATGACCAACTGCTCACCAAACGAAGCGCGAACGTCCCGGATGTTATTCATGCCGAACCAGGCGCCAAGAGTCGCAATCAGGATGAACGGCACCCAGATGAAGCCGGCATTTTGCAGCCAGACCTCGACCACTCCGTCCGTCACTACATGGGCCTGTGGCTCGCCGCCAAAAATAGCGAGCGCCCCGCCGTAGATAGTCAGGGGAATAACTGCCTGCATGACGCCGACGCCAAGGTTGCCGATCCCGGCGTTTATGCCCAGGGCAACGCCCTGCATGCGTTTAGGGAAGAAGAAGCTGATGTTGGCCATGCTGGAAGAGAAGTTCCCGCCGCCAAGTCCGCACAGGAGTGCAATTGCGGCAAACACAACGTATTGGGTGGTGGGATCTTGCACCGCTATTGCCATCCAGAGGGCCGGGAGCAGCAAAGACGCAGTGCTGAACACCGTAAAGTTTCTGCCCCCGAAAATCGGTACGGCAAAGGAGTAGACAAGACGCAAAGCAGCGCCCGAGATACCCGGCAGTGCGGCCAGCCAGAAAAGCTCGGTGGTGGTAAACTGAAAGCCGATCCCAGGTAACTCAACCACCACCACACTCCAGGCCATCCACACCGCGAAGGATAGAAGCAGCGGCGGCGTAGAGAAAAGTACGTTGCGCAGAGCAATGCGCCGACCGGTCCGGGCCCAGAAGGCCTCATCTTCCGGGCGCCAATCCGTCAGCCACCGACCGGGTGCGACCCGAGCTTCCAGAAGTTCTTCCTTGATCATCTGGTCACGCAGACCAGGGTGGTGCTCCAGAATGGCTTCCCGCTCACCGCGGCTCGCCATCCAGGTCCAGATCATTATTCCAATGAGCACGGCTGACATCAGCATGAAGGCGCTGGAGCGCACGTTGAGCATGTCGGCAGCAATGCCGAACATGATAGGCATGGAAAATCCACCGAGACCACCGATCACCCCCACCATGCCGCCAACCGATCCCATGTTCTTGGGATAGTGATCAGCCAGGCTGCGGTAAACGCTGGCCTTGCCAATGCCCTGGGCAATCCCCACGAAAAATACCAATATGGTAAACATGACTACGCCGATGGCGATGTCTATAGAAACATCGCCCTTAATACCATGAAAGGTCACGGTATGTGGTGGGAAAGAAAGAATAAGCAGGCAGATGATGGACACCCAGAATGTCCACCAGGTCACGCTATCCCCCCCCAACCTGTCGGAGGCCCAGCCGCCCAAGGCACGAATTAAGCCGGATGGCAGAGTGAAGAACAGGGCAATGAAGGACGCGCTTTTAATACTCAGCCCGTATTCGCCCACGTAATATTTGGGCAGCCACAGGGCGAGGGCGACGAAACCGCCGAAGAGAAAATAGTAGGCAAGGCTGTAGCGCCATACCCGGGCCTCGAGTAGAGGGGCGAGCTGATCGGAGAGGGTCGGCCGGGTCTTGCTTCTCTTGCGTTCCTCGAGCAGAGGATCAGGGTAGGTGAAAAACCAGAAAACCACCGCCATCACCAGCATGGCGACCGAATAAACCTGCGGCACAGCGCGCCAGCCATAGGCGACAAGAATCAGGGGGGCTACCAGATTAGTCACCGCGGCGCCGGCGTTGCCGGCCCCGAAGATCCCCATAGCCGTGCCCTGCCGCTCTTTGCTGAACCAGGCTGAGGTGTAGGCGATGCCCACCGCAAAAGAGCCGCCGGCGAGGCCCACGAACAGGCCGATGACCAAATATTGCCAGTATTGATTCGCAAACGCCAGCCCGTAGGTGGGGATGGCCACCAGCAGCATCTGGATGAAAAAGATGATGCGCCCCCCGAACCGGTCAGTCATGATACCGAGGGGTAGGCGCGTCAGGGAGCCGGTCAGGATCGGGGTAGCCACCAGCAGGCCGAACTCCGTATTGTTCAGCCCCAGCTCGGATTTAATCTTAATCCCAATGATCGAGAACATGGTCCACACGGCAAAGTTCACCGTAAACGCCAGCGTGTTCATGGTCAGGACCGAGATCTGTTTTCTGCTTTCTGTTGCCATTGATTACTCCTTTCATTCAGCCTTAGGGAGGTGACAAAAAATCGCTTTTTCAGCCCGTACTAAAAAGCGAGACGGGTAAATCAAACCGCCCCGAATCATGATACACAGATAATATATAATGAATTATCTTTAATCTATAATGAATCACCGGACAAGCTGTCAACGAAAAATCCATAAAAACTTTATGAAAACAGATTCGGCGGCAAGATGAAATATGATTGGCTAAGGTATAAGGAACAATTAATTCTGAAAATCGTTTACCGCTGGCGGCAGGACTTGAGCATGACTTTGGGACTTGACAATATCTATTTGTGAGACAACGCCAATCGGATGCTCTTCACTATCGACGATGATCACTCTTTTTATTCTCCGTTCAGCGATAAGCTCGGTCAGCTCCATTAAGGGGGTGCTTGCAAGGGCAGTGATTGCCGGCGAAGTCATAACCTCTGCAGCAACATCACCGCTCTTTTCCCCTGACTCCTTATTCCCTGGAATCAAAATATCCTTCAGTTTTTCAGCTAATTGAGGCTTCTGACGCAGCATACTGAAAACAATGTCCGTTTCTGAAACAACACCGATGATCCTGTTTTCACCATCCACGACAGGAACACCGCTTATCCGGTTTAAAATAAGAATGGAACGGATTTCCGCAATGAGAGTAGCAGCTGTGACAGACAATATCTTTTTTGACATAATATCGCCGGCCACAAGCCCTTCATCTGAGTCTTCAACAAATGGAGGAGCGGCCCGGTGCCGCATTTTGCCGGTGTCTACGGCAATGACGATTCGCACCAGAAAGGTATAGAGCATGGCGCCTAAAGCCCATATACCGAGGCCCACGGAAAATTCTATCCGGGAAGGCGTATATTCATAGATTTCACCGAGAGGGCCCGGGCCAAAACCTGGAAGAATCAAGCCCATTCCCTTTTCAATCCAGATGCCTATAAAAATCAGAACACAGCCGATATTCAGGGTAACAAAATTCTTTCTCGTTTTCGGAATAACAAATATGAAAAACCCGGTAACATTAAAAAGCATCGCCAGCCATATCCAGGGAGCAAGATTGTTATGGCCATTCAATCCGCGAAAAAGGTAAATCATTGATGTGAATTGTGTTGTATCAGAGTAATATTCTTTGTAGACTTCCGCACATAACAGGAAAATATTGATTGCCATTGCATACGATATAATCTCCGCCAATTTGAAAATGGCTGAGTCCCGGATTTCGAAAATCGTCGTTT
>PVMK01155843.1_pt1 | contig 16314 bp, 9 predicted proteins | sample 1853481 | NCBI WGS metagenome assembly PVMK01 (sample SAMN08533507, study PRJNA380276) | Marine sediment metagenome, whole genome shotgun sequencing project.
GAATTTCAATTACTTGAACATATTGACAAAACAGACATTCAGCGCTTATGATGCGTGCATAGATGTCTGGGGCCCACTTTCGACTTTGCATTGAGAGACTGACGGAACAGCGAAGGATTGCGCTATGGATCAAAAACACAAAGTGCTGATCATGCGATGCGATGGATATGACCCGGATCGAATTGCCGGCATTGTTAAAGAGGGCATGCAAGAATTAGGGGTGACACCCATTGGCAGAATTCTATTAAAACCCAATGTGGTGATAGCGCATCCGCAAATTTTTCCCAACGCTTATACGCGTGCTGAATTTTTGGACGGGGTTCTGTCAGCGGTTAAATCCCGTGCCGACGCTGTCAAGGAGATCGCAGTCGGTGAGCGTTCGGGCATCACCGTGCCCACCCGTTTCAATTTTGAAAATGCGGGCTATCCGGAAATTATAAATAAACACGGCATCAAGACCTATTATTTCGACGAATCCAAACATGTGCCGGTCCAGCTAAAGGACCGTCAAGCGCTTCGCGACACCCTGTATATCCCCAAACCCGTCACCCGATGTGATTTTCTGATTAATCTGCCCAAATTTAAAGCTCACCCCTGGAGCCGTTTGACCTTGAGTCTTAAAAATTTCATTGGACTTCAGGATGACCGCCATCGTCTGGTGGATCATAATCAGTTTCTGGAGCATAAAATTGCCGATCTGCAGGAAGTGATCCAGCCCAAATTTATAGCCATCGATGGCATTGTGGCCGGTCAGAAAATGATGCTCACACCGACGCCCTTTCTACTGGGTGCTATCGTGATGGGGAACCAATTCATGTGCCGTTGACACCGTCGGATGTCACATGGTGCGGGTAAACCCGCAGGATTTACTGCACCTGCGCTACGCGTCGCAAAGAGGCTTTGGCCCCATGGAGCTGGATCAGATTGAGGTCGGCGGAGATTATCCGCTGGCGGATGTTCAGCAGCGGACTCGAAATTTTAAATTTTGTGTTGAGCGCGTAGATGATTATTTCAGCGGAACCCGCAATCTGTCATGTACGGTAGGCACATTTCCGGAAGCGCATTCATCTGATTATTGCCGCGGAGGCTGCCCCGGTGCCCTGCAGGAAGCGATGCACATATTTCGAGGGTTTAACCCGGACGTCGATGAAGAGATGCAAAAAGTTCGCTATGTGGTCGGCAAGGTCGACGGGCCTTTAAATTTGGCCGAAGACGAACGCGTCATCTTCGCGGGAAGCTGCACCAGCTGGGAGGGTGAGATCGACGGTAAACCGGTTAAAATTGAAAGCAGTTATAAAACCACCGCGGACGTGGACGTAAAAAAAACGGCCTCCAACGATATGCTTTTGAAAACCGGGACCGCCCTCGCGCATTCTCTGTGGAAACGATCATCACGCTATATTCATGCCAGGGGTTGTCCATTATCGGTTGCCGGGCATGTGAATTATCTGTCTGCCATGGCGAAAATCAAAAACCCCAATTTTGATTCGCGATTGTTGATCCCCGTCAACATTGCCTACTGGCAAATGCGCTTTTTCCGATTTTTGAATCGGTTCGTAAGCAAAAAATGATGGAATTGACCCTATGCCCGGCCTGAACATTTTTACCAGCAACAAACTTGAGATCCTCGCAGAGCAGTTAGCCCAACTGGTGAAAACGCCCGTGTCATCTGCGCTTGCTGCTGAAATTATCGTCATCCAGAGCACCGGCATGGCGCGATGGATATCTTTAGAGCTTGCCAGGCACAACGGCATTTGCGCCAATATTCGATTCCCATTTCCCAATTCATTTTTAGAAGAAATCGCCAAACAGGCCATACCGGATTTTCGCGATCCGGCGCCCTTTGATCCCGGATCTAATGATTTTTAAAATTATGAAGTTGCTTCCGGAATGCGCCCGGCTGCCTGGATTTGAACGTCTCAAAGCTTATCTCGCCGATGATGCCTCCCACCTCAAGCGGTTACAGCTTTCAAGCAAATTGGCCGATATCTACGATCAGTACCAGGTGTTCCGACCGGAAATGATTTTTCAATGGGAACAAGGCCAGCAGGGCGCAAAAGAAGGACAGCCCGAGGATAAATGGCAGGCGCAGCTCTGGCGCCAACTGACTAAAGGCCAGGAAAACCGGCACCGGGCCAGGCTGCAGCGTGATTTGATTAAAAAATTAAAGGCGGAACCGGCTCAATTCAAGAACCTGCCGCAACGCGTATTTATATTCGGCATATCTTATCTGCCGCTTTTCCATATGGAGGCTTTTGTTGCCCTGTCACAGCTCGTCGAATTAAACTTGTTTCTGCTGAATCCCTGTCGTGAATACTGGGGCGATATTGTTTCTGAAAAACAAATGCAGCGCATCAGACGGAAATACCCGCGCTCGGCGAATATCACCGCAGAATTGCATCTGGAAGAAGGAAACCGTCTGCTGGCATCCATGGGGGCCCACGGCAAGGATTTTTTTACCGTGATCAGCGGCTTTGATTTTGAAATGCATGAGATCTACCGGGATCCGGAATGCACCGATCTGCTTTCCTGTATTCAATCTGACATTTTGAATCTTAGAGAACGCAAGGCTGCGCCAAGCAGCGTAGACGATCAGAGCGTCCAGCTGACCTTGCCGGCAGCAGTATTGAGTTTAGACGATTCGGACACTTCGATTCAAATTCACAGCTGCCACAGCCCGATGCGCGAGATTGAAGTATTGCGCGACAACCTGTTGGCCATGTTTGAAGAAGATCCGCACCTGCTGCCGAAAGATATTGTGGTAATGACGCCGGACATTGAAGTGTATGCACCCTACATACAGGCCGTGTTTGCTACCCAAACGGATGAGCGCCACAGAATTCCATTCAGCATTGCAGATCAAAGGACCCGGGGCCAAGGCCGTCTGATTGACGGCTTTTTTTCATTTCTGGATCTGAAAGGATCCAGATTCAGTGCCGCCCGGGTGATGCGACTGCTGGAATCACCCGGCGTTAAAGAAAAATTCGGATTAAATCGAACGGGGATTGAAATCATCGAACGCTGGATTCGCGATACCCGCATCCGCTGGGGAATCGATGGCGTTCATCGTCAAAAAATGGGACTTCCGGCGGTTTCTGAAAATACCTGGTCTGCCGGGATCCGGCGGCTTTTATTGGGCTACGCCATGCCGGGGAATAATCAGCTGATGTTTGACGGCATATTGCCCTACGATAAGGTTGAAGGCAGTGAAATTCACAGTTTTGGAAAATTTCTGGATTTTATGGATACGGTATTTCGATATGCCGAAGAACTGACCCGGCCGAAACAGCTGCAGCAGTGGGGTGCGTTATTAAAGCGCTTGCTCGATGATTTATTTCTCCCGGGGGAAGAGACGGAACCCGAAATACAAAGTTTACTAAAAATCTTTGACGATCTGGTCAATCGACAGACGGACAGCGCCTTCGATGAAAAACTCGAATTTGAGTCGATTCGGTTTTATCTGGATCAGCGTCTGGACAAATTAAGCTTCGGATCCGGCTTTATGACCGGCGGGGTCACCTTTTGTGCCATGCTTCCCATGCGCAGTATTCCCTTTAAAGTTATCTGCCTGATGGGTATGAATTCAGATGGATTCCCACGAAAAGCTCAGCTGCTAACCTTCGACTTGATTGCCAAACACCCGCGACCCAGCGATCGCTCCCGCAGAAATGATGATAAATACTTATTTCTGGAATCGATTATTTCGGCGCGCAGCAAACTATATATCAGTTACGTGGGGCAGAGCATTCAGGACAACAGCCGCATCCCGCCGTCGGTTCTGGTCAGTGAACTGCTGGACACCATTGAAAAGGGATTTGATCTGCCCGCTAAAAACATTCTGGAGCATGTGGTCAGCGTTCATCGGCTGCAGGCATTTTCGCCGCAGTATTTTAAAAAAAGTACCGGGCTTTTCAGTTATTCTGAAGAAAATCGCGATGCGGCTGCTTTTTTACACAAACACGAATCGGCGTCGCCTCTGATCACCCGCGCCCTGCCGCTGACCCCACCTGAAAAAGAGGTACTGCATTCACTTGATATTGAAACCCTGTCCCGGTTTTTCGGCAATCCAATTCGATTTCTGCTTCAGCAACGTCTTGGCATTTATCTGGAAAAGACGGCGGCCCTGGCGGATAGGCGCGAAGATTTTGAATTGAATTCTTTAGATCAATATCTGGTCGGGCAAAACCTTGTCGACTCCAGAATGGAAGGCCGGGATTTGAATGATTACCGGCCGGTACAGATCGCCATGGGTCAACTTCCTCATGGGAAAGTCGGCAACTTTTATTACAATGAACTGAGCAATGATGTCGATCGGTTTGTCAGCAAAATTGAATCTTTGAAGGCTAGAAAAATTGCCGGGCCCCTGGAAGCACGAATCGAAATGGGCGAATTCTGCCTGCAGGTCCGGCTACCGAAAATATACGATCGCGGCTTGCTCCAGGTCCGATATGCCAAACAGCGGGCTCAGGACCTGTTAAGATCATGGATTTACCATCTGGCATTTTGTGCAGCAGCGCCAAAAGATTGGCTCCCCCAAAGCGCTATAATATTTAAAAATGCGGCCTGGCAGTTCAACCCGGTTGACCGTCACCGGAAAATTCTTATGGATTTATTCAATATGTTCAAAGCGGGATTGGCAAAGCCGCTGCATTTTTTTCCAGTCTCGTCACTGGAATATGTCCAGCAAGAGCAGCTCAAAGGCAAATCGAAAACAACGGCTCTAACACAGGCACAAAAAAAATGGCTGGGCAGTGACTATGCCAGAGGGGGAGTCTGATGACCCCTATTATGATATCTGTTTTAAAATGACCGACCCCCTCGATCAATCCTTTGAGGAAGTTTCTAAAGCGGTGTTTGGGCCTTTACTGGCAAACGGCACGGTACTGGACACTTAAAAAACAACAAGGAGGTACCAATGGCAATGGTGGTTCAGCTGCACGAAGGTGTGGCAATTAATAAATTTGAATTGGACAAGCCCGTATTGCGAATTGGCCGCGATCCGGCCAGCGATATTTTTATCGATAACACGGTGGTCAGTTCAGAACATGCCGTCATCAAAGCCGAAGACAATCCAGAATCCGGCGGTGGGCCGGAATTTTATATCGAAGATTTGAAGAGCACCAACAGTACCTTTGTAAATGGTGAAAAGATTACCCGCCATAAACTAAAGCACAATGACATGATCCGGGTCGGTTGGAATACGTTTAAGTTTATCGATGAAGCTGAAGAGGATCCGAATACCACCGCCAAAATCCGCAAGAGCTGGATTCCGGGAGTGTACTACACAGAAGACGAGGAATAAGTTCTTCTGATAATATATTATGTTTCTTCTCAATAGAGTATTAAGGGAATTTATAAATCCGAAGCACGAAATACGAAATACGAAACAAATTCAAAATCGTAAATTCGAATGTTCAAAACAAGTTTAGAATTTTGTAAATTTAATATTTGAAATTGTTTCGAGTTTCGATATTCGAATTTTATAACAAAATAAAACGTTACCGGATTAATAGATTCAAAAGTGCGTTGAAATCCCTTTCGCCAATGGATGGACCGTCACATGGATATCTCATCGCTCATAAAAGCGATCTTCGACCCGCAGCTGAACCGATCGGCATGGGTTCAGCAAATCATTAAACCGGGTGATATTTTTCGTTTAAAAGTGATCGATGTAAAAGATAACCATCGGGCCCTGGTTGATCTCGGAAAATTTCGTGCGCTGGCTGAAGTGAAATTTCCCGTTAAACCCGGCGCCGAGCTGGTCGTAAAAGTAACCGGCACCGAGGGGCAACTGCGGCTTCAACTGATCGATCCCGAATCCCGGGCGGTTAGCGGCAGCAAACATGTCTCCAGCCAGCTGAAAATCCTCTCTTTTGAGCTGTTTAACAGGATTCAATCCGACATCAGGCAAACGGTCCATCATATTTTAAACCGTCCGGACAGCCAGCTGCCTCCGGAGCATATCAGCCGTGCCCTGGCAACCCTGGATGCTCATTTTGAATCCATTGATTTAACCCGGAACATGGAAAAGTGGCTGCCGTTGCTTAAATCCAGGGTCGAAGACGCCGGTTTGTTTTTTGAAAAGAAGTTCGCGGACGTCATCCACCAATTGGCCGACCGTCCGGAGTCTGATTTAACCAGAGAATTGATCCGTTCCCCTGAAACTAAAAAAATTTTGACACAGGATTTAAAGCCGATCCTTTTCATGCTCAAAGAATATCTGGAAACCCCGGATTCAATTTCTAAATTCCTTGACACCAAAAGCCTTTCCAGCTTTAAAGGCACGCTTGACATGCTGCTGACCGATATCAACAACCAACAATCCCGCGCAGTCCACAAGCATGAATTGCCGGACCCTTACCAGGTGTTTTCCTTCGCGCTTCCATTAAAGGAAAATCAGAAAAAAGCCCAGTTGAAATTGTACTGTCCGAAGAAAAAACAAAACGGTTCCCGAGCCGGGTTTAAAATTTCGCTGTTACTCGACATGGACCGAATCGGAGAGGTCCGGACGGATTTTTTTCTGATGAAAAAAGATCTATCAATTACCTTCTTTGTTAAAGATGACGTCAGCAAAAAGCAATTCGAGAATTACATTGAGGAAATCCGCGAGCCATTAAATTCTTTATTTGACTATTTGATTTTAAAGGCAGTGGTTTCTGAGCAAAAAATTCAAGATTTCCATCACGAGGATTTAGACCTAGATGGTGATCGGCAAATCAATCTGAGGATTTAATGAGAAAAAAGAAGTCCAAAGCCGTCGCACTGAAATATGAAACGGAGAAAAATGCGGCACCCAGAATCGTGGCCAAGGGCAGAGACTTTATTGCCGAAAAAATTATCGAAACCGCCAGGGCTCATAATGTTCCCCTGCATGAAGATAAAAATCTGGTGCAGGTGCTGGAAGCGCTCGATCTGGATACAGAAATCCCTCCGGAGCTGTACCGTGCCGTAGCGGAGGTGCTGGCGTTTATCTACCGCCTGAACGCAAAAATATAGGTTTCAGGTGTCAGAGTATCAGTCATCAGTATAACAGAAAACAGAGGACAGAGGACAAGAGGATGAAACAGCCTTGTACTGTCGTCTGTCCTCTGACATCTGACCTCTGTAATCTGACACCTGACACCTGAAACCATTAAGATAGCGTCCCGGTGCTGACGAATCAAAAGCATGGAAAGTATAAATAATTTGGAACCTCTCGATCTAACAAATACCCCCCTGGAAGGCATTAATCTGATTGAAGCCAGTGCCGGTACCGGTAAAACTTATACCATTGAGGGATTGTTCCTGAGGCTGATTCTGGAAAAACAGCTCCGGGTTGATCAGATCCTGGTGGTGACATTTACAAAAGCGGCCACCGAAGAGCTAAGAGATCGGATCCGGGCCAAACTGCTGCAAGCCGAAAAAACCTTTACGGCAGGAACCAGTGAAGACAATCTGCTGGCCGATTTGCTGAAGCGCCAGAAGGATCATGCGGCGGCCGTGGATTTGATCCATCATGCGCTGGTTGAATTTGATCAAGCGCCCATTTTTACCATTCACGGATTCTGCGCACGCATCCTGTACGAACATGCATTCGAAACCGCCAACTTGTTTGATACCGAGCTGATTTCCGACCAGACCGAACTGGTACGGGATGTTGCCGAAGATTTCTGGCGAAATCATTTTTACGATGCTCCCCTGGAATTCATTAGCTATTTTACCAAAAAAATTAAGGGGCCCCAGTATTTCTGGAAGCTACTGAATAAAACCGGAGCCACGGAAATCAAAATTATACCGCAGATTGAAAAACCGAATTTAAAAACCCTCTCTGCTTTCCGCAAAGCCTATCAACGGCTAAAAGACCAATGGCCTGCAGCGCGCAGTAGCGTCATGGAAGCCTTGCGTGACCCTGCATTGAGCGGCACCCAATACGGCAGTCTGAAAATGGAAACGGCTGGAATCGACCCGGCGACGACTAAAAGAGACATGAAGATATTATCCATGACCGAGGCCATGGATAAATACGCGGCAGCCAACAGTACGGGCTTTCCGTTATTTAAAAACTTCGAGAATTTTACAGCCCAAAAATTAAAAAAGGCCGCCCGCAAAAATGAATCAGCGCCTCACCATGATTTTTTTGTAACCTGCGATGAAGTATATCGCCGGGCCGGGGCCTTGGAAGCCGAGCTGGAAAATTACCTTATTTACCTTAAAATGCAGCTATTTTGCGATGCACCTGAAGCGCTAAAGGAGAGAAAGTCGGAAAGAAACATTCAATTTTTCGATGACCTGCTCATTCTGGTAAAACAGGCCCTGACCGCCAAAAAGAGCAATCCCCTTGCAGCAGCCATCCGCCACAAGTACAAAGCCGCTCTGGTGGACGAATTTCAAGATACCGACAGCCTGCAATATGAAATTTTCTCCCGGTTATTTTCTGCAGAAGACAGCCTGCTGTTTATGATCGGTGACCCCAAGCAGGCAATTTACAGCTTTCGCGGGGCAGACATTTTTTCCTACCTGAAGGCGGCCCGGTATGCACAGGCTAGATTTACACTCACAGAGAACTGGCGCTCTAAACCGTCCCTGATCACCGCCGTCAATACCATTTTTTCAAATTCAAAAACTCCGTTTCTTTTTGAAGAAATTCCCTTTGAAAACGCCAGTCCCGGAATTCAGCGTTCAAACGCGCCCAAAGAAAAAGAAACACCCTTAACCATATGGTATCTGGATTCAAGGGTACACGCAGATCAGAATAAACCCATCAATAAAACCGAAGCGGTGAGGCTGATCGCCGCAGCGGTGGCTGAAGAGATCTGTCGAATGCTAACCGTAAAACCCGATCCCTGGCAGCCGGGTGATATTGCTGTGCTGGTGCGAACCAACCGACAGGCCCAGCAGGTCAAAGAGCGGTTATCCGCCAAAGGCCTTCCATCGGTTCTTTACAGCACCGGCAACATTTTTGATTCGCGTGAAGCCATGCAGCTCGAAAAAATTCTGCTCAGTATCTCAGAGCCGGACAACCCGGGATATCTTAAAGCGGCCCTGGCGATGGATATGATGGGCGCCAGGGGAGAAGACCTGCTTTCTGCGGGCCGGGACGCCCGGCAGTGGGAAAAGTCGACTGGCAGGTTTCCGCGAATATTTTCAGGTGTGGCAGCGATCCGGGTTTATGCGCATGTTCCAAATGGTTTTGAGCCGGGAAAAAATCCGGCAGCGCCTCCTGTCCTTTCCGGATGGGGAACGACAGTTAACCAACGTGCTTCACCTGGCAGAGATCATTCATCAGGAATCCACCCGGCGAAATTTGGGCATTAGCGGCGTTTTAAAATGGCTGGCGGAACAACGGGACCCGCAATCGCCGCGCCTTGAAGAACATCAACTCCGGCTGGAAAGTGATGAAGGCGCCGTAAAAATTGTGACCATCCATAAGAGCAAGGGCCTTGAATATCCGGTGGTGTTTTGCCCTTATGGCTGGGAAGGGTCATTGGTAAAGGACCCTGAAATCATTTTCCATCAACCGGATAAAGACGATGGCGACCAGAGCCTGACACTGGATCTGGGTTCGGATTCTCGTGCCTTAAATCTCATTCGCGCCCAGAATGAGCTGCTGGCCGAAAATATCCGCCTGTTATATGTCGCATTAACCCGCGCAAAATCAAAATGCTATCTTGTATGGGGTAACATCAATTCGGCCGAATCTTCAGCTCTGGCGTATCTGCTGCATACCGCCGGGGGCCCGCAAATCGATGATCGCTGCGAGGATATTGTCGGTGAACTGAAACAACAGGTGCGCCGCAAATCGGATGAAGATCGCATCGCTGATTTAAATCGACTGGCAAAAATATCACAGGGCAGTATTGAGGTGACGGCCTTGCCTGAACCTTCAGACTGCAATTTTTTTGAGCAGCCGGACACGACAGATGCAATGTCCTGCCGCAAATTTTCGAGTGATATCGATCATGCCTGGAAGGTTTCAAGTTACAGCTCGCTGGTATCCAGGCGGATTGCTGATATTGATCTGCCCGACCGCGATGCCTTTGGCGACCTTTTCAGGCATTTGGAGGGCAGCACCGAAGATTGGATCGATCCCCGGGAGCTCCGCAAACAAGACGATATTTTTGCGTTTCCCAAAGGTTCGCGGGCCGGCAATTTTTTCCACGATATATTTGAGCATCTGGATTACAGCGACTGTTCATCGCAAGCTTTAAGTGACCCGGTTCAAAGCGCACTTCAGGCCTATGGTTTTGACAGCACCTGGCAGGATATCGTTTCCGAGACGATTTCCAATGTTCTGACCGTTTCTTTAAGACCGGCTCAACCGGAACTGACCCTGGCATCAATTGCTTTCGAACACCGCATCAATGAAATGGAGTTTTATTTCCCGATAAACAGAATTACCCCTCAAAAGCTGCGATCCGTATTTAAGAAACACAGCAGTTTTGACAGCGCAGAGGAATACCCGGACCGGTTGGGAAAATTAGTTTTCAGTCCGGTCGCCGGTTTCATGAAGGGCTATATGGATCTGGTTTTCCAATACCGGGAGCGGTTCTATCTGCTGGATTGGAAATCCAACTATCTGGGCCCAACCATTGACCGCTATCGCCCGGAAGCGCTGCAACGTACGATGCAGCAACATTTTTATATCCTGCAGTACCACCTTTATGTGCTGGCGCTAAGTCAATATTTACGGATGCGAAATCCTGCTTTTGAATATGCATCCGGTTTTGGCGGCGTTTTCTATCTTTTTATCCGGGGAATCGACAGCCGCCGTGGTCCGCAATATGGTATTTATTTTGACCTCCCGAAACCGGCACTTATCAACGCTTTAGGGAAAGCCCTGATACCCGGTTTTGCAGAAATTTAAATCTATATGCTTAAAAAAAATACGATAAAAAGTCTTCTGCAGAAGGGTCTGTTGTCTGAAATCGATGTCCATTTTGCAAAATTTATCACCGACTTTTCACCGCATAAGGATCCGGATATTTTTTTGGCCGCTGCCATGGTCAGCCATGCAACCGGCAGCGGCGATATCTGTCTTAATCTGGAAACAGCCGCCGGTAATCTGCTGATTGGCCAACCGCAGGTCCGGGAATCGGTTTTGGGCCCGAAACTCGCGGTCTGGCTGGAGAAACTTAAGGCCAGTCCGGCCGTTGGCAGCCCCGGCCAGATCCGCCCGTTAATCCTGGACGCTAAAAACAGACTTTACCTGTACCGGTACTGGGATTACGAAAATACACTTTCAAAATCGATTGAAAAAAGGGTTCACAGCCCGGTTGCCGACCTGGATTATAAACGACTTAGCAATAGCCTGGATCGGTTGTTTCCCGGAACTGAGACGCAGGAAATTAACTGGCAAAAAATTGCGGCTGCGGTTGCCGGTTCAAAATATTTTTGCGTTATCACCGGAGGACCGGGTACCGGAAAAACATTTACCGTCACCAAGGTTTTGGCTCTGCTGCTGGAACAGGTGTCCGGGCAGAATTTTCAAATTTATCTGGCGGCTCCAACCGGCAAAGCCGCCGCCCGGTTAAAAGAGGCCGTTGAACAGGCCAAAAGCCACATGAATTGCGATAATTCAATAAAAGCTGCAATCCCTTCGGAAGTATTCACCATCCACCGCATGCTCAAGCCCATAAACGGCTCACCGTATTTCCGCCATGATCGGGAGAATCCTTTGATAGCGGATGTGGTGGTTGTCGATGAAGCTTCAATGGTGGATCTGGCCTTGATGGCCAAATTGCTTGAAGCGGTCCCCGAGAATGCGCGTCTGATCTTAATCGGGGACAAAGACCAGCTGGCTTCCGTGGAGGCGGGTTCGGTCCTGGGTGATATCTGCGACCGGGATGTGATGCATGGTTTTTCAGCTCCGTTTGTGAATCGCATCAAAGAACTCACCGGTCAAGACGTTGAACATGGGGTTCAAACGGCTGATGCGCAATCCGGGCTGCAGGACGCCATTGTCGTGCTGCAAAAAAGCTTCCGGTTTGCCGTCGGCAGCGGCATCGGCGGTTTAAGCCGCGCGGTCAACCGTGCGGACATTGAAGTCGCATTCCAAATGCTGTCCGACGAAGAGGACAAATCCATCATCTGGCAACCCCTCAAAGCAGACGAAGGCCTGGTTGAAACCCTGTCCCAACAGATTGTGTCCGGCTATCAATCCTATCTGCAAGCCGATAACCCGGCTGAGGCACTGCGCCGTTTGCAGCGTTTTAAGATCCTGTGCGCCTTAAATATCGGCCCGCTGGGTGTTCAAGCCATCAATAAACTGGCAGAACAGGTATTGAGCCGGCAGAACCTGATACAGCCGGATCCCATGGCAGAAAATCCATGGTATGCCGGTCGACCCGTTTTAATTACACGCAACAATTACCCGCTTGGACTGTTCAATGGCGACATCGGTGTCACTCTACCGGACGCTGAAACCGGTGATAATCAACTGGCTGTTTTTTTCCCGGGTGATACCGGAAAAGTACGCCGTTTCCAGCCCTATCAGCTTCCGCAGCACGAAACGGTCTATGCCATGACGGTTCACAAAAGCCAGGGCTCCGAATTCGATGAAGTACTTTTCATGCTGCCGGACAGAGATTTTCCCATCTTAACCCGCGAACTGATCTACACGGCCCTGACCCGTGCCCGGGAAAAAATTACCATCTGGGGAACCCGCTCGATTATCCGCAATGCGATTACCCGCCAAATCAAACGCACCTCCGGCCTGCGCGATGCGTTGTGGGGCGTTTGATGACAGAAGTCAGAGGACAGAGGACAGAAAACAGAGAACAAAAGACAGCTGGCAGAAAACAGAGAAAAGATGAACGCAGGCCGATTTTCCCGGCCAAAATCAATGACCCCCGTATGATTCACGAGGCGATTTTTATTGACTTGGGCTATTTGGTGATATTCATATAGATTCTGGGAGCATCCATTTATGCCGGAACAAATAGGTTTCAAACGAAATATGGGCTTGTTTATGGCGGTAATGATTGGCATTGGCGCCACGATGGGGCCGGGGATTTTTGCCCTGCCGGGCGAACTGGCGCATATGATCGGTCCGCTTGGAGTTCTGGTCTATTTGGCAATGGGTTTTTTAACCGTATTTACTGCCTTAAATTACAGCGAACTCAGCGCAGCCATACCGGTAGCCGGTGGCGGATATTCCTTTGTCAGCAGAACACTCAACCGGCCCGTGGCGTTTTTTACCGGATGGTTCTTCTGGATCGGCAACACTCTCGCTTGTTCGATGTATGCCCTTATCTTTGCCCTGACGATCCGCGCCTACTTTTTACCGCAAGCCAGCATTGCCCTCATCACCCTGATCACCACCGTAGTATTCGCTGGCATCAACTTCATGGGAATGAAGGAAGCAATTATAGTTATTGCCGTAATGAATCTGGTGGAATTGGCGGTTCTGATCGGAGTTGCTGCGCTCGGTTTCACTGATATTGAGCCGCGTAATTTCGAGCCTCTCGCTCCAATGGGATGGGGCCCCTTCGTTCCGGCTATGGCCCTCATCTATATCTCCTATGTCGGATTCGAACTTATTTCGAATGCGGCTGAAGAGATCATTCAACCGAGCAAAAACATTCCGCGAGCTATTTTTATCACATTGGGCGTGAGTACAGCAATCTACGTCTTCGTGGTAGGCGTAATGATGGGCACCACCAATTATACTGAACTCGCCCATAGCGAAATTCCGTTCATCTTCAATGCTGAGCGGCTTTTCGGCGCCTGGGGACGCGTGGCCGGAATCATAGCGACGATAATGGCGAGTCTTTCCGCATTCAGTGTGACATTGGGCGCCAGCGCCCGTATTTTATACGCATTGGGGCGCGATAAACATTTCCCCTACATTTTTGCCAAATTGCATCCGAAATTCCAAACTCCCCATATTGCTCTTTTTATTTGTGCCCTGATTGTGATTATCTTCAGCTCCTCCGGTATCGTGAAATTTGTGGCTTCTTTGAGTGATTTCGGCTACCTAATGGGACTTGGAATAATCAATTATGCGGTGATTCCTTTGCACAATCGAATGCCTAATTTGAGACGTCCATTTCAAACCATATTTTTCCCCTGGATACCTATCCTGGGCGTTATTACGACCTGGATGTTCGTTCCGGCATTAGAATTAAGAAGTTTTGTTCTTGGTGGGATACTGACACTGATTGGAAGCGCAATATATCTTTCCAGATCCGATAACCGCGCTGAAGTTTTTAAATTGGCAAAAGTTTATGTAAAATTATTGAAATTATTTATATATAAATTAAGGAGAATACATATGCGAGTGCTTATCATAAGTGGCGAAAAACAGGGCCAAAATATAGCTGATCGACTCGTGGCAAAAGATGAGTATCATATGATGTTTCGCGCAGCGGAACATCAGGTAACCTTCATTGAAGAAGACGAGGCTCTATGTAAGGAACTCGAACAACGCTACAATGTTCCAATTTACCAGGGAGACGGCACAAAGATGGAATTAATGGGACAGGTAGGCATTGATAATATTGATGTTGTCATTGCTGCCTTTGCAGATGATGGCCGGAATGTAATTGCGGCCCTCCAGGCCAGACAGTTAAAGATTGAAAAAGTCATCGCAATTGTACAAAATCACGAATACACACAACTCCTTGAGCAGAACAAAGTCGTGGTGGTAAACGCACTCTGGGCGACTGCAGCAATGGTTGAAAATATTCTCGACAACCCCGTTTTAGCGCAACTTTTCGAATTTGGAATAGGAGCAGCAAGTCTTTTGGAAGTAAGCGTGCCTGAAGATGCGAAGGTAAATGGAAATCTCATCCGAGATATTGATATACCAAAAGGGTGCTTGATTGCCGCGATAATCAGGGATGGCAAATTTGTGGTTCCGCGCGGCGTTACAAATATCGAGGTTGATGATCGCGTAATTTTCATCGGACCCGCCTCCGCCATAAAAAAAGCATTCAATATATTTATGCTCAAGAAATAAAGTGAAGCAAGATATAGGGTAAGGAAGTTATCCCCGGCGGGTGCAGGACACAGCTTCTGCCAGGACAGCATGAATTTCTTCCAGCAGGCTGCAGGTTTGCATGCATCGGGGAAATAGCGGTCTATAGTGACACTGCCGGCAGGGGCTCTTCACAAGGTAGCCGATTTCAAAATCGAATTGATAGTTTAAGTTTTTGGCCATTGCTTTCATTTTCTGTATCACGATCGTTTACGGCGTTAAGGTCCGAACGATTCAAGGACCATTAAATAAACCGAAAGAAGCGGTTTCATACCATAAACCGGGGTGCGGCACAAGCTAAAATTTAAGCTCAAGTATTCATTTAGTTTAATTGTCATATAATATCGTAATTATTGAAAATACTTTTCGGCTTTGCGTGAGATCCTCAATGCATCGCTACGCCTCACGGTTCAAGAATTTTTGATACTGAACCATTTTGGCAAAAGCTCCCACCGCGCGTTCCGGCGTCGGGAAAAATACACCCTTGAGTGTATGTTTTTTATGCGGATAGACGGTCTGGTGCTTTTCATCAGGCAGCATACTGACACCAAAAACCGGCTTATGATATTTTTCCATTAGGTCAATGATCTGGGCGATATAATCCTTTTCGGATTTTTTAAAATCCCGGTGAATTTTTTTTATAAATTCAGGTGAATAGGTGGGATCCGCCTTTAACACCGACTCCCCGTGGCTTTTCAGCACATGCCGGCGCCCGACGAACCCCAGATTGATCACCGCATCACAACCGTCCCATTTCAGCAGTAATTCCAGAACCGTCCTGGGTATGGTCGGATCCTGTTCGCCGACCAGATCGATTGGGTTGGACCGGCTCCAGTAAGGCGGCAGAATTTTGTCGATATCTTTTATAATATCCGTGGAAAGCTCGCTAACATCGAGGTCGAATTGGGAGCATAGATCGGCGGCAACCACGCCCCATCCGCCACCCAGGGTCATTATGGCTGCGCGATTTCCTTTTGGCAGGGGCAGAGATGAAAATGCGGCCCCCAGATCAAGCAGCTCCATGGATTTGTCGACCTTAACGATACCGGCCTGGCGGCAGACGGCATCAAACACCCGCGAGTCGGAGGTCAGCGCCCCGGTGTGGCTGGCCGCTGCCCGTTTGCCGGCCTGACTCTGACCGCCTTTGAGAAGCACGATCGGTTTTTTCTGGCCGACGCGGCGCGCCCCTTCAAAGAATCGGCGTCCGTTCTTGACGCTTTCCACATATAACAGGGCCGTGCGGGTTAAGCTATCGACTTCCAGCCCGTCCAGAAAATCTTCGATACTCATCATGGCCTCGTTGCCCGATCCGCAAAACCCCCGAATCCCGATGCCCTGCTGTTCGGCAAATGCCAGCA
>PVMK01165195.1_pt1 | contig 16312 bp, 15 predicted proteins | sample 1853481 | NCBI WGS metagenome assembly PVMK01 (sample SAMN08533507, study PRJNA380276) | Marine sediment metagenome, whole genome shotgun sequencing project.
ATGGATCAGGAAAATGATCCCGATACCCTGGCCATGGTCGGCACTTCAGCCGCCCTGACAATTTCCGACATCCCCTTTGCCGGTCCCATTGCAAGTGTGCGAGTCGGTCGCATAGACGGCCAGTTGACAGTAAATCCCGCCATCGCGCAATGGGAAAACAGCGACATCAATATTATTGTGGCCGGCTCCAAGACAGGTGTGGTGATGGTCGAAGGCGGCGCAAATCTGGTCAGCGAGGCCGACATGCTGGAAGCCATATTTTTTGGCCACCAGGCCATGCAGCCGCTGATTGATATGCAATTAAAACTTAAAGAAAGCAACGGCGTACCCAAAAGGCCGTTTTCGCCTCCTGAAAAAGATGAAAACCTGGTACACCTGGTTGCAACAGAAGCCTCCGATCGCATCCGGGAGACGCTGCTAATTCCTGAAAAAGTTAAACGCAGCTCGGCCATGCGCAATCTCAAAACGGAGATCGTTGATAACCTGGGTGAGGACTGGGCCGAACGTCAGGAAGAAACCTATGACGTCCTGGGTGATTTCCAGAAAAAAATCAGCCGGGATCTCATCCTGAAAGAAGGCCGCCGGATAGACGGCCGCCGCTTTGACGAAATTCGGCCGATTACCTGTGAGGTCGGCATCCTGCCCCGCCCCCACGGCAGCGCCCTTTTTACCCGGGGAGAAACCCAGGTCATCGGCGTTCTCACCCTGGGCTCCGGCCAGGATGAGCAGCGGGTAGAAACGCTGAGTGGTGAAGAATTCCGTCCCTTTATGCTGCACTACAACTTTCCGCCGTATTCCGTCGGAGAGGTCAAACGCATAGGGGGTCCCAGCCGCCGGGATATCGGACACGGCGGATTGTCCACCCGGGCGATTGAAAAAATCCTGCCCGACAAAGAAGATTTTGACTATACGATTCGGCTGGTATCAGAAGTTTTGGAATCCAACGGATCATCCTCCATGGGAACCATATGCTCATGCTGCCTGGCCCTTATGGACGGCGGAGTTCCCATAAAAGCGCCGGTGGCGGGAATAGCCATGGGCCTTGTCAAAGAGGACGATCAGATCGTCATCCTTTCCGATATTCTGGGAGATGAAGATCACACCGGCGATATGGATTTTAAAGTTGCCGGCACCCGGGAAGGAATCACAGCGCTTCAAATGGATATCAAAATCCTTGAACTCTCCAGGGACATCATGGGAAACGCTCTGGAGCAGGCCAGAACCGGACGCTTGCATATCCTGGACAAGATGGCCGAAGCACTGGAGAAACCGCGTCCGGAACTTTCGCCCTTTGCGCCGACCATTATCACCATTCAGGTTAAACCGGATAAAATCCGCGAAATCATCGGCCCCGGCGGCAAAGTTATTCGCGGCATCCAGAGCGAAACCGGCACCAGCGTCGCGGTCGAAGATTCGGGCCTGGTAAAGGTCGCCGCGTTCTCAAAAGAAGAAGGCGAAGCCGCAATCAAAATGATCGAAGAGCTTGTCAGGGAACCGGAAGTTGGCGCCATCTACGCAGGCAAGGTTGTTAAAATTATGGATTTTGGCGCTTTCGTTCAAATAATGCCCGGCACCGATGGCCTGGTGCACATCTCTCAGCTGGCCAAGCAGCGGGTGACCAAAGTGTCCGACATCGTAAAGGAAGGCGATCAGCTCAGGGTAAAGGTGCTTGAAATAGGCAGGGATGGAAAAATCCGTCTGAGCCATAAAGCTGTTTTGGATGAGGGAGATGGACGTGACGGTCAATAAAACCGTCCTTAAAAACGGTATTCGAGTTCTCAGCACAAAAATGCCCCACACCCGCTCGGTTTCAATGGGGGTGTGGGTCGACGTGGGCGCCCGGGATGAAACCGAAACTGAAAGCGGGCTCTCCCACTTTATCGAACACATGATTTTTAAGGGCACCAGCAAACGCTCTGCCTATCAAATTGCCAAAGAATTTGATGCCATCGGCGGTCATACCAACGCCTTTACGAGCATGGAAAATACCTGTTACCATGCCAGGGTCATGGACACCCATACGGAGACCATGGTCGATATCCTCTCCGACATTTTTATCAACTCGGTATTTGACCCCGACGAAATCGATAAAGAGCGGCCGGTTATCCTGCAGGAAATCGGCATGGTCGAGGACAGCCCCGATGAATACGTCCATGTGCTTTCCGGTCATAATTTTTGGGGCGAGCATCCGCTGGGGCGATCCATTCTGGGCACACCTAAAAACATTATTCGTTTTGATGACCGGACCTTAAAAAAATTTTTTCACCACCTGTATCAACCCGATCGTATTTTGATTTCCGCGGCCGGCAACCTGGACCACGGTCATCTCGTCGATTTGATCGGGCCGTCATTTGAAGCCATCCAATCCGGAGAGGATTTCCCCCAGCGCGTAGCCCCCCCCGGACGCTCAGTGGTTGATTTCAACCACCGCGACCTGGAACAAATGCACATCTGCCTGAGCACCCAGGGATTGGCCATCACCGATCCACGGCGCTACGCCTTCTCTCTTTTGAACACCATCGTCGGCGGCAACATGAGCTCCAGGCTTTTTCAAGAGGTGCGGGAACGCCGGGGCCTTGCCTACAGCGTGTATTCATTTATTTCTTCTCATGTGGATACCGGCATGTTCGGCTTCTATATGGGTGTTGACCCCAAACGGGCGCGTGAAACCATCCTGCTGGTATTGGATGAAATTGTTAAATTGAAAACGCAGAGGGTAGAACAATCAGAGCTGAAAGGTGCCATTGAGTATACCAAGGGCAGTTTATTGCTGGCCTCAGAAAGTGTTGACAATCATATGGTTCGAAACGCTCAAAACGAAATGCATTTTGGCGGCGACATACCGCTGCAGGAAATCATTGAACAAGTTGAAGCCGTTACCACAGATGATATCCTCGAGTTGGCCGATGAACTCATCAAGCCGGATAAAATAACCTATACCCTGCTGGGACCGGTTGATGACGAAAAAAAAGAATTGGAAGAAATCCTTTTCCACTAAAGTGGAAAAGGAGAATGCCTAAAGTGCCTAAATTACCTAAAATGCCTAAAGTAAAGGTATTCTATCTTTATAAACTGTTCAACCTGAAGGGATTCAGATAATAAGCTTTATATAGATAAGGTTGGATGTTTTCATGTTATAAATAATCATAGCTCATTCACACCAGAACTGATTTCAAAATATTTTTTAAAATTAGACAGAATACAATAATTTTAGGCATTTTAGTGCACTTTAGGCATTTTAGGCATTTTTCACTTGATTTGATCTCAGCGGGATCACCAACTTTGGCTGGATCAATAACTTAAATGTTGAGTCGTCAAGACTACCCTTGAAACCCTCCCCCATCATAAAATTTCTGCGGTTGCGCCCCGAGTTGGATTCAGATATTGCCCTGCCCCGTTATATGACCCCTCAGTCTGCAGGAATGGATATCTGTGCCGCGGTCACCGAAGACGTGTTGCTGGAAAAAGGGGAGATCGCCATGCTGCCCACCGGGTTTGCCATGGCATTGCCTCCGGGGTACGAAGCCCAGATCAGACCCCGCAGCGGACTGGCGGTAAAACACGGCATCGGGCTTATCAATTCTCCCGGCACCATTGATGCCGACTATCGTGGTGAGGTCATGATCGCGGTCATCAATCTGGGTCCCAGGCCGTACACCTTTCACCGGGGAGACCGGGTTGCCCAGATGATCATCAACAGAGTCCACCAGGCCGAATTATTGGAAGTGGAACATCTGGACCAAACCCGTCGCAACACCGGCGGCTTCGGGCATACAGGGAAGTAAATGAATGTGGAATTCGGAATGAAACAGTCGCCGTTCTCATTAGCAGTGTGCACCCTGGCCAGCGGGAGCAAAGGCAATGCGACCTATATATCCGACGGAGAAACGTCCATTCTGGTTGATGCCGGTCTATCCGGCATCGAGCTTCAGCGTCGATTGGCATCGCGCGATCTGTGCCCCGAAAATCTGGATGCGATTATCGTCACCCACGAGCATTCCGATCATGTCCGGGGTGTCGGCATTCTCTCCCGCCGGTATAAACTCCCGGTATATATCAATCCTAAAACTCACCAGGCCTCCCCCCGGATAGGCAAACTGCATGAAACCAGGCCGTTTGAATGCGGGACAACGTTTCACGTCAACAAGATGGCCATTCATCCTTTTGGAATTTCTCACGACGCTGAAAACCCGGCAGGTTTTACCATCGCTCAGAACGGAACCACAGTTGGAATCGCCACCGATATGGGAATTGCAACCTCCCTGGTCAGGCAGCACTTAAAACGCTGTGCCCTGCTGATCCTGGAAGCCAATCACGACCCGACCATGCTGGAAACCGGCCCCTATCCCTGGCCCCTGAAACAGCGCATCCGGGGCCGAACCGGCCACCTGTCCAATCCGGACTCGAAAAAGCTTTTAAAAGAACTTCAGCACGGAGGCCTCCGGCATGTTATCCTGGGTCATTTAAGTGAAATCAACAACACTCCTCAAAAAGCCTTTGACGAAGTATCCCGAGCAATTACCCGCTGCAACGCCGAGCTGACGGTAGCGGATCAGTACAGTTCAGGGCCAGTAATTTATCTGAAATAGCGGACTGATCTCAGAACTTTCCGGATGTCACCCACATATAAATCGGAGCAATCTGCAATTTGGGGCTGAGAACTATTCAGGTTGCCAGAAGAAATATTCAAAATTCGGTATTGATGAAAAATTTATAAATCAACTGGCCTCCCACCTGAAGCCGGCATCATCGGCGCTGTTCATTCTAATTGAAAAGGGTGAGCCCGAAGCGATAAAAATGGAAGACAATTTGCTTTAAATGTGCGGTCTTAGGGCCCGATTAATTTGAACAAGTGAAGCCTAAACGCTCCAATATTTTCCAAGCACCGCACACCCGTATACACATTTTTATAATCACGCTCCATGCGATCGCTGCGCGCCCACAAAAATATTCGCGTAGATAAGTATGGTGGGGATTTATACCGGCAACCGGATGTACCACTTTGACGGCATTGATGTGTTGCCGCTGTCTGATTTCTCAGAGCGTTTGCATGAAGGTCAAATTTTTTAATTTGACAAATCGATTTCCTTACCATATCGTATTTTTGTAAGGAGAAATCAGGAGGTCTCAGCCATGCAATCCGTAATTACTTCAAAGTTTCAAACCACGATACCCAAAGATATTCGCGAGCGACTCAAGCTTTCTATTCACGATACTCTGGAATGGAAAGTGGATAGGGGTAAAATTGTTGTTTCGCCGGTTCAAAAAAAATTTTTAAAATACAGAAATCGGATAAAAACAGGACGCGGCAAAATTGAGGATGACATTAAACTGGCACGTAAGCAAAGGGTGGAACAATACCGATGAGAAAGCTCATTATTGACACCAATGCGTTGATTTCTTTTGTGACAGATAGAGACCCGGCCCAGCAGGAAAAAATTGCGAAGGTGCTTGACAGGGCGGCTCAGCTGGGAGTCAGGGTGCTCTGCCCTCAGAACGTGTTAACTGAGTTTATTTATGTAATGGATTCGGTGTATCGTATCGGTAAAACAGAGATAAGGGATATTGTTAAGGATTTAATAATATTGCCGGGTGTTGAGATTGTTCATCAAATTAGCCTGAATACGCTTTTCACATTCTGGCCCGAGAAGGTGCCCGATTACGGCGATGCAATCATTGCAGCACTTTGCAAGCATATCCAGGGGTCTTCAGTCGCCACCTTTGACCGGAAATTCAGGGCGAAATTAAAGAAATTAGATCTTTCCGTGTTTCCATTTAACACCTCTATTTAGTTTCGGTTTTCTATTTTTTAAAGGAACTCCTAAGGATCTGTTCATGAGTGTCGCCGTCTTGCTGGGGCTGGGAGCAGACCCTCCTAGACCGGCTGGACCTGGAGCATACGCTGCTCAAAGGTGTGCTGTGCTTCATGCTGTTCGCCGGCAGTGCCGGTGTGCGGATCGAGCATCTCAAAGATCACAAGTGGACGATTGCGACCCTGGCGACATTCTGGCACGGGATCGAGGAAATTCTGAACTCCCTGCTGTTTGTCATGATCGGTCTCTCGATCGCCGTCGTGCACACGGTCTCCGGGTCTCATTTCGGTATCATCGTCCCGGCCGCAATTCTGGTGTGCATGGCAGCCCGTGCGGTGAGCGTCTACATGACTTACGCGGTCGTAACCTTCTCGATCCTCGTGCAGGGGTCGACGGTTGGTCGTCTGTTCAAGCTGGAGTCCTTGCAGCGCCTCGTGAAGTCCGCTTAGGGATTGACCTGGTTTTACCGATGTGTTACATAGAATTATCTACTTTATTGTAGAAATATTGGAGGGCAAATATGAATATACCAAATACTCAAATTTCAGCATATATATCAAAAGAAACAAAAATACTTGTAGAGCAGTATGTCAAGTCACGCGGTATCAAGAAGGCATTTCTGGTAGAATCCGCCTTGCTGCATCATTTACAGGCCCTTAAAGAGTTGCCAATTGACATTGTTATTCCGCCGCGGCTTGTGGTATCGCACGAATCAGGTAATAACATTCTGGAACGTCTTGAAAATCCGGCTTTACCTACTGAGGACATGAAAGCAATATTCAAAGATGATTGAAGTTCGTCTGCTCAGACCAGATGACGAAAGAAAAGGTTTTTGTTCCGGCAGCCTTGACCTGGATCGTTTCTTTGTTCGTTATGCAGGTCAGAATCAGTTTCGGCACCACATCGGGACAACATATGTAGCGGTCGAGGATGACATTATAAAAGGATTTGTCACAGTATCCTCTTCCTCTATCGAAGTTGACAATCTTCCTCCTGCAAGCAAAAAACGATTTCCACAATATCCGCTTCCGGTTATTCGCCTGGCACGTCTGGCGGTTGCAGAATCAGAAAGAAGTCGAGGTATCGGTCTTTACCTGTTGCGGTCTGTATTTTATCTTGCCTATGAAATGAGCAAAAAGGTCGGCTGTATCGGAATTGTCGTTGATGCTAAACCCGATTCGGTTGATTTCTACACACGCTATGGTTTTGAGAAAATTGAAGTATTGCAGGGGGTTCTTGCCGATCGCCCGGAACCTGTCTCTATGTTTCTTCCACTCAGCGTAATTTCGTTATCAATTAGTCTTTTAGCTTGACTGCTAAGTCCTAGGTTTAAACGATCTAACGTTTTAACACTGCCGCATCCTAACCGGAAATAACGTATGTTCTAATTCTACAAATTATTCCCATCCGATATCCGGCAAAAGCTCCTCATCCTGGCTTTCGTAGAGATCGGCCTTGTAGTCCACCTTTCGTTCCCGGGCCAGTTCCCTATATCGGCTGTAGGCGGCCTTGTCCCCTCTCCACACACATTTACATCCGGCAACATCGGCATACAGATAATACGCGACGCCGTCGGTCTGATGGCGGATGAATTGTTTTTAGTACAATCCAAAAAGCTTTATCGGTCGAAATATCCCGATTCTCGTAATTGGAATAAAATGCATCCATGCCATTGGATAACTGAGAGCCGGTTATGTTGCTAAAATATTTTTCCATTGTGGCCTTATAGGAACCGTCGACCACGGTTTGACACTTTTTATCAACATTTTTCCCTCCTTGTTAATCCATAGGAATGATGGGATTCTTATTGTAGGATTTTGAAATTAGTTGTCTGAAAAACTATAATGCCGTTTTAGGCGAAGCACCACCCCCTAAACGGGGTATAGGGGGGTGTATAAATGGGGTATACTCAGGTAACCGTTCATAGGTTCAGTGGTTCTGGGTTCAAAGGTTAATGGTTATTTGACATCGAATTGATATTTACCTATTTTTCTTTTACAAATGAACTATATTTCAAAGAACTTTTTAGCTTGTTTTTATTGAAATAGCGAGATAAATTGCAGATTAAATCACAGATTGTATCGATGTCTTGTATTTTACATGTAAGCCGATCAATTTGTACTTTAAACAAATAGTGAGGTGAAGTTATGAACTTGGCAGCTGTGACTGAAAAAATACCCATCGAAACAGATAAGGATGGTGTTATTCTAGTTGGCAATACACGTGTTACCTTGCAGACGCTCGTAACAGCATTTAATGCGGGCTCAACTGCTGAGGAAATCGTATACCAATTTCCTGTTCTAAATTTGGCCGATGTGTATGCTGTGATTACGTATTATTTAAGAAATAGAGATACTGTGGAGAAAAATCTAAATAATCGAATCCTACTAGCTGAACAAGTTAAGCTGCGGAACCAAAAGAACAAGAATATGAATGATATCCGCAAGCGTCTTCTGGCTCGTCAGAATCAGTAAAAACTATCCAAATGCTACGTTTCGCTGCAGACGAAAATTTTAATTACAATATTGTAAGGGGCTTGCTCAGGCGTAAATCGGATCTGGATATCATCCCCATTCAAGATGTGGGTCTTTCAGGCAAAGATGATGCGACCGTTCTGGAATGGGCAGCCCAAGAGAATCGTATCCTTTTGACCCATGATGTGACAACAATTACAAAATACGCCTATGAAAGAATAAATGATGGATTACCCATGCCCGGTGTATTTGAAATAAAGATGAATTCTCCATTAGGAGACATTATTGAGGATATACTCCTATTAGCTGATTACAGCTATGAAGATGAATGGGATGGCAAGATTGTTTATTTACCATTAAAAGATTAGAGTTGGCAGCTGAGAATCATGGGTCGGTCGCCGCATAGAAGATCCCGAACACCACCACCACCGGTCGCCGTTATCATGCCCATGACCGCAACAACCACAGGACTTACTCCCTGGTCCAAAATTTTGGATTAGCTGAAGAAATAAGGATTTCTTTGGAAGCTTAAGGGGCAGGTCAATTTGTTCAATTGATTCAATCAGCTTTTCTCCACTTCGTTCTTGCACGCACCAGTTCCTGGCCGTCCTGCTGACGGATAAGGCTGTGGTGAAAAATGGTCTTTTGCGAATCCTGAGAATGGCATGCTGCCAGGATGTGATCTTCATAAAAGGCCTCGGCCAGAAAGTTGATCTCCAATTCCGTCAGCACATAGGCATTTAAAGTGCCGGCTGGAATACTTTCCAGCAACCATTCCACAAAGCTCACGTTGTTCGCATGTTGATTGATATCGAGATCTCGGAATCTGACGACAATTGTTTTTTCATGGGTATGAGATTCCAATCCCGGCAGCTTGTCGAGAGTATCGGGCAGAATATGTTCTCCCTCAAGGGGCCTGAGCCTCTCAACAAACGGCCCGATTCGGACCGGACGCCGTTTTTTAACATCCAAGACCAGCCAGGCCGAGACGGCCGCGGCAACGACCTGATTATCCTTATCCTGTAATTCAAAATCTCGCAGGGCAAATAACCGCTGGGCCCCCGACGGCCATGTGCTGACCCGTATCTGATCTTTCCAGCTGGGGAAGGATTCAATTTTAATTTTAAGGCGGGAAAGCAGCCAGGTATAATTTTCAGAAAGCAACTGCTGAATCGACACACCCAGCGCTTCCGCGTGCCTGCTGGCCGCCTCCTGCATAAAATTGAAAATCGCAAGAACGGAGAGCCTGTGACGGCAATCCACCTCATAAGACCTGATCCGATAGGTTTCCTGCCAGATATTCGGTTCAGGCGTGGAGACGGGGGTCTTTCGCAACGGGTCGGCTGTGTTCATAGTCTATGTCCGTCGTTTGATATGAAAATAATTCTATATTCCTCAAATGAGTAAATGAGTGTAAATAAGATAGCCGTTCACAGGTTCAGGGTTCACCGTTCAGGGTTGTCTTTCTTCATTGACCCTGCTCGCAAACAAGCTCATACTTTTGGCCTCCGGCCGTGACGCAGTACCGGCGCGGCAGGTCAGAGCCCACGAGTCTACTACCATCCCGTGCCCTGCACGGGCTATCTTGAACTTGCCCACCTTCGCAGAGTTTCCCCGTCGGAAGCCGGGAAGGACAAAAGCGCGTCAGTGCTTTATATGTTGAACTTGCAAACGGTGCCAAGCGTCCGAATTGTATGACAAGAATTAGCGGTTCGGATTTGATGTGAACCCTGAACCTCTGAACCTTGAACCCCTGAACGGTTACTAAATAAAATATAACCCTGCCCCGCATTGCTGTCAAACTGAGTTAGAGCGTTTGTCAGAATAACGTTCCGATATCAGTGGTTCAAACAAGCTTGTTTGGATTATCAATAACGTCTGTGGCTTGAACCAAACGCTCTATAGCGGTTGTCATAAACTACAATAATTTTCAACCGCTACACAGATGCATCTTTGTTTGTTAGAAACTCGGTTCAAACGGAACATATTTATGACAACCGGTATAACCCTTTACGCAACAGCCCGCATTTGTTGACAATCCGCTTGCGGGTGACTACTTTATGTTTCCGTCGCAAATTGAATTGTTATTTTTTTTAATTACATTCAAATGTTACGCAGGATTGAAGACTTCTTTACTGAAAACAAATTGGAGTTTAACACATGTCTGATAATTATACGGCAGTAAAAATGTTTGATGAAGGCGTTGCTGCTTATTTACGAGGCGATTTCAAGGCCAGCATAAATTTATTCTCACAGGCTCTCAATCACGATTCCAAATTTGCACTGGCCTATTCGAGCCGCGGCGCCGCCCATCTAAAATCAGGCCATACCAAAAAAGCAATTTCGGACTTTGACCGTGCCATACGGTTGAATCCGAACTATGCCCGCGCCCATCACCTGCGCGGCCTGGCCTATGAGCGGATGGGAAATTTTGCAGGTGCTTATCTCAATTTTGATCGTGCGTTGGAGATTGACCCTGACCTGGCAGTGGCCTATCGCAAACGGGATTGTGTACTTGACAAAAGCGTTGTTGATTGCATCGAGATAGAAGATCTGGAAATGGCCGACCATCTGGCGGCCATGCGGGTAGCTCTGTTTTCAGCTGACAAAAAGGCCGCGTAAAGCAATTTAAAGTTCATAGCATAGAGCTCATAGCTCATAGTAAAAAAGGATTTCAATCCTTCAGACTATCAGCTATGAGCTATCAGCCAATTGTTGGCCTACCGCGGCTCAATTCCTTCCGCACTGATTCCCTGGATATAAAATTTTTCATCGTTTAAAAAGCTTAAAAAAATGACAATGAAGGCCACCGCGGCTTCCAGCATCAAATTCTTGTCTTGATATAAAATATCCAGCTGCTTGCGACGCTCCTGGCTTGACTTGTGGCCAAAATAGGTTGAGAACAGGCCGTCCAGCAGTTGGCGGCCGTCGGGCTTGGTCACCAGATCGCTTCTACCGCTGTAACAATACCGCATTGTTTCCAGTATGAGATCTCGCTGGGTTGACAGGTCTTTGACGTGATAGCTGATCAGATGGACCAGCGTTCGTTGAGCTTCATTCAAGCCGGCCTCTGAAACGGCATCGAAAAGAAGTTTCTGCGACCGCTGTTCGGTTTCAGGCCCGTACCGGCGAATCAGAGACAACAGCACGGCATTCTTAAACAGCTGATACAGCCGCTTGGCGCCGTTGATTGCCGTTGCCGGCGAATGATTCATTTTCGGGGTGTACCCCTTATAATTGTTGACAAACATGATCTGGAAAATGTTCTCAAAAAAATCAATCCTGGCCAGGGGGTCTTCAAGATCAATGCGCAAATCCAGGGTATTGTCCAGACGGTCCGCCAGTTTTACTTCAACGATCTCGGGTGCATTCCGAGCATTATCCAGCAGCCGGCCGATATACTGGTAGTAGGATTCGGTATCAAGCCGGGTTAAACTTAGCATGTTGGCCGTCAGGCGTGACGCGTCTTCCGGATCCATCCGGTCGAAAAGACCGTACAGCTGTCCCTCCATGGTTTTCCATTCCTGAACATCGAATTGACCCGGCTTAATGTCTTCAAGAATATCGTGAAAGAGCAAGGTGAGAAGCTCGACCAAATCAAGACTGGAACGGGTCCTGGTAAACAGGGCAGTGGCTCTCAGGGGGTGCAAAACGGCCATCGGGCCCAGGTGTCGGCGTTTTTGACGATAGGCACTGAAAAGATATCCCAGGGCCTCCATTACAATAGCCCTTCTATCGCGGTCTTTATTATCGTCGTCGTCCAGGCGCTTGTTGTCGGTAATATACACCAACAGGTTGGAGCGATTTAAAGATGCCGCGCTCAAGTTGTAGTTTAGAGCAGACGACAATTTGAAAAATTCAGTCAGGTCAAAAAGCGGCATTATATTCCCCCATATTTATTATGCTGTCCAACAAGTATCAAAAAAGACGTATGGCATTTATTAGTGCAATCGAGTCCTCGAATAGAAAAAATTCCAAGCACCAAATAACAAATGGTTCGACAAGCTCACCACCCTGAGCCAAGTCGAAGGGCAATATCCAAATTCCAATTTCGAATGATCCTAAAACATGGTTTTCCCCTTGCGAAGTTATAGATTGGTCTTTTCGATGTATCCACTAAAAGGGGAAAGGCCTTCTTTTTATATTAATCAGACAACAAATAAAAATCAAGGCCGTCAGTAAGATCTTGACAGGTTGTCAGGAAACATACATAAATTTGAAGGTTCAAAGGTTCCGGGTTCACCGTTCAAAGGTTTAAAATTAATCGAGTCACATAACCCCTAAACCTTGAACCTCTTGTATGAAACTTCAGTTTCTTTTCCGATTTGACCGGCCGTTTTTTTGGCCGGCGGCTGGGCTGAACCCTGAACCTATTAGACCTGAAACCAACTAAATACCTGAATTTTAGAGCAGCAATCATCGCTCCAAGTCCATTGTGGTAACTGGATCTCGAACTTTACTGAGGGCTATTTGTTTGCACAATTCAGGTAATACAACGACTTCGATACAGAAAATTGAAAAATAGCCGGCATCTGCATAGGATCATCTTATGGGTCACGGTGATGCTTTATACCGCCTGCCTGCCCTATGTGATCCTTGTTTTCCAGGCGATTACAAGGCATTTTTCCGCCAAAACGGCCGGGAACGTGCCCCTTTTCATCATCATCCTCCTGGCCGTCGTGTATATCATTGCATGTATAAAAATGAAAAAGGCCGCACGCGGCATCATCATCCTTGCCATCAGCGCTGTGATAGTTTCAATTATCATGACGCTTGAGGCCAACCCCAACAAATATATACACATCCCCGAATATGTGCTCATGGCCTGGCTGTTATATCAGGCAATGATCATCGACTACAAAGGCCGGGGTATTTTGCTGCTGGTTTTCATATGCGCCGCCATGCTGGGCGTTGTGGATGAACTTCTACAGGGAATTCACCCGCAAAGGACATACGGCTGGAAGGATATGATCATTAATGCCGCATCAAGCTTTATCGGTATCCTCACCCTGGTGGGCGTTAAAAATCGTCTCAAAGGAGATTGGTCCTGGATCGGCCATCTGAAGCATTACAAGGCTTTTGTGGCCGCCATCCTTTTTGGAGTGCCGACAGCTGTGCTCATGGGCATCCATCTCTTTCCGGTCCAAGCCCGGGGAAGCTTTGACAAGGTCTATCCCCGCTGGCTGTTGGCGGGCAACGGGCTGTTTCTGGCTTCAGCCGCTGCGGCAATCTTTTTTTTCTGGCATCACCGCCAAGGATCAGGTAAGCTCAGGGCTGGAATAAATCCAGACACCGTTGACAACCACACCACCGCCCTGCTCTGGGTTTTGTGCCCCCTGATAATTCTTATCAGCATGAATCTGCTGGTGATGGGGGTGGCGGTTGCCGAATTTGAATTCAGATAATGATGTAATGGACAAATTAGCACTTTAAGAATAAGGACACAGATTTGCACGGATAAACACAGATAAAATTTTTGACAAGACTGAAAATCGAAATCTAAAAAATCCGTGTTCATCCGTGTCCAATTTAAATATTAATTCATGAGGTAAGGAGAGTATTAATTGACGAAAATGTAAGTAAAATTTTGGGATTTTTCCGCCAGATCAATGAAATCCCCCGCTGTTCTAAAAATGAAGCCAAGATTGTTCTCTGGCTGAAGCAGTGGGCCGAGGAAAAACAGCTTGCGGTAAAAACCGATGCGGCCGGCAACATGGTGATTACCGTGGCGCCTTCGGCCGGATATGAGCAGGCCCCAGGCATCATCGTCCAGGGCCATGTGGACATGGTCTGTGAAAAATCTCCCGACTCGGACCATGAGTTTTCCAAAGATCCCATCCAGCTTGTATATGACGGTGACTGGCTGCGGGCGGACGGGACCACCCTGGGCGCCGACAACGGCATTGCCATCGCCATGGCCATGGCGTTGGCCGTCGACGAGAGTGTCACCCATCCGCCACTGGAGTTGCTGTTCACGGTGGACGAAGAAACCGGTCTAAACGGTGCCAAACTGCTTGAGCCCGGATTTGTTGAAGGCCAAGTGCTGCTCAACGTCGATTCGGAGGCCGAAGGCGTGTTCACCGTCGGATGTGCCGGTGGAAGAAATACCCTTGTTTCCCGCCGGCTGGCATTTGCTGATCTTGCTGAAGACAGCCCCTGTTTCAGTTTAAAAATGATAGGCCTGCATGGCGGTCACTCGGGCATGGACATCCACAAACAGCGCGCCAACGCCAACAAAATTCTGGCACGCACCCTGGACCAGGTAGCTAAGTCATGCCGTATCCGTTTGGTATCGGCCAAAGGCGGATCAGCCCACAATGCCATTCCCCGGGATGCTGCCGCCGTATTCGCCTGTGATCCGCAAGAGGCCGCGATTGTAGATAAAATAGTCAGCGAATTTGAAACCACGGTTCAAACCGAGTATGCGGCCATCGAACCTTCACTGGCCATTGCCCTGGCCCCGGCTGGTTCCGGACAGAAAGAAAATACGGCGCTCAGCCTGCAGGAAACCCGGGCGGTGATCAACCTCATATTGTCTTTGCCCCATGGCGTGATGGGAATGTCGCCGGATTTTGAAGGCCTGGTTGAAACTTCAAACAATCTGGCCACGGTTGATATAAACAGCGGCACCTTACAAATTTTAACCAGCCAGCGCAGTTCGGTGATGTCCAGAATGGACGAGGTCACAACGATCATCAATGCCACCGCGGCCCTGGCCGGCGCCGACACCAAATCCGACAGTGAGTTTTCCCCCTGGACGCCGAACATGCAATCAGCGCTTCTAAAGCGCTGCAAAGAAGTCTTCGAAAACGTTTCCGGCCGGGAACCAGCTATACAGTCGCTTCACGCCGGATTGGAGTGCGCCATTATCGGAGACAAATATGACGGCATGGACATGATATCCTTCGGCCCCACCATGGAAGATCCCCATTCGCCCAACGAGCGGCTCTTCATCCCCTCCATCGGACGGGTGTGGGACTTTATGGTTGCACTTTTAGGTTCATACCGGAGTAAATAATTTTTAAAGTTTGAAGCGCCTTGTGCAGAGTGCACTTCAATAATTTGCAGATTATAAATTACAAATCACAAATTACAAATATCAAATAAATTCCAATGACCAAAATTCGAAATCCCAAACCCGTCCTGTATATGATTTTGAAGAAACTACAATAATGGAAAAATCAAGATGTGCTACCTTTGGAACTCAATTCGACTGAGGCTATCGAAGGACAACCACGTTTTAGTCATTGAAAATTGAAATTTGTGATTTATTTGTGATTTGGTGTTTGTGATTTGTAATTTTATTTTTTGGTTCAAAATCCAAACTAATTTTTAGCATATTGATGGAAAAAATAGTAATCATCGGCGGTGGAGGAACGGGGGCTGCTATCGCCCATGACCTGGTCTTGCGGGGATTTGACGTCTCGCTTTTTGAGCGCGGCGAGCTTTTATCCGGAACCACCGGCCGCCATCATGGACTGCTGCACAGCGGCGCACGCTATGCTGTTCATGATCCGGCGGCCGCCAGGGAGTGCATCAGTGAAAACAAAATCCTGCGGCGTATCGCACCCCAGGCCATCGAACAAAACGACGGGCTTTTCGTGGCCCTGGACGAAGCCGATCTGGATTACAAACCCTTGTTTCTGGAAAATTGCCAGGCGTGCGGTATCCCCGCCCGAGAACTCACCGCAGAACAGGCGCTGGCCCTGGAACCTGAGTTAAATCCGTCTCTCAAAGCGGCCGTCCAGGTACCGGATGCCACTATGGATGCCTGGCGGCTGCCCCTGCATTTTTATGCCACCGCCAGAGCCAACGGCGCCCGCATCCATAATTTTTCTGAAATCATCGGGTTTTTCCAGGCCGAAGGTGCCGTCACGGGTATCAGGGTTTTGGATCATCAAAGCCATCGCGAATACGATGTGCGCGGGGACCTGTTCGTAAATGCCGCCGGCGCCTGGGCCGGCAAAATTTGCGGCCTGGCCGGACTTCAACTGCCTATTCAACCGGGACCCGGGGTTATGGTGG
>PVMK01189178.1_pt2 | contig 16312 bp, 18 predicted proteins | sample 1853481 | NCBI WGS metagenome assembly PVMK01 (sample SAMN08533507, study PRJNA380276) | Marine sediment metagenome, whole genome shotgun sequencing project.
TCTTCTTAACTCTCTCTGTTAATTGATATATATAGTTAGCAGCAAAAGGCAGCAAGATAATCAGGTAAGGGATACTTGAATCTAACGTTTCCTACAACCAGGAAAATCATAACAATTCCAAATAATACATATAAAAATATTATTGGCACGATTTCGTTCTTAAGGATATTCTTTTTGTAGATGAAAATTCCAATAATGATTAATGTTATTAGGATATAATAATAGATCAGGTGTATTCCTTCTATCGCAAAAAACAATATTTTTTTACTAAGTGAAGTATTTGGTAATATATTTTTAATGCTTTTATCAATCCATAAATATTTAACAATCTTAGTAAAGTCCCAAACACCAGAATGTAGTAAGTATGAGAGAGTTATATCATCCCAAATAAATGTATGCACTAATTTCATTGGCATAAGCCCTAACCATCTTAGTGGATTAGAAGTTATCCAATCCAATGATTTTTCTTTAAAGAAATCATTTTTCTCTGAGTAAGTCATCGAATCGCCATTTTCTAAATACCCTTCATTTCCGGGTTTAAATACTTCATCTTTATATCCGCCGGTTGCATTATCATTCGCACCCATAATAATATTTATAGGACCGGTAGATGCCGTAATAATGAATCTTCCGAAATGCAATTGATTAAACAAACCGAACAACGAAATGAAAGTTATCACACCGCTGATAATCCAAATAACAGGATATGATTTGTTAAACTTTATTTTGCTATAAACATTAAACAAAATAAATGCGAGGAGTAGAGTATATCCAACGGGTTTTACACAAATCGAGGCACCTATAAACAAACCGCATATATAATTATTTAGATTGCCCTTTCTTGTGTAAAAAATAAGAGCTGCTAAAACTAATACTCCAAATAATAATTCTGTAAGATTCGAAACAACAAATCCCAGATTATTTAAATAGAAGATGTACAATAAAACTGTTATTGCACCTACATTCTTATTAAATATTTTTACAGATAATTTATAGATAAGAAAAAGTTGAAGCGAGTTTAACAGTAAATTAAATATGCTTATGATAAAAACTGAGTTGGAAATTTTTAGTAATACAAGAAGAATATTTAAAAACAACGGGCGCTAAAATATAATAGCTATATAAGTGCTGTGATGCAGGATAGAATGAATTCGCCTGAAGGCAATCTTGCGCTAAATTAAAATATCGTGCTGAATCACTTCGATATTCAATAGGAAGAAAAAATACCAACAGTAACTGAATGGCAACGTATATTAATATTACGTATTTTAAATTATTGGTTAGATAATTAATCAGTTTAATAAACATCAAAAATATTAACAGTAAAGTAGTAATTATTTGCTGCAAAATAAGATTTCTGCAATTCTTATCACAGAAAATGAGGAGGAAAATATCAGAGATTGCATAGAAAGTATAAAATAGCAGATGAAATTATCGTGGTAGATTCCGAAGGTACTGATAATACAATTCAGGGAAGAAAGTTTTAGTAAGCCGTATTAATGAATTTTACGGCTTGATGAAAATTTAGTAAATTTCAGTTGAAATCATATCTTAATTAGAATTCAATTATTTGTGGGAAAAGAATGAGACAGTATTTAGATCTCGTAAAATTAGTTATGGATAAGGGAACACGAAAACCTTCGCGCACAGGCGTGGATACAATTTCGTACTTCGGTGCTTTTTACAAAGTTGATCTCAATGAAGGTTTTCCATTGCTAACAACAAAAAAGATGAATTGGAATTCTTTACTGCACGAAGTCCTTTGGTATCTTTCCGGTGAAAACCATATCAGGAATCTTAGAAAACATACTAAAATATGGGACGCCTGGGCTGACGAAGATGGAAATCTTGAAACTGCTTACGGTTACTACTGGCGTCACTTTCCAAGTGCACAAAAAAATAAAAACGGTGAATGGGAAGTAAGAGAAGTTGATCAGATACAATATGTTATTGATGAAATAAGTAGGAACCCAAACAGCAGAAGATTAGTTGTAACTGCATGGGAACCTGGCAATGCAACCACAAGTAAACTGCCTCCCTGTCATTACACGTTTGTCTTTAATGTAAATGATGGCAAACTGAACTGCCATTTAACACAGCGCTCGGGAGATATTGCTTTGGGTATTCCATTTAATCTTGCTGCTTATTCTCTTTTAACACAGGTAATAGCACAGCAGGTGGGATTAAAATTGGGTGAGTTTGCGCATACAATAATTGATGCACATATTTATGTTGCTTCTGAAGGCAGTGAAACAGAAAATTATGATCATCTCTATGGTTTGAAGGAACAATTAAAACGCGAACCTCTTCCTCTTCCACAACTAAACATCGCGGAAAAACCTTTACACCAACTTACCTTCGATGATTTCGAACTTCTTAATTATCAGCATCACGATAAAATTAAATTTGAGGTTGCTGTTTGAGGATAATTATAATTGTTGCTGTTGCTACCAACGGAGTTATTGGAAGAGCAAACGGAGAAATGCCGTGGCATGTTAAAGAAGACTTTCAGCATTTCAAAAAAACAACAATGGGTTCGCCGATAATTATGGGTAGAAAAAGTTTCGAATCGCTTGGAAAACCTTTGAAGGGAAGAGAAAACATAGTTGTAACCCGTAACGCTAATTTAAATTATGATTTTGATGATGTAAAAATCGTTCTTTCCTTAAATGAAGCAATCGAGTATTGTAAATCATTAAATAAAGAAAAGATATTTATTACCGGCGGTGGAGAAATTTACAATCAATCAATTTCCAGTGCAGATGAAATGATTATCTCACACATGAAATTTGAAGCAGAAGGTGAAGTTAAATTCCCTGAAATTGATATGAATGAATGGTATATTGGCTCAAAGGATGATAGAGAACAATTTGAGATTATAACTTATAAGAGAAAGAGTTGAGCGAAAACAAAATTCAAATATTACCTGAAAACATTGCCAGCAAAATTGCTGCCGGCGAGGTTATTCAGCGTCCCGATTCAGTTGTGAAAGAATTATTAGAGAACGCGATTGATGCGGAAGCAAAAAATATTGAAGTGATTGTGAAAAAAGGCAGGTAAGAATTTAATACAGGTTTGTGATGACGGAATAGGAATGAGTGAACAGGATGTTCTTCTCTCAGTGCAGAAACATGCTACTAGTAAAATAAAAGCTTACGAAGATCTTGAAGCAATAAAAACACTTGGTTTCAGGGGCGAAGCTCTCAGTTCGATGATGGCAGTTGCACAAATCGAGATAAAAACTGAAACTGAGGACGATGAATTGGGCACCCTGCTAAAATCCGATGAAGGGGGAAATCTTATTAAGGAAAAAGGTTCCTTTCCAAAAGGTACATGTCTTTCGGTAAAAAATCTTTTCTTCAATACGCCTGCGCGAAGAAAGTTTTTGAAATCAGATGCTACTGAATTAAAACATATAATTGATACATTCAATAAAACTGCCTTAAGCCATCCGCAAATTACTTTCAAATTTTTTAATAACGATGATCTTATTTTTGATTTTCAAGGTGGATCATTAGAAGAAAGAATTAAACAGGTTTTTGCTGATAATATGTTAGATGCGCTGATTCCAGTAGATGAACAAACAGATTATCTAAGTATAACGGGATTCATAGGCAAACCAAGTTTATTAAAAAAAAGCAAGGGTGCTCAGTATTTATTTTTAAACGAAAGATATATAATAAGCAAACAGATAAACCATGCAGTGTTTACAGCGTATGAAAATCTGCTTGAGAAAGGTGATTATCCATTTTTCATTCTCTTCCTAAAAATTGATCCGGAAAAAACTGATGTAAATGTTCATCCTTCAAAACTCGAAGCTAAATTTGATGATGAAAAAAGTATTTACAATTTTACTTTAGCTGTTGTTAAAAAAAGTCTCGGCACACACGATCTCGTTCCTTCTATGGTTTTTTCGGAAGAAGTGCTTGAAGAAGAAAAATTAATTGTTGACCGTTATAATCCAACAAAGGAAAACGATTTTAGCGACAGACCTCCCCGGCAAAATTTCAAAACAAACACAACACGATTTACAGATGAAGAGATTGACAGAATTTTTAGTTCAATAACCGATGATGTGATCACCAAATCTCCCGATGAACCTGTAACTCATCCTTTTGAAAAAAAGGAAAAGCAGGAAGTGATGCATACATTGCCGAAGGAAACACGAACTGAAAAGGAAGAAGCATCATTTATTTTTCAACTTCACAACAAGTATATTCTTTCGCAAATAAAAACAGGATTAATGATAATTGATCAGCATGTTGCGCATGAAAGAATTCTTTACGAAAAAGCACTTAACCGTTTTGAAACTGACATTCCGTTTTCACAGCAGCTTCTTTTCCCCGCGTACCGTTCAACTCGATCCGGGAAGATATGAATTGATAGAGGAATTATACCCATATTTAAATAAACTCGGTTTTGAAATTAAACTGATGGGCAGAGATAAAATTGTAATTGAAGGTGTGCCTGATGATGTTAAAAATGGTTCGGAAGAGAAAGTTTTGTTGGAAATTATCGAAGAATATTCCGTGAATGAACGTGAAAAAAAACTTGAACAAAAAGATAATCTGGCAAAATCATATTCTTGCAGAACAGCAATAAAAGCCGGGGACAAATTAAGTGATACGGAAATGCGTTTACTGATCGACCAGCTTTTCGCTACATCTATGCCGTATGCCTGCCCTCACGGAAGACCGATTGTTGTAAAAATATCTTTAAATGAATTTGACAGAAGGTTCGGAAGAACGTAAATTATTTCTTAAAGGAAAAGATTATAATATAATAAATGATAGGATTAAAATGATTGATAACGAATATAAAAAACGTAAAAGTGAATATGAGGAAAAATTTAAAGCTGCTAATACCACCGGAATGAAATTTACAACCGTTAGCGGCAGAGATGTTAAAGGTTTATATGCACCCGATGATATTGAAAACATTGATCATTTAAGTGAGATTGGTTTTCCGGGTGAGTATCCCTATACAAGAGGAATTCATGTTAATACTTACCGTGGCAGACTTTGGACGATGAGGCAGTTTGCCGGCTTCGGCACTCCCCAGGATACAAATGAGAGGTTCCATTATTTACTCGATCACGGGCAAACCGGTTTATCAGTTGCGTTTGATCTTCCTACTTTAATGGGATGGGATGCTGATGCTCCTGAAAGTGAAGGAGAAGTTGGTATCTGTGGAGTTGCAGTCTCTTCGCTTAAAGACATGGAAATACTTTTCGATAAAATACCCTTGGATAAAGTTTCTACTTCAATGACTATCAATTCACCCGCTGCAATGATCTTTGCATTTTATCTTGCTGTTGCAGAAGATCAGGGCGTTGATCTTAAAAAACTAAGAGGCACTTTACAGAACGATATTCTTAAAGAATACATTGCACAAAAGGAATATATTTATCCGCCAAACCCTTCGATGCGAATAATAACGGATATGATTGAATACTGTACAAATGAAGTTCCACAGTGGAACCCGGTTTCTGTAAGCGGTTACCATATAAGAGAAGCCGGCTCAACATCTGTGCAGGAACTTGCTTACACGCTCGCCGATGGATTTGCATACATTGAAGCTTGCATTGAACGCGGGTTGGATGTTGATTCGTTTGCACCAAGAATTTCATTTTTCTTTAATTCACATTTAGATTTTTTTGAAGAGATAGCAAAATTTCGTGCAGCGAGAAAAATTTATGCAAAAAGAATGAAAGAAAAATACGGAGCAAAAAATCCCCGTTCGTGGTGGCTGCGATTTCATACACAAACTGCCGGCTGTACTTTAACAGCACAGCAGCCGGAAAATAATATTGTACGAACAGCTTTCCAGGCATTAGCCGGTGTGATGGGAGGTACCCAATCACTTCACACAAACTCAATGGATGAAACTCTTGCCTTACCGAGTGAGAAAGCTGCAAAAATTGCTTTAAGAACTCAGCAGTTAATTGCGTATGAAACAGGTGTGATAAACACAGTTGATCCTTTAGGCGGAAGTTATTTTGTGGAATCATTGACAGACCGGATGGAAAAAGAAGCAAACGAAATTTTCAAACAGATTGATGTTTACGGCGGAGTTATTCCTGCAATTGAAGCAGGTTATTTCCAAAAAGAAATTGCAGATGCAGCTTACCGCTACCAACGGGAAGTTGAGAAAAAGGAAAAATTTATTGTTGGTGTAAATGAATTTGTTGAAGATGATGAACAGATTGAAATTCCTTTACTAACAATTCCACCCGAAGTAGAGATTGAGCAGAAACAAAGATTAGCTGATATTCGCCAAAGCAGGAATCAGCAGGCAGTTGATGAAAGTCTTGCCGAAATTAAAGATGCTGCAATTAATGGTAAAAATTTAATGCCGGTATTTGTCAAAGCTGCGCATAACTATGTTTCACTCGGTGAAATGGTTGGTGAGTTAAAAGAAGTTTTCGGAACTTATGAAGAAATTGCTGTGTTTTAATGATTCTTAATTATTTAAAACTTGTAAGAGTTCCGCAATGGGTTAAAAACTTTTTTGTTTTTGTTCCGTTGCTTTTTTCTCAACACTTATTTGATGTAGATTATTTTACTACTACTCTTTTCGCATTTGTTGTTTTTTGTCTCGCATCGAGCTTAATTTATGTTATAAACGATATAATTGATATTGAGGCAGACAAAGCTCATCCAACAAAAAAGAACAGACCATTACCTTCAGGATTGATATCAAAGCGAAGCGCTTTAATTGTTGCCGTTGTTTTAACTGCTGTTATTGTAATTCTTCTTCCTCAGTTCAACAAAGAGTTTCTTTATTTTGTAACTGCGTTTGTTCTTCTCAATCTTCTTTACTCATTTTGGTTTAAACATATTGTAATACTCGATGTGTTCAGCATTGCAGCAGGTTTTTCTATAAGAGTTTTAGCTGGAGCAGTTGTAATCTCTGTACCAATTTCAAGTTGGTTAATTCTCACAACAATGTTCATTTCGTTATTCCTTGGTGTAATGAAAAGACATTCGGAATTAATTTTAGTGGCGGAAAATGAAAATGCACCAAGTCGTAAAGTTCTTTCGCAGTACTCTCTTAATTTTGCAGACCAGATGGCAACCGTTGCAGCGGCTGGTGTAATTATTTGTTACGCGCTTTACACAGTATCCGAAAGAACAGTTTCAGCTTTCGGAACAGAAAATTTAATTTACACAACTCCGTTTGTTGTTTATGGAATTTTCAGGTTTATGTACCTGGAATATATCAGCAACAAAGGAGATAATACAACTAAAATTGTTTTTTCTGATCTCCAAATAATTTTAACCGTTCTTATTTATACAGTAACAACGGTGTTAATAATTTATAAAATTTTCTGAAAGTTATGATCAAATTTTTAAGTAGTTCAATCGTTCTGCTTGTAACACTTTTCATCACTTCCTGTGCTTCTTCGGAAAAAGCGAATGTTGAGGAATACTTAGAAGTTGTAAAGAGCGAAATTAATGTATGGTTAAATCTTATGCCGGGAGTATCACCGGGAAAGTTTCATTTAACAGGAGATGTATCCTTGCAAAATATTAGTGATGAAGAGATTAAAAATATTAATTTAGATAACATAACTGTTTATTCATCAGAGGAAGTTATTTATTCCTTCAAACCATATTTCACATATAATACGGAAGAAGATAATTTTAATCTGAAAACTGGAATGGTTAAAGTTTTTAGATTTGGAATGGCAGAAGGATTAAAGATAGATGAAAGATTAGATAAAAATAAATTTATAAATATCAATTTAAATTTTATCTCCGATAAAGGCAGTTACTCTTATTCTATTGATAGTGTTAAAGTGGAAGAGGCATATTGATGATTATTGAAGAATTACTATTGCTTATTCTTTTACTTATCCTCAGTGGATTCTTTTCTGGAACTGAGATGGCTTATATTGTTTCGAGTAAATTAAAAATGGAAATTAAAGCCCGGAAGAAAAATCCTGCAGCTGTAAGTGCGCATTATTTTAAATCTCATCCTCAAACATTTTTTTCTACCGTTCTAATAGGTAACAATGTTGTAAACGTTGCACTATCTTCTTTGAGTGCAGTTTTTCTATCAGCAATATTTGGTTTAGGCGAGCTGAGTATTTTATTAATTTCTTCTTTCCTGCTGCTATTATTCGGTGAGCTGTTGCCAAAATACTTTGCAAGTGAAGTGGCTGATAAAACATTACTTTTAACTGCTTTGCCTTTAAGAATTTTTTCTTTCATGATTTTTCCATTAGTAAAAGCCGCATCAACAGCATCTGAAAAGTTAACTCAATCCACATCTATCGAAGCTGATGCAATGAGTCGTCTTTTTGATAAAGAAGAAATGAAGGAACTTGTAAAGGAAAGCCATGAAGCCGGGAGTGGTTGATAAAAAAGAAAGTGATATAATTGAAAAAGTGATTGAACTCGGTGAGCAAAGGGCTTATGAAACAATGACACCGCGGACAGATATTATTGGTGTGGAAATAAATCAGACCATAAAAGAAGTACTCACAATTTTTATTGATTCAGGGTATTCCAAATTACCGGTTTATGAAGATAATCTGGATAATATTAAAGGGATCATTCTTGCGAAGGATATATTCAAATCTCCACAAAGTTTGAAGAGCATTATTCGCGAAGTGAGTTTTATGCCTGAGACAAAAAAAAGTTTCGATGTTATGAACGAATTCCTCGATAAAAAAATATCCATTGCTATCGTTATTGATGAGTTCGGAGGAACTGCAGGAATCGTTACAATGGAAGATATTCTTGAAGAACTTTTTGGCGAAATTAAAGATGAGTTTGATGTAGATGAAGATATCTGTAGAAAAATTACGCCGAATTCTTATATCATAAGCGGAAAAGTTGAACTCGATCATATTAATGAAAAATATGAACTGAATATTGAAGAGGGTGATTATGAAACTATCGCCGGTTATATTATTTCAAAGTTGGGTAGAATTCCTGCACAGGGAGAAACGGTTGAAATTGATAACTACACTATCCTTATTGCCCGCGCAGCATCACAGAAAATTGAGTTGGTGAAACTAACCAATAATACCGATTAGCACTTTATGCAAAATCATCATATTATTTTATTTGATGGAGTTTGTAATTTCTGCAACTTTTGGGTGAACTTTATAATCGATAGAGACAAAGATGATATCTTCAGGTTTGCAGCTTTACAATCTGAAGCAGGACAAAAATTACTAAACAAATTTAATCTTAAAACAGAAGATTTTGATACATTCATTCTCATTGACAGTGAAATTTATTTTACAAAATCAACTGCTGCTTTAAAGATTGCACGGAAACTAAATTATCCTGTTAAAGTTTTATATTATTTTATTTTCATTCCTAAATTTCTTCGAGATTTGATCTACTCACTTATTGCAATAAACCGCTATAAATTTTTTGGGAAAAGAGATGTTTGCAGGGTTCCTACCGAAAATGAGAAAAAGAAGTTTTTGGAATAATATTTTATAACCTCTTGACATTAAAACGTTATAGCGTTATTTTTATTATGAAAGAAAGGAAAGTTTATGTCCAATTTATCTAAAAGAGCAACGGTTTATTTTGATCCTGCTATTCACAGGATATTAAAAGTGAAAGCTGCTGAAACATCAACAACAATTTCAGAGATAATTGATAGAGCGATCCGCTTTGAGCTTAAAGAAGATGCAGAAGATTTGCAAGCATTTGAAGATCGTTTATCCGAACCAACTATTTCTTATGAAAAATTAGTTGCAGATCTCAAGAGGAATGGCAAAATATAAAATTGAGATAAAGAAAACTGCTGCTAAAGAAATTAAAAAGCTACCCGTTAAGGATATTAATAGAGTAATAAAGCTAATAGATTCTCTTGCAGAGAATCCAAGACCAGAAGGATGCTTAAAACTTTCTAACAATGAGAAATACAGAATTAGATTTGGTGTATATAGATTACTATATGAAATTTATGATGATCTATTATTAATTATAGTTGTATAAGTTGCTCATAGGAAAGATGTTTATCGCCATAACTGAAAAAAATTATAGAAAGCGATTGTAGAAAACTATTTCTACATCTTTGTCACTTCACCCATTTTCCCTTAAATTTAGTAGCTTTAAATTCTAAAAATAAACAACCGGAGTGGTTTGCTTAATTTTTCAGTTATTGCAAAGGATGGGAACAGCAAGGCGAGAGCTGGATGTTTTGAGACTGATCACGGAAAAGTTGAAACGCCAATGTTTATGCCGGTTGGAACCCAGGGAACAGTTAAAGCTGTAAACCAAAGATTCCTTGAGCAGGATATTAATGCTCAAATTGTTCTTTCAAATACTTATCATCTGTATTTAAGACCGGGTATGGAAATTATTAAAAAAGCCGGCGGACTGCACAAATTTATGAATTGGGAAAAACCAATTCTCACTGACAGCGGAGGTTACCAGGTTTTCAGTTTATCAGATTTACGAAAACTGAAATCGGACGGTGTTGAATTCAAATCGCATCTTGATGGCTCGAAGCATTTTTTCACTCCGGAAAAAGTAATACAAATTCAACGCAGTATTGGTTCAGATATAATGATGGTTTTAGATGAATGCACTCCATTCCCTTGTGAGTATGATTATGCTGTAAACTCAACAAAACTTACAAGCGATTGGGCAATCTTAAATAAAGAAGAATTTGAGAAATCAAAACCGTTGTACGGGCACGAGCAATATCTGTTTGGAATAATCCAGGGAAGTGTTTATAAAGATCTTCGCGAAAGATCAGCTAATGATTTGATAGAATTAGATTTCGATGGTTATGCAATCGGTGGATTAGCCGTCGGTGAACCAACAGATGAATTGTATAAGATGACGGATTTCACAACTGATTTTATGCCCGAAGAAAAACCAAGATACTTAATGGGTGTTGGCAGACCTGAAAACATTCTTGAATCAATTGAACGTGGCATTGATATGTTTGATTGTGTTATGCCTACAAGAAATGCACGACACGCAATTTTGTTTACATGGAACGGTGTATACTCGTTAAGGAATACAAAATATAAAGATGACTTTACCAAAATTGATGAAGAATGCAACTGCTACACGTGTGCAAATTATTCAAGAGCATATTTAAGGCATTTATTTAATGTGGGTGAAATTCTTGCGTTAGAGCTTGCAAGTATTCACAATCTTCATTTTTATTTAAGGTTAGTAACTGAAGCAAGAAAACAAATTGTAAACGGTTCTTTTAAGGACTGGAAGAATAAAATAGTAAAAGAAATATCAATCAAAAATTAAATTAATAACGGAGAAAACATGGATCTATTAATTGCAATGGCTCCCCAGGGTGGCGAGGGCGGAGGCAGTATGGTTAGCACTATAATAATGTTCGGTGCTATATTTTTAATTTTTTATTTTATGATCATAAGACCGCAGCAAAAGAAATCAAAAGAAAGGACAAAACTTCTTTCAAACCTTGAAAAAGGAGATAAAGTAGTAACAAGCGGTGGAATACACGGAATTATTTCAGGTCTTGATGAAAAAACCTGTCTTCTGCAGGTAAGCGATAATCTCAAAATTAAAGTTGAGAGATCGGCAATCGGTACCGTTATTTCTAAAAAAGGTGAATAGGATAATTTAATGATTGTAGCCTCAAACTTTAGTCTGCACTTTTTTATTAGATGATAGCAATTGGCTCTAGCTAAAATAAATAAATCGTTTTGTTAGAGCCATTTTTATTTATCCATTATAAACCTATTTTTGTAAACAAATTAAAGTAGATAATACCGTAAGTTAATTTTATAATAATTATTAAAAATGTCATGAAAATCATCTCCAAAATATTTTTTCTTTTACTTTTAATATCTTCAGTTCTACTTCCACAGAAAAAAGTTTATGTAGCTTTTATTGAAGATGAAATTGATCTGGGACTCGCACCGTATATCAGAAGGGTTGTTTCAGAGGCAGAAAAAGAAAACGCCGACGCAATAGTTTTTAAGATTAATACATTCGGTGGAAGGGTAGATGCAGCAACTCAAATAAAAGATGCGATTCTTTCTACCGACATTTTGACAATAGCATTTATTAATAATCGTGCGATCTCCGCCGGCTCTTTAATTGCGTTATCGTGTAAAAAAATAGTAATGGTAGAGGGGAGTTCAATAGGTGCTACTACCGTTGTTGATCAAGCGGGGAAAAAGCAAAGCGAAAAATATCAATCTTATATGCGTTCTGAAATGCGTGCTACTGCAGAAAGGAACGGGAGAAGAAAAGATATTGCCGAAGGAATGGTTGATGAAAGAGTTGTCGTAGAAGGGTTGGTTGATTCCACACAATTGATCACACTTACTTCCGAAGAGGCATACAATTATGGTATCGCCGATACATTAGTGAATGATATAGATAAATTGTTGTCAGCATTTAATTTAAAAGGTGCAAATAAAATTGAGATAAATCAAAACTGGGCAGAAGCAGTAGTAAGATTTTTAAATAATCCTATTATTACTTCGATATTAATAATGATTGGATTTTTTGGGTTACTTGCCGAAATAAAATCCCCCGGCTGGGGAGTTCCCGGTACAGCCGGATTGATTGCACTTACACTATTTTTTGGAACGTCTTACATTTTACAGCTAGCTTCCGTTATTGAAATTTTGATGTTCATTATAGGTGTTGCTCTAATTTTACTTGAGATATTTGTTATTCCCGGATTTGGAATTGCCGGAATAAGTGGAATAATTTTGGTTTTTACTTCCCTCTTTTTCTCGCTTGTAGGAGGCGATCCGTTTTTGGATTTCGAATTGGTTTCGAGGGCGATTATTCAACTATCAATATCTCTTGTTTTAGCTCTTGTTCTTATTTTTGTTCTTGCAAAATATCTTCCTAAAACTTCAATCTTTAATAAGTTTGTTCTTTCAGTATCTGAAAAATCAGGTGGTGGCTTTTCATATCATTCTATTGCAAAAAATTTAATTGGTGCTGAAGGAATTGCACTTACAACTTTACGTCCGGCAGGCACAGCAAAAATAAACGGCAAACGTGTGGATGTGGTGACCGAATCAGAATACGTTGAAAAAGGTAAGAAGATAAAAGTGTTAGCTGTTGATGGAATAAAAGTTCTTGTTAAGGAAGTATAATAAAAATAAGCAGAGTGCATTATAAGAACACTCCACCAGTAATTTTATAGTAGTTCAAGAATATTATTATTAGCCATTAATTCAGACGAAAAACCCGTCGTTACACCCTGTGGCGAAGGCATCTCCATTGTATATGATATTTCTAAAAAAGTTTTAGTCTTACTTTTTTGAACCATTCCTTTATCAAGATTAAAAAATATTTTACCGCTTGCTTCGGAAACAGGTTTTTGAAAAACATAGTTTACACCTTTGTTAGTATGCTTGGTTTCACCTTCAACTGTAGTGGTTGCTATTCCGTTTATGATAGCTATCCTCTCGTTGTTAAGCATTTCTATATCTGAAACTTTGTAATGGTTCGTATATTGAAGTTGAAATACTAATACGGGCCCGGGATCCATCACTTTATCCCAGGTCGATTCAACTTCCAGTTCCTGTGCAGGCAGTTCTCTGAATATCTGACTAAGTAAAGGTTTAAGTAAGTTATTCACAATTTCATTTTTAAAAATTGCTTTCTCTTCAATTTTCACCGAATCCTTTATACCACTTAACTCCAGGTATCTGTCGCTCACATCATCTACCTTAAACACATCAAGCAGTTCACCATATTTAGTTATCCGAAAATGAAACGGGTTATTGACCAAACCTTCGTGTTCAATAAATCTTGTGACTTCGGCTGAATCTAATCCGCCGCCGGATTGATATGTTATTTTTTCGCCATTAACATCTACCTCTGCACTTATGTTGGTGACATTACATCTTACTTCTGCAATGCTGTCGTTCTCAACCGCAATTGTGTTAAACTTTATTATTCGTATAATTTTCTGATCAAATATATTACTAATCGTGGTGTCTGTTTTCATACTTTTTTTTGCATGAGATAATGTTGTTAAACGGTAACTAAACGATTCACCTTCATTAAAATTATAAGCTAATGTAAAGTTGTCGTTTTCAGTAATCACTTCAATGTTTGTAGTTGGAAGGTCAGTTGAATCAAATTCTTTAACTGCAATATCAAGTTTTTCTTTTTCTTCTTTATTTTCAGTTTCACTGCTGCATTGAATAATAGTTAATGAAAATATAATTGTTAATAAAATTAAAATGTGTTTTTGCATTTTATCCTCAGTATAGTAAATATTTTTTTCTTAATGATTTGAACTTTTCCAATTCGATCTCCCAGCTATTTATAATTGCGGAAGGATTTTTACCGGCGAGTAAATCTTTTCGTAACTTATCTGTTCCCAGCTAACTTATCGAAATGGTTGTCTTTAAATTTGAAATTATCGGGATACAACTTAAGTAAAGAATAAATTAAATATACCCCAAACTCTACAGCATTAAATTTTTTCTTATCTGTCAGCTTAAACTTTACGCCGTAACATTTTATCCCTTCGTACTTAGGATGAACAGCTTTGCCTTTAATATTAACAGGAGCGAAAGATGATGGTGAAAAATTAATCCCTGCAAGTTTAAATGATATTAAAATGTTAATTAATTCCTCAGATTTAATAAATGGTGCACCAATTGTTAAAAAGGGATTGTCTGTTCCCCTTCCCTCGGAAATATTTGTTCCTTCTATAAAAGCCGTACCGGGATATATCAAAGCTGTTTCGAAATTTGGAATATTTGGTGATGTTGGAATCCATTCTCTGTCTATTTCATCCCAAAAATAATTTCGCTTCCAACCCTTCATTTTTATTACAGCTAATTCTGGTTTACTGCTTGTGTTAATAAAATTCTCTTCAACAAATAATTCTGCAAGCTCACCAATAGTCATTCCATGCAAAACCGGGATTGGTGCAATTCCAATAAATGAACTATAATTAAGATCAAGCAATGGTCCGCTAACATTTAATCCGCTAATTGGGTTGGGACGATCGAGCACGATAACGGGAAGATTATTTTCAGCAGCAGATTGGAGTAAATAATAAAGAGTGGAAATGTAAGTATAAAATCGCGCTCCGATATCCTGAATATCAAATAATATGATATCAATATTCTTCAGCATTTCTTTTGTTGGCTTTTTTACATCACCGTATAATGAAAATATCGGGATTCCTGTTTTATCTTCAGTCGAAGATGATATTTCACTCCCATCACTAATTTCTCCTCTAATTCCATGCTCCGGTGAAAAGAGCGCCGTGATATTTATTCCTAACGAAAGTAAAGTATCAACGAGATGAACATTGTTCGGTAAAACTGCTGAATGATTTGTAACTACTCCAACGCGTTTATCTTTTAGTAATTCGATATTTTCTTTAAGAAGAAGTTCATCGCCAAAATAAACATGAGTGTTATTATCAGAGGGTTGGCAACTTAGATTTACGCAAGTTGTAAGGGTAAAAAATATGTATATAAATAATTTCACTTATCTAAAAAGAAAAGAGGATATCTCAAAAGCTTGAATACGTCATGCTGAATTCATTTCAGCATCTCTTTGTGAGGTTTTAGATTCCGGATCAAGTCCGGAATGACATTTTAGAGACAGCTTCTGATCATTAGTAATAATCATTTTTATTTAGAATAATTATTTAACAGTTCATCAGTTGAAAAGAAATGAGCAATTTCCTTTGCTGCATTCTCATCCGAATCGGAACCATGTATTGCATTAAACTGAATATCCTTTGCAAATAATTTTCTTATCGTTCCTTCATCGGCATTTGCTGGATCTGTAGCGCCAATTAATTTTCTGTAATCTTCAACTGCATTTCCCTTTTCCAGAGCAATCGGAATGCAAGGGGAGGAAGTCATAAACTCAACCAACTCACTAAAGAAAGGTCTCTCCGTATGAACTGCGTAAAACCCTTCGGCTGATGATTTAGTTAGATGTGTCATCTTCATTGCTTTTATTTTAAATCCGGCTTTAATTATTTTATCAATTATAGCTCCTGCATGTCCGTTACCAACTGCATCAGGTTTAATTATTGCTAAAGTCTTATTACTCAATTTATTCTCCGTAATATTTTTTTATGATTGTAGTTATTTTGATTAAATAGAAGAGGCTGTCTTAATAGTAGCTAGACTTAGATTTGCTTCGTACCTTTGTGACTTAGCGGCAACTAAAGTTTTTGCCACGAAGACTCTAAGACACAAAGGTTCACCAAGAACTTTTGAGGCAACCTCTTTTAAAGTTTTCTCTCAAAGTTAATTATATAAATTATTTCTTCGTTGTTGCTGGTTTCTTTTTTGAAGTTGATTTTGTGACTGATTTCTTCTTAACGCTTTCCA
>PVMK01175390.1_pt1 | contig 16309 bp, 20 predicted proteins | sample 1853481 | NCBI WGS metagenome assembly PVMK01 (sample SAMN08533507, study PRJNA380276) | Marine sediment metagenome, whole genome shotgun sequencing project.
AACACACAGTAACAATGGTTTCAATATCAATAAATTACACTCTTATTTACCAACTTAAATTTGCTGTAAATTACCAATGGACTAAATGCGGTAAATGCTTTAATACAAAAACAGGAAAGCAAATAAAACAGGTTTATAATAACGGCTGCATAGGATATAACATAAAAGGAAAATTCAAATCATTGAAGTATCTTCGAACTCAATTAGAACGAATAAGCAGCGTATCAGTACCGTTTTAAACAGATAATTAAATAAAAAATACTAATTTAGAGTTATGGAACTAACCCGAAGAGAACTAATAGAAGACTTTAAGCCGTATGAGGCTAAGATGGAATACCCGTACATAGCAAGCACTGAAAAGCAAATAAACCGAACAATATACAGACTGGAAGAAAAGCTAAAAGGGTTTCATTGGCATGCTGAATACGAAGCGGAACTATTTGAGGCTAAACTAGAATTGATTAACAGGAACTAATGACAAAGAAACTAAACCGTAAAAGACTATGGGTAAAGAAGACAAAGAAAAACCACTTAAACCTGAATGGAAAGTGTTTGCACATGAGTACGTTATAGACTGGAACGGAACAAGGGCTTACATGGTGGCTTACCCAAATGTTAAAGAAAATACGGCAGGAGTTAACGCTTGCAAACTACTAAGAAATACTAGGATTGCAAGCTATATTGAAGAGATACAAAAAGACCTTGCAAAATTAGCGGGTGTTAGTGCGTTGTCTAACATCAAACACTTAACCGATATACTAGAGGCAGAAGGAGAGAAAAAAGAAGCCACCAAAGACCGCATAGCAGCCTTAAAGGTAGTTAACGACATGCTAGGATGGAATGCACCAGTCAAGAAGAATATAACGCTAGACGACAAGACAATAAGCCCCGAAGAAAGAGAGGCAAGAATAGCAGCTTTAAGTAAAAGGGCAGAAGATGATAAATAATTTGTCTCCACCGCGTGCAAAAAGAGACAATTCATATATAAAAACACTGAAATGAAAGACGAAGATAAAGAGATAAGCGCTGATGAGTTTAAATGTGCAGTTCATAGAAATATAGACTGCTACCCGTGCCTTAAAAATGCAGTAACAGAGCTTATAAACACAACAATGACTACTGGTATGGGAGGGTATGTATGTGAATTTGGGCCAATACTATACGGCAACTTATATAAAGCCGTAGACCCAAGCAAAATCAATAAGCGTTAAATGCCATTAACAGACGCTGAAATAATAGAATTAGAGCGCCTTTATGAGTTAAGAGACATAGAAGCGGCTAAAAACTCCTTACTTAAACTTACCCAGTACCTAATGCCCCAATTCAAGGCTGAGGGGTTCCATAAGGTTTACTACATGGTTTTAGATATGTTCGCTAAAGGGATTATTAAAAACCTGATTATATCTATGCCTCCTCAGCACGGTAAATCTACAGGCTCTACAATGTACCTACCTGCGTTCTTGTTTGGGCTTAATCCTGATCTTAAAATAGCTATTTCGTCCTATTCTACACCTATAACTCAGAGATTCAACAGGCAGATACAGCGAATCATAGACACAGACGAATACAGAAACGTATTTCCCGAGTGTAATTTAGGTGCAGCCAGTACGGTTACAGTGGTAGGTAATCCATTACGTAACGCCTCAGAGTTTGAGGTGGTAGATTCTAAGGGTAAAATAAGGGGTAAATTAATGTCAGTCGGTAGAGGTGGCGCGTTAACGTCTCAATCGGTTGATATTTGGATAGGAGATGATTTGTACAAAGATTACTCAGAAGGTAATAGCCCAGTTGTTAGGGATGCTGTTTGGGATTGGTACGTTACAGTTCCGCTATCTAGGCAGCCTAAGCAGAAGTTAAAGGTGTTTACTAGATGGCACGAAGACGATTCTATAGGTCGTATTGAGAAGCACGAAAAAGTAGTTACAGTAAATAGCCTAGAAGATATCACTAATGCCATAAACGAACACGGTGACGATGTTTGGATTAAGCTAAATTTCGAGGCTATCCAAGAGCAAAAAAAGACAGAATTTGACACAAGGGAAAAGGGGCTATCGTTATGGGAGGCAGAAAGGCCACTAAAGAACTTAGAGAAGATTAAAAAGCTTAGTGCAGAGAAGTTTAATTGCTTGTACCAAGGTAATCCAATGAGTTCCGAGGGGCTTTTGTATAAGGAGTTCCAAACGTATAGCTTATTGCCCACCAGTTACGACCGAAAAAACTACACAGATACAGCAGATACAGGAATAGATTATTTATGCTCAATATGCTATATCGTAAATGATGGTAATTATTATGTTACAGATGTAGTTTACACAGACGAACCAATGGAGATAACAGAGGTTTCAGTGCCTAAGATGCTGCTAGATACCGATACTAAAAAGGCAGACATTGAGAGCAATAACGGGGGGCGTGGATTTGCTAGGACAATACAAAAGGCAGTTAAAGGGGATTGCTCAGTAGATTGGTTTCACCAGTCAGGCAATAAGGAGAGTAGGATTATCACTAATTCAAACCTAGTAACTCAGCACATATTCTTTCCTGACGGGTGGGATAAAAGGTGGCCTACGCTATACGAACACCTGAAATACTTTAAGCGACTATTTAGAGCCAATAAGCAAGATGGAGGCCCTGATGTATTAACAGGAATCATAGAGAAGAATCAGCGTAAAAAACGCCGTGCATTCATTAATTAAATTTATTCTAAATTTGTAGTACAATCTATTTATATGACATTAAACGACGATCAAGCACAGGTAATACTCAAAGCAAGTCAGAAAGTACCCGCGTTCATAAAAAAAAGCCGAGAAGAGTCAAAAGAATTATTCTCTCTCATAGAAGGAGATGAGTTTCAAGAAGAACTAATACACCGAATAGAACATATTGAAGGGCAAGGCAAAGCGGACGCAAGGAAGAAAAACTCTAGAGATATAACACCATTTTACGAAAAACTACTAAGACCAGTAGATAATGTGTATTCCGCTACAGGATTCTCTAAGCATTATGACATAGAAGACGAGAAGAAGAAAAAAGCCTTAATGTCTAAAATAAGCCGCATTAGAAGCGGCAAGAGTCTACAGGAATGGTTACGCTCTAACTGGATGCCGTTATACCACACAGACCCTAATGGAGTCGTATTTATGGAATATGAAAGCGGTGACGACCCTAAATGCTGGCCTACTTACAAAAACATAGATCACATTAGAAACTACATACCACGCGGTCAAATGGTTGAATGGATATTGTTTGAGCCCATCAAGGTGACTAAAAACAACGTAACTGTTAACCTTTGGCGACTGGTAGATGATAAGATGGACAGAATGTATAAGCAAGATGGTGACGAGTTTACGCTATTAGACACATTCGAATTTAACGGAGTAGAGAGGAAAGTTACTTTTGAGCATCCTTTTGGTCAAACGCCTGCATTAATCAACTCAGATATAGAAAAGCTAAAAGGAACTTACAGATTAAGCCCTATTAATAAAGTAGTTGATCTATCCAAGGAATACGCGAAAGATCAGAGTGTAAAAAGCATTTACAAAGCGCAAAACGGATTTGCAAAGGAATGGAGATATGAGGATAAATGCGAGGAGTGTCAAGGCGCGGGAAGAGTAGAGGATAAGTCATGCAAAGAGTGTGACGGTCACGGATATTACAGGGGTGCAGACGTAACCGACGTAAGAATACTTGCAACGCCTGACAAAGAAGATGTGAGCCTAGACCCGTTTATGGGATACATAACACCTCCTTTAGATATTTGGGGTCAATACAATGAAGAATTACAGTTGCAGGAAGATATGGCCCACGAAACACATTGGGGTACTGTCTTAGGTATCAAAACAAGCGGGTTAAAGACAGCTACAGAGATAATACACAATGTGCAACCTATGATTAACAGGCTAGGCAAATACTCTGACGTAGCCGAAATGATGGAAAGTCAAATAACAGAATGGGTAGCCAATTTTCAAGACCCTTTAAAGGATAAAGAGGAGAGAGTAGCTGATATAAACTACGGGGGTAACTACATAATTAATCCACCTAACGTAATATTAAAGCAGTACGAAGATTCTAAGCTAGCAGGGGATAATAATGTGATATTAGATAGGTTACTTAACGAGTACTACACAGCCAAGCATTCAAACGATACTGAGTTCTTGCGCGTTACGCTATTAAAATCTAGTGTTGAGCCTTATACGCACTTATCATACGAGCAGGTAAATACCTTTTTCGGACGTACAGAAACTCAGAAAAAAGTAATGTTTGAGGACTGGTGGGGCACATTAGATATAAAAGATTTAAGCAAGACGTCAGAAACCTTGCGCAAGGAGTTTGACGCTTGGTTTGCTGCTCAGTCAGTAGAACAGGCCGAACCACCGACCGAACCCAACGGAGGGGGAGGCGAATAATTAAAATCAATTAACATGAGTGAACACATAATGGTATTCGCTGAGTTATACCAGCTAGGTAGAGATTCAGGCGGATTTACCAAAGAATTCAAAACCAAAGTAAGGGATAAAAGTATCGTTCCTAGAAAATGGGTAGACAAGATCAATGAGCGTTATGCAAACAGCGGCAAATGGTACGAAGTCTTTGAAGATGAGACTAAAGAGATGTTTGCGGAAGGTGCTGAAAAAGTAAAAGCGATCAAAGAAGCTGAATCTAACGCGGGTGAGATAGCTGATATATTAACAGCAGGTTTAAAGGAAGCTAAGAAGCCCAAGGCTAAAAAGGTTAAGAATGAAGATAAAGAAGCCTTATTAGACAAAGTAGAAGAGTTGACAGGCGAAAGACCTCATCACTTAACAGGAGTAGCGAAGTTAAAAGCCACAATAGAAGAATATACTAACTAAAAATTAAAATATGCCAATAGAAAATATGACTGAGATAGAGTCTAGTCTCAGATTAGCAGAGGGTACTTTGCAGGAAGCAATAGCGTCGGATGATGCAACTAAAATAGAAATTCCTCAAGGTAAATTCATAGACACGGAGACACATGTAATTAGAACTAAGGAGGATCAAGACGTATTCTTGAAAAACACTAGAGATGAGGCTAAGGTAGCAGGTATTGAACAGGCTATAAAAGAGGCGCGTAATAACCTCGGATATAGTTTTGAGGGCAAGACGTTAGAAAACCTACTAAAAGCCCATGGAGACAAAATACAAGCCGATACAGGCGCAGAACCCGACGCAAAGATACAAGAGCTTACAACCGATCTAGAGAAGCTCAGAGGCGTTAATTCTGAATGGGAGAATAAATACAACGGCCTAGTATCAGAAAGCGCAGCCAAAGACAACCAAAGACGAATAGATACTAATATCCTTAACTCTATTGAGGGCGATTTTATCCTGCCTAAAACACAGTTATCTACTCTGTTCAAATCAGAGTATCAGGTAGTAGAAGAGGACGGTAAGCAGTTAATTAAGAAGAATGGCGAGACTCAAAAGAACCCTGCCAACCTAGAGCCGTTAGCTTTAGCTGATATAATGCCTAAGTTCTTAGAATCATTTGTTAAGCCAGTAGAAGGCGGCTCAGGTGGTGGAGATTCTACAGGAAACCCCAAAGCAGGAACATTAGAAGCCTTTGAAAAGGAGATGAGCGACGCAGGTAAGTCACGAGAAGACATGAATATAGAGATGCAAAGACGAATAAGAGATAAGACTCTATCTATATAAACTAAAACAACCTAATTAAAAGCCCGTGTATTTATTTGCACGGGCTTTTTTTTGCTAAACAATCTAGAGGTAGAGAGTAATTAATCTTAGTTTTCTTGTTTTAGTGGATAAATAATACTTATATTTACACTTTAATAATAATTAATAGATGAGATTATGGCATTGAAACAGGTCGAAATAGAAGCATTTAAAGACGAATTAATGGATTTCATGGCATGGATGGCTATACATGAAAGACATCCATGGGAGAATTACGAAGAGGTTGTAAGTTTATATCTACAAGCTAAGGCAGACGGATGGAAATTAAGGGATTAAGGGATTAAGGTAATGTATCATTAACAATTAAATGAACCCAAAAAACATAATAATACTAACAAACGGCGAACTCTATGAGACATGGGGTTCGTTAACTGAATTGTGCAGGATGCATAGTTTCAGCTACAACTATTTAAAACGAAAAAAGTACCCATTCAAGTACAGAGGCTTAGACTTCGTGCGTGTTCCTTTTAGGAAGAGTATGGGATTGTAAAACAAAGAAGGATGAGATATTTACTAATAGGGTGTTTAGGTTTATTCCTGTTCTTTTTATATATGATTATAATAGACATTAAGCATCAAAACAGGATTGACGAAATTTTTGAACAATACAACAAATAAATGGCAGACATAGACGGAAACAGCAACGTAGATAAGATGATGGAGTTTAGGAGAACCATGGAGTTAAGGGTATTCGTTACTATTGTTAGAAAATCCTACCAACAAAAATGGGCAAACGAACTAGGCGAGGAAGAATGGAGGGACATTCCTTTGGTTATATCGGAATAAATAATCAATATTGCTTAGAGATTATGAGAATAATACGCATATTAATAGTAGGAGGATGTATAGGTACTGCAGCGACCTTGTTTGAAAATCTATCAACAGAGGAAATGGAATTCAGGCTAAATATTGCAGTATGGATAACGCTCGCCACAATTACCTTAGTACTAAATACATTTATGGCTAAATGACTAGAACCCCCAAACAAACAGCCTCAGCAATAGAGAAATCAATAACAGAGATACTAGGCTATAAGAAGAAGATAACAGATAAGCTAATAACAGAAATCTGCGAGAGAAATAATATTAACGAACATCACATACGTGTTGTAGGTATGTTAAATAAAGAAGAGGAATTATGAAAAACAAACTAATAGCCCTATCCAAAGAGAAGGGGTTTAAAAGCAAGGAGAAATGAATTATGAAGAAAAGAAACTAAAGGCATTACTGGTAAAGAGAACTTTAGAATACGTAAAGAACCATGAAGGAAGAAGCAATAAAGATCAAAGAGCTAAGTTAAGAACACTAGAGCTACTACAAAAGACCTTTGAAGGTGTCAGTATGGAGAATTTTTCGAAAGATCAAAAGGAGTATTTTAAATTGAAACGGGCAAGCGAAAGGATGCATGAACGATTTAGGGAGCATAGTCACGGGGAGGCAATGGTACGATGTCATCCTCGGCAGGATTTGTATCGCGACATGGAAACTATGAACGAAAGCAGGGTGTATCTACTAATCGAAATACTAGAAGGCAAGCACAACGAGTTTTTACAGCAAATAATAGATAGAAGTAAGAATGAATAAACTATATTTGATTATTCTTTAGATAGGCAACTGCCTTGCAAAACATTATAGCAGGCTTAATAAGTCGTAAGGGTACAACTCCCTATCGAAAAGAATATCGGAGCGTGATTGCTCAATACTTAAACCCCAGTTTAACGACTGGGGTTTTTGTTTGAAATAAACGTTAAATAAATAATTTATATATTTGTTTTCGATTCCTTGCTAGGATTTAATTAGGTGGTATATCTAATAGGTGGCAATCAGGCGGTATGCTTGGGGATTACTTAAAATGATATTACTAACTTAAATTAAATTAAAAATGGCAGATTTTGCAACTAGTAACTTCACCGCCGCTCAAGCTAGATTGATTGGGCAGTTCGAAGCACAAGAGATGAGATTCAGAACGCCCGTAACATGGCTAGAGTTTCTTAGACAATCAGAAATAATGTTACCTTCTTACCAAGAGTTAAGAAAAAGAGAAGACAGAGTAGTAGATACGTTCTTCAAAGATCGTAAAGTTAGAGTCTTGGGTTCTGGTGGTCGTATCTACAACCATACAGGAACTAAAGGAACATCAACTAAGTTTACTCCTACATGGACTACAAGCGATGATACTTTCTCCATCTCTTTAAAACAAGCAGATAACAACATCTTTAATCACTCTGAGCAATTAGCTTCTGAGTTTAGCAATGTAGCTATTAACTTTATTGAGGGATTAGACGGTGATGCAGAAACTCACGTATTCAGTAACAGATCAACTGAAAACGCAGCTACTCAACAAGGTGCATTTGATACGGCAGATGACGTATTCGATATTGCCAGTGCTGATTTAGATAGAGCAGTTCAAATTACTCAGACAGTAATGGACACTAACAAGTTTAGCGGTCGTATTACTTTGTTTTGTGATTCAATTGCTCACGATACATTTATGAGTCAAAGATTCCAAGGTGCAGGAAACTCAACTAACCTAACGTTTAATTTTAACAACAACGTACAAATAATTCACTCTTTAGGAATGGATGCATTTGCAGCAGGTTTGACAGTTCCTAGAACTAAAGGTTTCTGGATTGCTGTAGTTGATGGAACTATCTCGGCTTTACCGTGGATTCCTAAGCAAAACAGAGAAGGTGAATCGGTTGATGGTATTGCTAGATTTGATTCTTTGATGAATCCTATTGACGGAGTATCTTACGCAGTACACAGCTACTCTGAAAGATCAGATCAAAGCGCACTTAACGGTTCGGCTCAGGACGTTGTAACTCAGTACGAAGTATCTTTAGATACAGCACTAGACAACGCGCCAATGAATACAGCAGGTGCTACATCTACTTTACTTGCTTTTGCTATAGTATAATAGATGTTTGACAACACAAAAGTTGAAGCGGCTTTAGTTGGGATTGTTGGGCTTAATCAGCCTAACAATCCTGACTACGCTGTTTTAGACGCAGCCAACCTAGCCAGTACGTCAGGTTTATTCGTGACCGATATATCTATGGCTAAAATTGAGTTTTATAAAGACTCACAAGATTACGAAGCTATTTCTGATGCAGATTTTAACGACCTATTAAGAACAACACAGAAAAGCGCGATTACTTCGGTATGCAACCAAGTATTCAACACAGAAGATTTTAGAGACAGGAACGTATTATATAAGTACGCTACAAACAACATAAACCCCGAAATATTAGAAGATGGTTTTGTAGGGTTTGAAATACAAGTAACAAGAGAAAAAAATGTAGCTTTTGAGATAACTAGGGTAATACTAGATTTCGAAAGCAACTTTGGTAATATTACATTACAACTATACAATACAGGTGATCCAAACCCGATTCACTCAAAGACCATAGCGATAAGCGAACAGCACCAAGAAGAGGTGTTAAATTGGGTCGTTGATAATTCAGGCGACACCTACAAAGGAGATTATTATTTAGGATACGTAAAGAGCGCAAGTACTCCTATTCCATTTAAAAGGGATTACAATAACTCTAACGTATTATCTAGCATAAGCGGGTTAATTATATGCCCTGTTCAATTTAAAGGCCATACAGGAGCTACGATATTCGACCTAGACGACAAAGAAGGATTGAGCGAAAACACAGGCGTTAATCCCGATATTGTTGTTTATGATGATTACACGGATTTTATAAAGCAGAATAGAGGCTTGTTTGGTCGGGCCATACAGATAGATATGGCTATTAAAATGATGAATGTTATTAGTTCTTCTTTGCGAGTTAATAAGCATGAGAGAATTGCAGCGGCTAAGGTTCGGATTGTTCAGGATATTGACGGGGTAGATGCTGATAATGGCAAATTAAAGATACTAGGACTTAGAGCGCAATTATTAGGAGAGATAGCAACCATTAAAAAAGAGGTTGAAAAGCTTAGATTAGGTTATTTCGGAGGACGTATTAAAGTAGCTACCAAAATCTGATGGCGTTAATACTCAAAGATAAACCCGTAGGTGTCGACAAATCAATAGACACAATACAAAACGCATTATACACAGCCCTTGTAACTAATGGCACATGGACTAATTACGAGTCGTATCATAGAGCCTACAGGAATGAAACGGAAGGCGGCATAGTACCAGAGTTATTTACTGGCAATGGGAATGATTATGCAGATGCTTACATGAATGATAAGTTTACTGTTACGTCCTTCTTTTTAGTAGATAATGAAACAGGGATAAACGACGATATGTTTACCTCTGATATTAGCGTAATATTCCAAGTCAATCTAAACAAGCTATACAATAAAGCCCCTCATAGGTTTGATGAAGAGTTTAGAAATCAAATAGTAAAGATATTTAGGGGTTTAGATGGTAGTTTTTCCTTTAACTCGATCACTACAAGCATAGATAGTGTCTATGCAGGTTTAGACACCGATAAGGTTAAGTTAAACGATACGCACCCGTGCCACGTTGTAAGGTATGAATTAACATCCAACTATCAACACGCTTGCGATAACACATTTGCTACTAGTGATTGCACTATAAGTGTAAATGTTGTTGCAACACCAGAAACCTCATTAGGTGCAGCAGATGGAACAGCTACAGCAGATATAGGAGATAGTGGACAGGGTAATATAACTTACTCATGGAGCACGTCAGACGGAAGCATTAAGCCTGAGCAGGTAAACGACCCTTTTATAAATGATCTCCCCGTAGGAACTTACACTGTATTAGTAACAGATGATAACGCGGTTTCATGTACTGCAACAGGTAGTGGGCAGGTAACTATTCCACCACCTTTACCTTCTTGCGGCATAAGCATAGACAGTATTGTAGTAGTAGAACCTTCTGCACCTCATTTGTTTGACGGCACAGCTACAGCAACGGTTAGCGGCAATGTAGGGGCTGTAGCGTACATATGGAGTGACGGACAAACTGCCAATCCTGCAACAGGATTAGGAATAGGAGATATATGCTTAACGGTACTAGACTTAGATGTACTAGGATGTTCAGATACAGATCATGTAGAGATAGGTAAAAGGTTTGAGCCTATAACGTGGTGGAGAGCTAGCCAGATTGATTCTATGAATGGCGGTACTGCATCAATAGGCGACCCTGTAAATTCATGGGCTGACGTTTCAGGCAATATATACAACTTAGACTTAACAACCGACACCCCAAGCGAAGAACCTATACTTAGGGCGGGATACCTAGAAGGTGACGGGGCTAGTAACTTAAATTTATTGACCCAAATATCAAAACTACCTATCAGGAGTTTTTATGTGATATTTAGAGTTAATGACTTGGGAGGGTATAATATAATGGGTGACGCAACACCGACAGGCTCTAGTGCGGGCATATGGCTTAATCATGGTACTTTCTCATCGCAAATAACTTCGTTTTTCGGTGACGGCACAGATTCAAGAGTAACCAAGACGACAACGGCAATATCAACAGATTGGATACTTTACAGCGAGAGGTATACGTCAGGAGACGCAACGCAAAGAGTTAAGTTAGACGGTGTAGCGGAAACAGTAACAGCGTCAGGCGTGGCCGACAGCATAGAGGGTACGCCATCAAATTTTGCCGTGTTCAAAACAGGCGGCAGCACATTTAAGCCTCTAGATGGCGACATTGCAGAGATTATGGTATTTGATGAAGACGTGTCAGACTCTGTAGACTCAGATATAAACGATTATATGTTAACCGTATTAGCTAGTTTATGAGAAAGATATACTTAATAAAACCTATTGAGGAGCGAGATGAATTAGCGCGCATAAACAAAGCTATTAGTGAAGATCTTATTAAGGCGAAACTAGGAACATATAAAGGCAGCCCAGTAAATTATTCTAAAGAGATAGTTCACCCTGACGGCAGCAAGGTATACGTAGTTATTAATCTCGACAAAGTACCAGAGCAAAAGAAATACAAGTTACGACATGTAAAAGAGTCGGACTTAGAGGAATTAGATGAGTCTTGGTATCAAGAAACGTCAATTTAAAAAACATTAACTTTGAATATAATTATTAATCTTTAAATTAAATACAATGAGTGCAACAATAGAAGCTTGTTCATGCGGAGGAAGTATACAAAATTTTGGTAAGCCAGGATGCTTATCGGAACTAGGGTTTCCTAGATCGCTAGTTATCGCACAAAGAAAGAAGGCCGACGGCACAGATAACTTTTTAGACCTAACTCAAACGTTAGATAGTACCTATATTGACGAGTTTTTCTTAGCAGAAGACGACGACAATAGGTATATTATAATTCCAGGAATTAAAGCCTATACACCTGAGCAGGCAGAAGCATTAACAGACGAATCACCTTATGGAGATATTGATAACATAAGAGATGGTATATCTTCTATGATGTTTGAATTTAGAGGTGGAGACATTTATAAAGATTCGGCTAAATGGAACGCTGTAGGATGTTTAGATTTAATGGTGTATCTTATTGATGACAAGGGAAACCTTTTAGGGAAATGTGAATCAGGAGATAACTTTGGAGGTCTATTAGTGGGCAGAAACTCATTCCAAATTATCCCAATACCACACAATGGAAGTGATAACGTAAACAAATATACTGTTAAGTTTAACCTAGAGTTAGGTTCTGGATTCGATAAAGTAGATTATATTGGGTTTGATGACTTTACATCAGTTAATTTAGTTACGGCTTACGACCCATTAAGAGATGTTAATGTGAAAATAACAGGAATCACAGCTACTACTATTGATTTTAAATTGTTCTTGGATTATGGCTCTGCTAAAAACAGAAGCGTTAAAGGTGTGACAGGGCTTACAGATTCTGATTTGCAATTGTGGAATGTTGACGACGGCGCGTTAGTTGCATTTGCAACGCTTGTAGAGCCCGCTACGCCTGATGGCTCGTATTCAGGAACATTTGCTTCTCAAGATTCAACAGAAGTAGTTTATGTTGATCCTATATTGAATGTGAAAAACCCTTTGTCTTTAAATAGATTACCATCAGTAACCGCAATCATACCATAATGAGTATCAAGATAAGCAATGTACCTTTTAATCTTGACGGTTTTAAGAAGATGAAGAAGGCCGATTTTATGAAGACCTATAAATCATTAAAGGAATCAAACCCTAGATTTAAAAAGTTAGACGTAGAAGAGGCTTATAAGATTCTTAAAGAAAAGGCTGATAAAGACAAGTAATGCCACTGGAGGGCCTAGTAAGGAGGATAGACCGCGTTATTAATCTAGATCAGGATGTTATAATAAGTAACATTTTAAAGGATGCAGAATTTCAAAGATTTATAATTGACTTGAACACCGAAGAGCAGCTATTCGAAAAAGGAATAGACTCTCTCGGTGCTTCATTAGGAGAATATACAGACTTTACTAAGACAGTAAAGGGTATTAAAGGGCAAAGGATAGATCATATAACCTTAGAAGACACGGGCGACTTTTACGAAAGCTTCGCCATAAAGGTTCTTAACGGAGGCTTTTTAATCGTTGCAGACGGTCAAAAAGAAGACACAAACCTATTAGAGGAATACGGAAAAGAGATACTAGGGCTAACTGACGAGAATTTACAAATAGTAATAGATGCAATTAAAGACAAACTCATTCCTATCATACTTGCAGCGTGGAACGCGTAGTGGGTTATGGGCTATAGGGTTTAGGCCGCACTACTACGCTTCAATAGATGATCTACCTATTTATTACTGGTGGGAGATTCACGAATCTGGCGACGTTTCAATGCTTATTAAAGACAGTAAATTTCCTATTACTAATAATCTACTAGATTATTGCTCTGAATTGTGGGACGATCTACAGCAGCAACATTTAGATTATGTAGGTGTATCAATAGAATATAGTAAGTATTTAAGGCTAGTAGCTGATGTATCTATAGCAAAATTGCAATACGCTATAAGTAACGATAATTGGGACTTGTTTAAGTTAGAATTAATTCAGGACGATTTAGACGAATTAAAAGGGTCTCCAAAGGAAGATAACATGGAAACTAAATCCATGATAGAAAAGCACTGGTTAAACGGTCAAAGGATAGACGCTAAGAAAACCACTGTAAAGGAGTATTACTCTTACATTAAGTCACTACAAAAACAAACGGCAAATGGCAAGTAATCCAATCAAAAAAAAGGACATAGCCGTTAAAAATGTAGCAGGCAATCTTATAAGTGGATTAAAGAAATCTAAAGCGCTTGTAGACGCTTTAACTAAAAGCCTCAAGGAACTAGGCGAGGTTCATAAGGAAAATATAAGCATCCTAAAGAAAGCGCCTGACACGATAAAGAAGACCAAAGACTTAAACAAGGCTATTCAGAAATCCGAAGTTATAGTCGGGAGTCTAAATAAAACTAAACAGGATAGTATTGATATTGACAAAAAGATACTAGCTGCTGAGAAGAAACTAAAGTCTGCTAACTCAGATAGGATTCAGCAGTTAACAGAATTACAGGTTCAGCTGCAAGAGCAAAATAGAGCTAATAAAAACCTAATAAAAGAGAATGCTAAAATAGTAGGAGCGTACACCGCGCAAAGTACTAGGCTGAATCGCCTAAGAAAGGAATACAAAAACTTAGCAGTGCAAAACAAGGAGAACACTAAAGAGGCTAGAAATCTACTAGCCGAAATAACACGGCTAGACAAAAAACTGAAAGACGTAGATGACACCGTAGGTCAGAACCAAAGAAGTGTCGGCAACTATGCAAAAGCTGTAGAAGGACTAGGAGCAGCCCTTAGGAAGATTGGAATAGTTACGGCTATTTTAAAGGCGTTTGAATTGCTGGGGGATGCTTTTAGTAACACCAGGGAAGGAGCTGTTGAAATGCAGATAGCATTATCTGTATTTACGGAAACTGCGAAAGTTTTTATTAATAATACCATTAAGGCGTGGGAAGGTATAAAGGAGTTTTTTGTTGCCCTTCATGAATCATTCCTAACCTTTGATGCCTTAGTTGCTCGTACTGCTAAAAAGATACAATTATCTTTCTTGGAAATACTAAACAAAAACCCGTTGTCTGACTTTTCAGATGAGATAAATAATGTTAAAGAGGAAATAAGGGAGCTAAACAAGGAGATGAAGAATCTTGAAAAGTCTAGCTTTAGCGATGCTATAGACAAAATAACAAAAGCATACGAAGGGACAGCCGAAACCACATCGAGAGCAATAGATGAGCAGGAAAAGTATTTACGGTTACAGCTAAGAACTAGAATAGAAATCGAGCAACAAGAAAAGGCTTTAGCGGGATTAGCTGAAAAAAGACAGTTACTACAAGACATAAGCGACGACGATACTATAGGATTTGTAGCTAGGGCGAAGGCTGTACAGAAGGCTCAAGATGCGGCTATAGAATTTGCAGATACGGAAAATAGACTAGCAGTTACAAAAGAAAAATTAACCATCGAGGCTGTTAAGCAAGACTTGAGGAGAGCAAATGCATTATCTGAAAACGAGCTATCACAAATAAGGACAGGCGAGGAATTGCAAAGAATACTATTAGATGAAAACAAGGCCAAGAAAGTATCTGATGCAAACGATGAAGCTTTTACGGCTGCATTTGTAGAGAGAAGAGATAAGCAAGTAGAGGCAGAATCATTCAGAAGAGATCAGGAGGAGAAATTCAGAAAGACAGCTAGAGACGCATTTGAGCAAGAATTAGACATCTTAGAAGAGTTCACAGAAAAAAGAATAGCATCTAATGAGAAGATAATAAATAGCGACAGTGCATCCCTAGAAGAAAGGCAAAGTGCGCTAAGGGAGAATCAAAAACTAGAAGAGGAACTTTTTGAAAGCAGCATAGAGCTGTTACTAGAACAAGGTAGGACATCTATAGATACGCTTAAGAAAACTATTGATTTAAGGAAAGACCTAACAGATTCGGAAAAGAAAGAAGAAAAAGCACTTCTAGACAAAAGAAAAGCATTACTAAGCAGTGCTGCGATACAGGAAATACTCAACGAGCAAGACATTGAAAAGCAAATAGTTCTAATAAGAAACTTAGACCTCGGAGAAATAGAAGAGAAGAGGCTGAAAGAAACGTTAAAGATAAAGAAGGAAACGGCAGAAACGAATAAGGAAAATCTTAAAATAGAAGAGGATGCCGCCCAAAGGACAAAAGAGCTACAATTAGATGTAGCAACACAAAGAGCATTCCTATCAGGCGAAGCGATTGACTTAGAAAAAGCACAGACGCAAAACCAAATAGACCAACTAGAGGAAAGGATTCATAACGCAAAGGCAGGGTCTATAGAGATGCTTGAACTGCAAAAAGAACTTAATGCCCTACTTATAGATGAGGAAGTAAAAAGGCTTGAAAAAGAGGAGCAATTACGAGTAGATCAGTTAAACAAAATACAAACGTTCGCCAATCTAGTTGCAGATGAGTTTACTAAGATAATCAAGAGCAGAAACGCCGAGAGTATAAAACTAGCAGACGAAGAGATAGCCCGCGCTGAGAAGTCAGTAGAAAGACAAAGAGAGATAGCCGCTAAAGGACAAGAAAACATACTGGGCGAAGAACAAGCAAGGCTAGACAAAGCAAGGCTAGAAAGGAAAAGAGAAGCAGAACGAGCAGCGAAACAAGAACAAAATATTGC
>PVMK01184147.1_pt1 | contig 16307 bp, 15 predicted proteins | sample 1853481 | NCBI WGS metagenome assembly PVMK01 (sample SAMN08533507, study PRJNA380276) | Marine sediment metagenome, whole genome shotgun sequencing project.
GCCCGGTGAGGATCTGGCCCTACCCGATAAGCCGTCGATCGCCGTGCTGCCGTTCGACAACATGTCCGGCGATCCGGAGCAGGATTTTTTCGCCGACGGCATCACCGAGGATCTGATCACGGCGCTGTCGAAGGTTCGCTGGTTCTTCGTCATCGCCCGCAACAGTACGTACACATACAAGGGCAAGGCCGTCGAAGTGACGCGAGTGGCCAAGGAGTTGGGCGTACGCTATGTGTTGGAGGGCAGCGTACGCAAAGCAGGAAACCGCGTACGCATCACCGCCCAGTTGATCGACGCGACATCCGGCCGCCACGTCTGGGCCGAGCGCTACGACCGGCAAATCGAGGATATCTTCGATCTCCAGGACGAGATGAGCCAGACCATCGTCGGGGCGGTGGAGCCGGAGCTTTCGGCGGCGGAACGGGACCGCGCCTTGAGCAAGCCGCCGGAGAATCTGGATGCCTGGGAGAGCTATCAGCGCGGTCTCTGGCATATGTGGAGCTACGAGCGGGATGGCAATTTCGAGGCCGAAAACCTACTGAAACGCGCCACCGATCTGGACCCCAATTTCGCGCCGGCCTACGCCTATGGCTCTTATGTCCAATATACGAGAGTCATCATGGGCTGGTCGGAAGGCCCGGAGCAGAGCCTCGACGCGGGCAGGACGCTGGCGGAAAAGGCGCTCGCGCTCGACGACAAGGACCCGATGGCCTACTTCGCCGCGGGTCGGATCCATATGATGCGGGGCCGGCACGACGACTCGATCGCTTCCCTGGAGACCGCGATCGAACTCAATCCCAGCTTCGCCCAGTCGCACCACGGTCTCGGCATGGCCTTGACCCTGGCGGGCCGCCTCGATGAGGCCAAGGAGGCGCTGGGCATGGCCGAGCGCCTGAGCCCAAGAGATCCGATTCTGTGGGCCTCGACGGTCGTTCACTCGTTGGCCTGCGTTCTCTCACGGGACTACGAAGAGGCCCTTCATTGGGCTCGCAAGACGATCCAGAATCCGCGATCCAAGGGCTATTGGCCCCAGGCGGCTCTGGCTGCCAGTCTGGCTCATCTCGGTCAGATGGATGAAGCCCGGGCCGCCGTTGCCGCGGCGCTCGAAGCGATGCCGGACCTGTCGCTCGCTTATCTGGAAAAGACCTTGCCGACCAAGGAGCCGGGCGGCCTCGACCCCCACCTCGAGGGTTTGCGCAAGGCCGGCCTGCCGGCGTGAGCGGCTCGGCTGGGCGGCTATGACCGCCGGAACACCGCAAAAGTCTTGGTTAACGAAACTTTAACCGCGGCCCGCGCCTGGGCTGTGGCCCGGCGGTGCAATGACGGGCGTCGGTCGACGTATTTCTCCCATCCCGCCACGAAAACCCCAGATTTCAGGGTTTCTCCGAGCCTCGGAACCGGCCTTTTGGAGGAAGACTCCACAAGGCTGGCCAGCACGTGCAATTCCGGCGTCTGGTCCCTGCCGGCCGGATACACTCAACCCAAGTTACGAGGCCCCGGAGGCTTCGGGTCGAAAGGCCTGAATATGGACGTGGCGCAGGCTACCGCCCGCTAGCGCCTCTATCCTGGAACGGGTGAGCGCGACCCTGTTCTGGTAGCCCTCCTCGCCCAGCGACCGGCGGAGCGCTGCGGCGTCGCTCTCCGATTGAGCCAGTTGGCGGCGGCCGTCCTGTTCCGACCAGGCGGAGTGGTCGCGCACCTGGACCGTCCCGAAGCCAGCGGCCTTCAGGCCCGCCTCGTAGACCGACAGGGGGGCGAAATGAAAGATCAGGCCGCTCTTGACGAGCCGCGTGGCCCAGTCTTCGTAGGCCGGCAGGCAGTCCCTGGCCTCGGGGCCGTCCTCGCCCATGACCCAGTCGCCGCAGGCAAACACGCCGCCGGGGCGCAAGACCCGATAAGCCTCGGCGAGCAACGCCGGCTTGTCGGGCACGTGACATAAGACGTCCTTGGTAAAGATCGCGTCGAAGACCCCATCGGGTAGCGGCAGAGGACCCGGCGCCACCAGCTCGAGTGAAACCCGGTCCGCCAGCCCGGCTTCCTCGACAAGGCTGGCGGCCTGTTCCAGCGAAACCGTCTCGACGTCGATTCCGAGCACGCGGGCGGCGCCCAATTCGCCCGCCAAAACCGCCGAGGCGCCGCCAATCCCGCAGCCCAGATCCAGGACTTCTCGGCCCTCGATCGACAGACCCTCGACGATGTCGAAAACCTCCGCCGCGCCGCCGGGCGAGAGAAACCCCTTGCCGTAAAGCGACTGCATGCTGGCCAGAACGGCGTCGCTGTATTGGCGGGCCTCCGCCATAGCCTGTTCCCTCCTCCTACGCTCGTGCGCCCAAACTCTAAGGAGGCGGCCAAACCGCCGCAAGGCGGTTGAGAGGCCGCGTGGCGAATGGGGGTTCAAGAAGCCGCTTTGCGGGGGCCCCAACCGCGCGCTATACCAAGATCCATGGATGGCATTCTGGTCGTACTTCTCATCGTCGCCTTGGTGGCGACGCTGGGCGTGTTGTTCGCTGGCCTGCTCGTCATGGCGCGCGGCGGCCAGGTCAACAAGAAGTACGGCAACATCCTCATGCGCTGGCGCGTGATCCTGCAGTTTTCCGCCTTAGTCGTGCTGGGTCTCATCATGCTGGTGGCCGGGAAGTAGACCCGGGAGCTAGACCCGGGACTTAGACGGGGCAGACAAGTCAAGGCGAGGAGGGGTGCATGGTCCGGCTGACACGTATCTACACGAAAGGCGGCGACAAGGGCGAGACCTCGCTCGGCAGCGGCGCGCGGGTCGCCAAGCACGATCCGCGGGTGGCGGCCTACGGCGCCGTGGACGAGGCCAACGCCACCATCGGTCTCGCGCGCCTTCACCTCGGGGACGCCCAGGCCGAGGCCGACGCTATTCTCGGCCGGATGCAGAACGACCTTTTCGATTTGGGCGCCGATCTCTGCCGGCCGGAAACCCCGAAATCCGGTGCGCCCTCGGAGCCGCCGCCACCGCCGCCACCGCCGCCATTGCGCGTGACGGCCGGTCAGGTGGCGCGCCTGGAAGGCGAGATCGACCGTCTCAATGCCGATCTGGCGCCGCTCAAGTCTTTTGTCCTGCCGGGCGGCACGGCGGGTGCCGCCTATCTCCATCTCGCCCGCACGGTGGTCCGCCGGGCCGAACGGGAGATGACGGCGCTGGCCCAGTCCGAGGCCGTGAACCCGGAGGCCATCCGCTATATCAACCGCCTTTCAGACCTGCTTTTCGTGCTTGCCCGGGTGCTCAACGACGGCGGTGCACAAGACGTGCTCTGGGAGCCAGGGAAAAACATCTAACATCATGCAATGAAATGGTTATTCATGGATCTACCGGCCATTGCAGGGGGGCGATTCGGGATTGTTGACAGGGCGTTTCCCGATCCCTATTGTGCACCCGCGTCGTGCGGTCGCAGCATAGTCCTGAGCGGCCGGTTTCGACGGCGGGGAAGCGGATTTACGACCAAACTCACCAATTGAGCGCTAGGGCTTCGCGATGAAGGTCTTGGTACCAGTCAAGCGTGTCATCGACGCGAATGTGAAAGTCCGGGTGAAAAGCGATCAGTCGGGCGTCGAGCTGAACAACGTCAAGATGGCGATGAATCCCTTCTGCGAGATCGCGGTCGAGGCCGCGATTCGTCTGAAGGAAGCCGGCACGGCCGAGGAAGTGATCGTCGTCTCGGCGGGTCCGACGACCAGCCAGGAGTCGCTGAGGACCGGTCTCGCCATGGGCGCGGACCGCGGCATCTTGATCGAGGGCGACGCCAGCCTCGAGCCGCTGGCCATCGCCAAGATCCTCAAGGCCATCGTCGAGCGCGAAAAGCCGGGTCTTGTCATCATGGGCAAGCAGGCCGTCGACGGCGACAACAACCAGACCGGCCAGATGCTGGCGGGCCTGTTGGGCTGGCCGCAGGCGACCTTCGTATCCAAGATCAAACTGGCCGATGGTGGTCTGGAGGCGGTACGCGAAGTGGACGGCGGCCTGGAAACGGTCAAGATGGGCCTGCCGGCCATCGTCACCGTCGACCTGCGCCTCAACGAGCCGCGCTACGCTTCGCTGCCCAACATCATGAAGGCGAAAAAGAAGCCGCTCGACGTGCTCTCGCCCGGCGACCTGGGGGTCGACGTGAGCCCGCGTCTCACGGTGCTCAAGGTCACCGAGCCGCCGTCGCGCAAGGCCGGCGTCAAGGTCGGCAGCGTCGGCGAGCTGGTCGACAAGCTCAAGAACGAAGCCAAAGTCATCTAACGACGCGAGGATTGAAACATGAGCATCCTTGTGGTTGCCGAACACGATAACGCCGAGCTCAAGCCGGCGACCCTGAACACGCTCGGCGCGGCCGAGGAGCTTGCCGGCCACGGCGGCGGCGAGATCCACTTGCTGGTCGCCGGCATGGGCTGCGGCGCCGTGGCCGAGGCCGCAGCGCAGATTCCCTGCGTCGCCAAGGTCCTGGTTTCGGACAGCGCCGAATACGAGCATCGCGTCGCCGAGAACCTGGCGCCGCTGATCGTCGAGCTGGCCTCGAACTACGGCTATGTGCTGGCCTCCGCCACCACGTCGGGCAAGAACGTGATGCCGCGCGCCGCGGCGCTGTTGGACGTGCAACAGGTCTCCGACATCTCCGGCATCGAGTCCGCCGACACCTTCGTGCGACCGATCTATGCCGGCAATGCGCTGGCCACCGTGCAGTCGAGCGATGCCGTGAAGCTGATCACCGTGCGCGGCACGGCCTTCGAGGCGGTCGCCGATCAAGGCGGCTCGGCGCCGGTCGAAGAGGTCGGTGCGACCGGCGATCAGGGGCTTTCCAGCTTCGTCGGCGCGGCCTTGACCGAAACCGAGCGGCCGGAGCTGACCAGCGCCAAGATCGTGATCTCGGGCGGGCGCGGCATGCAGGCGGGCGACAACTTCGCCATGCTGGAACGGATCGCCGACAAGCTGGGCGCTGCGGTGGGCGCCAGCCGCGCCGCGGTGGATGCCGGGTTCGTGCCGAATGACTACCAGGTCGGTCAGACCGGCAAGGTGGTGGCTCCGGACCTCTACATCGCGGTCGGTATCTCGGGCGCTATTCAGCATCTGGCCGGCATGAAGGACTCCAAGGTCATCGTTGCCATCAACAAGGACGAAGAAGCGCCGATCTTCCAGGTCGCCGATTACGGCCTGGTCGCCGATCTCTTCCAGGCCCTTCCAGAATTGGAAGCAGCGCTATAGCCTAGGTGGCGCGGGTGCCCGCCGGGATCCCGCGCGACCCAACAGCTTGGGGATAGAATCCAACATCTGGTACCCCTACGATCCCGTATCCCGGTTTCTCGGCAGGAGAGGGCCCGCTGGCGATGCCCCATGGCGCCACTGGGCATCCTCGAGGGTCTTCGACGCCCCGAGAAACCGGAATACGGGACCCGAAAGGCGGTTTCCCGAGCCCACCGGCCGCGTTGCGCGACACTTTGCGATGCGGAAGGCATCACGACGTATCGCGCGCGCCAGATCATAGTGGGCCGGGTGACCTCGGGAAGCCGTCGTACGGGTACCATATGTTAGATTTTATCCACTAGGATCGGTTCCATGTCCGAGGCGAACGGCGAAATACCCGAGATCAAACGTGTCGGCATCATCGGCGCCGGCCAGATGGGCAATGGCATCGCCCATGTCTTGGCGGTTGCCGGCTACGACGTGCGTCTGTCGGATATTTCCGACGAACGGCTGGAACAGGCGCTTGAGAGCATCGGCGCCAACCTCGACCGCCAGACCGAACACGAAACGATCTCGAGCGACGACAAAGCAGCCGCGCTCGCCCGCATCACCATGGGCACCGGATTGGATCTGTTCGGCGATTGCGACCTGGTGATCGAGAGCGTTGTCGAGAACGAGGAGGTCAAGCGCGGCGTCTTGAAGCAGCTTTGCCCGCTGCTCAAGCCCGAGACGATCATCTGCAGCAATACCTCATCGATCTCGATCACCCGTCTGGCATCGGTGACCGACCGTCCGGGCCGCTTCATGGGCATGCATTTCATGAATCCGGTTCCGGTCATGCAGCTGGTCGAGCTGATCCGCGGCATCGCGACCGACGAGGACACCTTCAAGGCGATTAGGGAGCTGGTCGAGGCGCTCGGCAAGACGCCCGCCTCGGCCGAAGACTTCCCGGCCTTCATGGTCAACCGGATCCTCATGCCGATGATCAACGAGGCCATCTACACCCTTTACGAGGGCGTCGGCTCGGTGAAATCCATCGATACCGCGCTCCGGCTGGGCGCCAACCACCCCATGGGGCCGCTGCAGCTGGCGGACTTCATCGGACTGGATACCTGCTTGGCCATCATGCACGTGCTTTATGACGGCCTGGCGGACTCCAAGTACCGGCCCTGCCCGCTGCTGGTCAAATATGTCGAGGCCGGCTGGGTCGGCCGCAAGTCGGGCCGCGGCTTCTACGATTATTCCACCGACGAGCCGGTCCCGACCCGCTAACGCCCTATCCGTTCAAGCGTGCCCGACTGCGGGGGCTGCGGCGGGGGCTGCTGCGGGCGCTGCCACGCGCCGGTCCTCCCGGCGTTGCTTGACGATGTCGATATAGTGGCGCTGGCGGCGTTTGAGCTCGGTCTCGGTATAGATTTCCGCGAATAGCCAGCGCAGGCCGCCTTCCAGCTCCTCGACCGTCATCTTGTTCGGCCTGAAGTTCACGTCGAACAGGGTGCAGCGGTCCCAGAATCGATCCTCGAGGAGTCGCCCTTGGCGCTGCAGGCGGTGATAGAGCGGCGTGCCGGGGAAGGGCGTCGGTACGGTGATCTGAACCTCGAGCAGCCGCGATCGCGCGACGAAGTCTCTCACCTGTTCGAAGATCTCCGGCGTGTCGTTGTCGAGGCCGACGATGAAACAGCCGTTCACCGTCACGCCGCGCGATTGGATCCGCTCGATGGCCTCCAGATAGCGCCCGTAGTGCCGCTGCTTCCAGTTGCGAGAGTCGATGCGGTCCAATCCTCCTGCCGTGGGGCTTTCCAGGCCGATCAGGACCTGGCGGCACCCGCTTTCCGCCAGTAGGTCGAGCAATTCACCGTCCTCGGCGACCGATATGTCGGTCTCGGTGAACCAATGGACGTCGAGGGGGGCCAGGGCCCTGAGGAATTTCTTGCCCCACTTGGCGTTGACGAAGGTGTTGTCGTCGGCCAGTTCGAAGAAGGGAGTCTCGGTGATCGCCTTGGCCCGCTCGATCTCGGCGATCACCCGGTCGACCGGCTTTTGCTGGAAGCGCGAGGTGATCCGCAGGCTGGCGGCGCAGAACTCGCAGTCATGGGGGCAACCGCGCGAGGTCTGCACGGTGATCCGGTTGTAAGGGCGCCCCCGCAGGAGGTCGAACCGGGGGCTGACATAGTGCGGTGGCTCGAAAACGCCATTTCGCAGGCCGATATAGCGGGGTTGCAGTCGCCCCCGGCGGAAGTCTTCCACCAGGCGCGGCCAAGCGCCCTCGGCGCCATTGAGCACGATGCTGTCGGCGTGCTGGGCGGCTTCATCCGGCATCAGCGAGACATGCAGGCCGCCCAGCACCACCGGGATTCCGGCCGCACGGTAGCGGTCGGCCAGGGCGTAGGCATCGTCGATCATGGCCGTGAAGGAGGAGATGCCAACCAGGTCGAAGGGCTCGAGCGGGTCGTCGGCGTTCACCTCGCTCAGCTCGCGGTAGGCCACCTCGATATCGGGCGGCGTGAGGGCGGCGACCGTGAGCAGGCCAAGGCTCGGCAAGGTCGCTATGACTCGCCCCCGGTCCACGAACTGGGGCAGCGTGACGCCGAGCTCAGCCAGCTCCTTGGTGCGCACCCGCACGCCGCTGAGCGCGATCAGGCCGATTTTCATGCGGCTATCTCGCGGGGTTGGATGTCGAGGGCCTTGAGCAGGCCGTCGAGATTGCGAATCTCCGAGAACTGTTCGTCCGGTATCTGCACGCCGAGTTCATCTTCCACGGCAGCCAAGACATCGAGCCGGTCAAGACTGTCCAAGCCCAGATCCTCCTCGAAGTCGTCGTGGAGGCCGATACGCTCAGGTTTGCAGCGGGCTTTTTCCGCGATGACCATAACGATTTCCCGTTTCATCGATGTGAGCCTCATCTCTACCTCCTCAGATCCATGGGCGAGCCTCGGAGCCGCCACTGCCGCCAGCCGCCATATGCGGCGATCGCCAGCGCGAGCGAGACGGCGAGCGCCGGCAGCGCCAGCAGGTACTTCGCGAGAGGTACGAAGACCGTGATAAAGAGCAGCGCCGGCATCAGCAGGTTGCCGATGTTCATCGCGGCCAGGCCCAGACGGGTCGCCCGCTCGGGTAAGCCGAATCCCGTATGCTGGCGGGCCAGCATGAGATTGATCATGCCAAGGGCGAATAACGCGATGTGGCCGAGGCGTATCAGCCGGCGCGGAAGATCGCTGTAGCCGCCGATCCAGGCTGGTTCGGGCAAGGGGCCGCCGAACGACCAGAGGCCGATCACCAGGCCGCTGATAGCCCCGAGAAGCAGGCTGGAGAGCGCGATCGCGCGGCTGAAATCGGCGTCGCCAAACGCGCTCGCGAGGAGGGCGGGCAAGCTGCGGCGCGATTCGTGCCGTGGCGCCGGGAGAACGGTCTCGCTCATGTTTCCTGATCCTCCGTCCGCTCGCACACCCTTTAAGGACACCCCGCCCCGGGCTGGCCGCCGCGGACAATTACTTGGGGACAGGTCGAGAATTGGGTTCTGTGCGGGCAATTCAAAGACGATCGCGCTTCCCGTCGCTTCCCGTGCGCTTCCCGTGCGGTTCCGGGGCGGTTCCGGGGCGGTCCCATTGTTGTGTCGGGTATGCCGGCGCCGGGCCTTCTTGCCTTTTTTTCGCGACCCGATCGGCGATATGATGCGGGTTCGCGGGCGATCACCAAAGCCGTGCCTGCCGGATCGACAACAAGCGTCTGAACTGGGATGTCCGAAAGCCGACCACCTGTCGCGCCGCCGTTCGGAAATGTCCTCGATATGATCGGCGATACCCCGATGATCGAGGTCAACAATCTGGACCGGGGCCCCTGCCGGCTGTTTCTCAAGCTGGAAAACCAGAACCCCGGCGGTTCGATCAAGGACCGTATCGGCAAGTCGATGATCGAGGCGGCCGAAGCCGACGGCAGCCTAAAGCCGGGCGGCACGCTTATCGAGGCGACCGCCGGCAATACCGGCCTGGGACTGGCGCTGGTGGCGGCGCAGAAGGGCTACCGGCTGATCATCGTGGTGCCGGACAAGATGGCCCAGGAGAAGATTTTCCACTTGAAGGCCCTGGGCGCGGAGGTGCGGCTGACCCGCTCCGACGTCGGCAAAGGCCACCCAAACTATTATCAGGACATGGCCGAGTCGCTGGCCAAGGATATTCCCGGCGCGGTCTACCTGAACCAGTTCGCCAACCCGGCCAATCCCAAGGCGCACGAGACGACGACCGGCCCCGAGATCTGGGCCCAGATGGGCGGGGACCTGGACGCCATCGTCTGCGGCGTCGGCTCGGCCGGCACGATCACCGGGCTGTCGCGTTATTTCGCGGAGGTCGCGCCTCACCTGGAGGTCATCCTGGCCGATCCGGTGGGCTCGGTCCTGGCCGATTATGTGAACCACGGCACGCTGAGCGATGAGGTGGGGTCCTGGGTGGTCGAGGGCATCGGCGAGGACTTCCTGCCGCCGGTCTCGGATTTCACGCGGGTCAAGCAGGCCTATTCCATTTCCGACCAGGAATCGCTCTTGGTCGCGCGCGAGCTGCTGGAGAAGGAGGGCATCCTGGCCGGCTCGTCCTCCGGCACCTTGATCGCCGCGGCGCTACGCTATTGCCGCGAACAGACGGTCGCCAAGCGGGTCGTCACCTTCGTCTGCGACAGCGGCAACAAGTACCTGTCCAAAATGTTCAACGACTATTGGATGATCGACCAGGGTTTCATCGAACGCGAGCGGCACAACGATCTCTCCGATTTCATCTCGCGCCACCACGAAGAGCACGCGACCGTCACCGTCTTGCCGCAGGATACGATGCTCACCGCCTATGGGCGCATGAAGCTCTACGATATCTCCCAGTTGCCGGTACTCGACGACAGCGGCCAGGTCGTCGGCCTGATCGACGAGAGCGATATCTTGCTCGCGGTATTCCGCAACGAAGACCACTTCAAGGAACCGGTCACCATGGCCATGACCGAACGGCTGCAGACCGTTCAGGCAGATCAGCCGCTCGAGGCCCTGATGCCGATCTTCGGGCGCGGCCATGTCGCCATCGTGCTGGACGGAGAGCAGTTCCTCGGCCTGATAACCCAGATCGATCTCCTGAACCATCTGCGCCGCAGCATGAAGTAATACCAAGGAGCGCCGATAATAACCCATAGAGATCGCGTGGGCGAACCGCCGGGTAGGAGGCAAGCCACGGGCGATGTGGGGCATCGGCAAGGCTTTCCGACGCCCTCCGGCGGTTCGCCCGCGATCTCTATGGGTCATTATCGGCGCTCCTTGGTATAACGGCCATCTGAAAACTTTCTTCGCAGCGAGACCAAGAATGGCAGACAGCGGCAAACGCCCCAACCGTCCCCGCTTCGGGACCCGCGTGATCCACGCCGGCCAGACGCCCGATCCTTCGACCGGCGCCGTCATGCCGCCGATCTATGCGACCTCGACCTACGTCCAGGAAAGCCCGGGCGTGCACAAGGGCTACGAGTACAGCCGGTCGCAGAATCCCACGCGCATGGCCTATGAGCGCTGCATCGCCGATCTCGAGAGCGGAACGGCCGGTTTCGCCTTCGCCTCGGGCATGGCGGCGACGGCGACGATTTTGGAACTGCTCGACAGCGGTAGCCACGTGGTTGCGATCGACGACCTCTATGGCGGCAGCTACCGCCTGTTCGAGAACGTGCGCCGCGACAGCGCCGGCCTCACCTTCAGCTTCGTCGATCTCACCGCGCCCGATGCGCTCGAAGCCGCGATCCGTCCGGAGACCCGGATGATCTGGGTCGAGAGCCCGACCAACCCCTTGCTCAAGGTGGTCGACTTGGAGGCCATAGCCCGCCTGGGTCGCGCGCGCGGCATCCTGACGTGCTGCGACAACACCTTTGCCACGCCGTGGATCCAGCGGCCGCTCGAGCTCGGCTTCGACCTGGTCATGCATTCGGCCACGAAGTATCTCAATGGCCATTCCGACATGGTGGGTGGGGTGGCCGTGGTCGGCGACCGGCCCGAGACCGCCGAGCGTCTTGGCTACCTGCAAAACGCCGTCGGCGGCATTCAGGGGCCCTTCGATTCCTTCCTGGCGCTGCGCGGCCTGAAGACGCTCGCTTTGCGCATGGAGCGTCACTGCAGCAATGCCGAAGCCGTGGCGCGTTATCTCGAGGATCATCCCAAGATCGAGCGGGTCTTCTACCCCGGCCTGGAAAGCCATCCGCAACATGTCCTGGCCGGACAACAGATGCGGGCCTTCGGCGGCATGGTGACGGCCGTCATCGCGGGTGGGCTGGACGCCGCGCGGCGGTTTCTCGAGCGGGTCGATTTATTCGCGCTGGCCGAAAGCCTGGGCGGCGTCGAAAGCCTGATCGAGCATCCGGCCATCATGACCCATGCCTCGCTACCGGAAGAAAAGCGCGAGGAGTTGGGAATTTCCGATGGCTTGGTGCGACTTTCCGTGGGCGTCGAGAACGTCGACGACCTGATCTCGGATCTTGCCCAAGCGCTCAATTGATTTGGAGTGGCCCCGATAATACCAAGTCTCGATGATAATCACCATCTCACCGGGGGCTCTAGCCCGCTCGCTAGGCGCGGGTGGCGCCGTGGTGTGGGGCGCCACAAGGCGCCCGCGACACGGGCGAGCGGGCTAGAGACCCCGGCCTTCGGTGGGGCGAAGCGGCCCGCCGGAGGTCCCACCTAGGACATGTGGTGCGGCACTTGCCCGATGCGCCCGCATCGCGCCGCGTGCCGCGCCTACCCGGCACACCGCTTCGCCCCATGAGATGGGCAATTATCATCGAGATTTGGTATAAGGCTACTGTGGGTCAACCGGTTCGGCGGCCAACAGGGAGCCGTGGATCCAGCCTTGCTGCCCGCTGCCGTCGGGCAAGGTTATCTGGACCCAGCCACTCTGGCGCTGCAGCTCCACCACCGACTGCTTGCGGGTCAGCCGCGTCAGGACGGGCGAGTTCTGCGAGGCTTCCCTACGCACGTTGACAACGCTGGGCTGGATAAACAATCGGTTCGCCTGCTCTTTCGCTTGCTCCTCGGCCTGCTCCTCCGCCGGTGCTTCATAGTTCAAATTGAGGCTCGCCGTTGTGCGCGGCAGGCTGAAGCGCGGCTTTAGGTTGGCATACGCCAACACCGCCAAAGTCACACAGGCCAAAGCGAAGACACGCCCCGGATGTTCGAGGCGGAATATTCCGGTGCCCGACTTGGCCTTGCGCTTGGCCTTGGGCGAGCCCTTGCGGGCGCGACCATCGGGTGCGTCGTCTTTGGTTAGCCGTTTGGCGAGACTCGCGTTTTGCTCGGCGATCTTGGCGCGTTCCAAGGCGCGTCGCGTAATCGCGTTCATCTGTTCTTCTTTGGCTTCCCATTCCTCTTGGGCTTCGGCCATACGCTGGGTTAGTTCCGACTCCCAGGCCCCGCGGACTCGCGCCAACTTGACCTCGCCCTCCTGACCCCAGGCCTCTTTGGCTTCTGCCAAAACCCGATCCGTTTCCCGCTGCGACTGGGCGGTGGCTTCCCCGGCGATGTCCGTGCGTTCCATCTCCCAGACCCTGCGGGCCTCGGCCAGGCGTTGTTCATGCTCGATGCGCCATGCCTCTTGCGCCGCCGCCAGCCGCTCTTTCTGCTCGGCCTCCCAGGCCTCGCGGGCGGCCGCCAGGTCCTCGCCATTCTGTACCTCGCCGACGCTTGGCATGGCCGCGATACGGCGCTCCATCTCTTCTTCGGCCTGCCGCCGCACCTCCGACAGACGCTCGGCTTCGACCGCTTTCCACTTGGCCACGGCGGCGGACAAGCGCTCGGCCTCTTCGGTCTTCCAGATCTTGCGGGCCGCCTCCAGCCGCTCGCTGACCTGCTCCTGGCCGCCGCGCTCGCTAACGGCGAGGCGGCGCTCGATCGTCTCTTCGGCCTGCCGCCGGACCGCCGACAGGCGTTCGGCCTCGACCGCCTTCCATTCGGCCTCGGCAGCCGCCAGGCGTTCGTTGACTTGATCCGCCGCCTTGGAATGCACCGTCGCCAGGCGGCGGTCGGTTTCCTGTTCGGTTTGGTCCAGGACCTCGGCCAGACGCTTTGCCTCGGCTGCCTTCCATTCGGCCTTGGCCGCCGACAAGCGCTCGGTCTCCTCGGCGCGCCATGCCTGCTCAGACGCCGACATACGTTCCCTGTGCTCGGCCTCCCAGGTGCTGCGCGCGTTGGACATGAGCTCTTCGGCCTGGTTTTGGCCGGTATTCTGCAAGGCGGCCAGGCGGCGTTCGGCGGCTTCCTCGACCTCTAGTTTGAGCAAGGCCACGCGCTCGGCTTCGGCCGCCTTCCACTTGGCTTCGGCGGTCGCCAGGCGCTCGGCCTCCTCGATCTGCCAGTTCCTCTTTTCTTCGATGCGCCGCTCGGTCTCGTCGGCCCGCCAAGTTTGCTCGGCCGCTTCGACGCGCTCGGCCTGTTCCGCCTCCCAGGCCGCGCGGGCGGACGACAGGCGCTGCTGCTCCTGGTCTTCGCCATTGGTCTGGTGCGACGCCAGACGGGCCTCGACATCCTGCTCCGTCTGTCGGCGCAGGTTGGCGAGTTTTTCGGCCTCGGCCGCCTTCCATTTGGCCTCGGCGGCGGACAAGCGCTCGGCCTCCTCGGTTCGCCAGGCTTTCTTGGCGGCTTCGAGGCGTTGCGTTTCATCGTTCTGCGCGGTCTGAACCGCCGCTACCAGGCGTTGCTCAGTGGCTTGCTCCAGTCGCGTCTTCTGCTTCGCGATTTGCTCGGTCACGGCGGCCTGCCACTTCGCCTCGGCATCGGAGAAGCGTTGCGCCTCTTTCTCCTCCCAGGCCTTCCGTGCCTCGGCCAGCTGCTTGTCCTGTTCCTCCTGCCACTGGGACAGTCTCGAGGCGATGCGCGCCGTCTCAGCCTGCTTGAGCTTGCTGATCTCTGAACTCAGGCGCTTTTCCGCTTCCGCATTCCGGGACAATAGGGCCTGGGACAGCTGGTCCTCGTGGTTCTCCTGCCAGGCGGTCTCGGCGTTCACCAGCCGTTGCGTGGCTTCGGCCTGGCACTCGGACTTAAGCGCCTCGATGCGGCCCTGTTGTTCCTTGCGCCAGGCTTCCCGGGCCTCGGCCAGGCGCTTTTTCTCGTCGGACTCCCAAGTCGCCCGTGCGGTCGCCAGGCGCTGCTCTTCTTCCGACTCCCACGAGCCTTTAGCGTCCCGCAGCCGCTGCTTCTCGTCGACCTCCCAGGAGGCCGCCACGGCCTGTAGACGCTTTTCCGCTTCTTGCCGCCAGGCCTGCTTGGCTTCGCCCAGGCGCTTTTTCTCGTCGGACTCCCAAGTCGCCCGCGCGGTCGCCAGGCGCTGCTCTTCTTCCGACTCCCACGAGCCTTTGGCGTCCCGCAGCCGCTGCTTCTCGTCGACCTCCCGGGAGGCCGCCACGGCCTGTAGACGCTTTCCGCTTCTTGCTGCCAGGCCCGCTTGGCTTCGCCCAGGCGCTTTTCCTCGCCGCTACGCCAGCCTGCCTTGGCTTCCGCCATGTGTTGCTGCAGGGTGGCTTCCAACTGGGTGCGCTCGGTCGCCAGTTGCTGTTCCGTCTCGCTCTGCCAGTTGGCACGCGCCTCGGCCAGGCCCTGCTCCTGCTCGGCCTGCCAACGGGCCTTCACCGCGGCCCGCTGCTTATCCCCCTCGGCATTGTGTGCGGCGAGCTGGTCAGCCAACTGCTGCTTGGCCTCGAGGGTTAGCGAATGTCTGAGTTCGGCCAGCGCCTTTTCGCTCTCGGCTTGCCAGTGTGCTGTGGCTTTGGCCAGGCGCGCTTCTTCCGCGGCTTTCCACTCCGCCTCGGCCTCGGCCAGGTTTTGCTTCGCTTCGGCGCGCAAATTGGTTTCGAGCTTGGCGAACCTGGCGGCGGTATCTTCAGCCTCCGCGACCCTGGCTTGATGCTGGGCGCTACAGTCGACCTTCAGGTCGAACAAGGCCGCGGTCCCCGCAACGTCGTAGCCATCGGAATCGAAGCGCAGTACCCGAACGGTTAGCGTATGCGCACCGTCCGTTTCCGGCGAAGGGATGAAATGAAGGTCGTTGACCTCTGCGACGGCCAGGGACCAGGTATTGTCCCATTTGTTGGTGCCGGCCGAAAGGCTCGCCCCTACGGGCATGCCTTCGACGATGAGCGACATCTTGCCCTTCAAGCCTCGCTGGGCCAGTTCCTCTTGGATGCCAAGGGGAATTGCTACGGGTCCGTCGCTCATGGCACTGGCGCGTCTTTCACATTGCTCGAGCAGCTGCCCCAGACCTTGTGCACCTGGACTGCGACACCGTTAATGCTGAATGAAATCGTAACGCTGTTTTGTTAATAAAAATCATATAGATCCCATATTTATACCCAGGGTTATGGCCGGATTTGAGCTGAATCATCATTGCAAGCTTGTTGGATTTCAGATGGCGGTTTCGCGCCAAACTAGAAGCGTGGCTTTCTCTTGGTTTTCGAAGATGATTTGCGCCTTCATGCGCGGAAACGTCCCAGGATTTACCGGAATTTAATTGAAGGCGGAGCAAAATATTATTCTCCACACCGGAACATCGCGAGAGAACCTCATGGGCAGCATCGATGGATTGAGAGAGCAGGTCGAGGAGCTCAAGCAACGCCTGAACGAGCAGGGATCGCAGAAAACCCCCGAGTCCGGTGAGCTCAAGACACGGCTTGCCTCGATCAAGGCCAGTCTCGAAAGTAAGCAGGGTGAAATCGACCAGCTTTCGGCCGAGAAAACACAACTCGCGGCCGAGCAAGAGAAACTCGCGGCCGAAAGAGAGAAAATCTCGACCGAAATGCAGCAGTTGTCGGCCGAGAACGACCAGCTTCGCAAGTTGCTGAAAGAAGTTTTGTCGGCTCTCGACGGTCAGCCGGCCGACGCCTCGATCAACATCCTCAGCGAGTTTCTTGCCGAGACCGACCCGCTGATCAAACCGAATGGCGCCGGACCCGAGACTGATATAACCACGGGCCCACCTGCAGACCTAGCAGCCGCAAATTCGGCCAAGGCGGAATCGGACGCCGAGGGCGCCGACGAGAAGGAATCGCCGGCGTTGCGGCGGATCATGAGGCGGGGCCACCGCGCCGCGGGCTGACGCTCCCGGCTACAGGCCGCCGCGCCTGGAGC
>PVMK01127893.1_pt1 | contig 16306 bp, 13 predicted proteins | sample 1853481 | NCBI WGS metagenome assembly PVMK01 (sample SAMN08533507, study PRJNA380276) | Marine sediment metagenome, whole genome shotgun sequencing project.
GTTCACCTTAAGTTTTGAAGTCAGCATTTCAGCACTAACAGCAGCAGTGATCGATCTTTTCCAGAAGAGTTCATGATCAAAATTATCAACATTGTCTCTTTTTAACCCCTTAACTATTACAAATGAGAGCGCAATATTTTTTAGTGCTTCCTGGCCAAGAATGCTTACCGCCATGTCGATGGAATCTACTCCATCAGAAATAGCATCGAAAGATGAGTTGGCAATCTTCAGTATCTTTGTGGTAAGCGCCGGATCATATGAAATTATCTCTGTCAGAGAATTATTAGATACTTTATCCTTCTTGATTTCCTGGATTATCTTTAATGCAACAGTAGGCAGAGAAGGGAGATTCTTTACACTGGCAATTACTGAGTCTACATTCTGCATATTTATTTCATCCCAATAAACATGTATTTACTCTTAATATTCACGTTTTATCAGTATCTTTTTGTGATAAATTATACTATTATTTACTCGGATGCTAGAGCTATTCTTTTTAGGTAAATTTTGGCGCTGACCGCAAGCAAGAATCAATATTATGAAAAAGAAATCATCATCTGACATAAGTCTTTTTTCGGAGCATGACATATACCTTTTTAAAGAGGGTAACCACTTCAGGTTATATGACAAACTTGGTTCTCACCCTGCTGTTGTAAAGGGTGAAAAAGGACATTATTTTGCTGTCTGGGCACCAAACGCAAAAAAAGTCACTGTTCAGGGAGACTTTAACGGATGGAACAAAGACGAGCACAGACTTTCATTAAGGGGCGATGAATCAGGAATCTGGGAAGGCTTTATTCCGGGCATAAAAAAAGGTGATATCTATAAATATCATATTGTCTCAAGTTATAACAAATATAGCGTTGACAAGGGAGACCCCTTTGCCTATTACTGGGAAAAGGCACCAAAAACAGCCTCTGTTGTCTGGGGCCTGGATTATACCTGGAATGACAGCAACTTGATGGCAAAGAGAGGTAAACTCCAAACCCTTGACTCACCGCTGTCCATTTATGAGGTTCATATTGGGTCCTGGCGCCGGCATAATGACAAAAACAACAGCCGCCTGACTTACCGGGAAATGGCACATGAACTTGCCGATTATGTAAAGAAGATGGGGTTTACCCATGTTGAACTCATGCCCATAATGGAACACCCCTTTTATGGTTCATGGGGTTATCAGTGTACCGGCTTTTTCGCTCCAACCAGCAGGTATGGGACACCTCAGGACCTCATGTATCTTATTGACTATCTGCATCAAAAAAATATAGGCGTAATCCTGGACTGGGTACCTTCACATTTCCCATCTGACCAGCATGGTCTGTCATACTTTGACGGCACCAATCTGTATGAACATCAGGACCCAAAAAAAGGATACCATCCTGAGTGGAAAAGTTATATCTTTAACTACGGCAGAAATGAAGTAAGAAACTTTCTTATCAGCAGTGCCTTGTATTGGCTTGAAAAATACCATATCGACGGATTAAGGGTCGATGCTGTTGCATCCATGCTCTATCTCGATTATGCAAGAAAAAAAGGTGAATGGATACCCAATGAATACGGGGGAAATGAAGACCTTGAGGCCATAAGCTTTCTTAAGCGGCTAAACGAGGCGGTTTATGAAAACTATCCTGATGTTCAGACAATGGCTGAGGAGTCAACTTCCTGGCCCATGGTCTCCCGGCCCACACACCTTGGAGGCCTTGGCTTCGGTATGAAATGGAACATGGGCTGGATGCATGATACTTTGAAGTATGCATCAAAAAAACCTGTTCATAAAAAACACCATCACAACCAGCTTACATTCAGCATATGGTATGCCTTTTCAGAGAATTTCATCCTACCTCTTTCACATGATGAAGTTGTTCACGGGAAAAAATCACTTATCGGAAAAAATGCCCGGTGACGAGTGGCAGAAGTTTGCCAATCTCAGAGTTCTCTTTGCATACATGTACGGCCATCCCGGGAAAAAGTTGCTCTTCATGGGAGATGAGATCGGACAGTGGAAGGAGTGGAACCATGATGAAAGCCTTGAATGGCATATCCTTGAATATCCTTCCCACAAGGGGCTCCAGCACTGGGTAAGGGACCTGAACCACCTGTATAAAAATGAACCTGCATTATATGATAATGATTTTTCTAATGAATGTTTTGAGTGGATAAACTTCAGTGACTCCGAAAAGAGCGTCATCTCCTTTATCCGTAAATCAAAAGACAATGAGAATATCCTTATTTTTATTTTAAACTTCACCCCTGTCCCCAGATATGATTACAGGGTTGCCATGCAAAACGGGGGCTATTATGAAGAAATTCTTAACAGTGATGCTGAAAGGTACTGGGGAAGCAACATCGGCAACTATGGAAAAGTCCTTGCAGAACCTGTTCCCTGGGAGGGGAAGGAGTATTCATTAAACCTCAGCATCCCTCCCCTTGGAGCGGTAATCCTGAGACCTGTCATAAAAAAGACTGTTAAAAAGAAGACCGTTAAAAAACCCGTTCCGAAAAAGATGTCCAAAACCAAGAAAACAGTTCTAGCCTGGGATTTGTTAGGAAAGTCATAATTCTAATAACTGTCATCCTGATAGATCTGTCATTCCGGCTTGTCCGGAATCTTCCCTGTGATGAGCTCTGGGATTCCCGACGCGCTTCGCTTGCGAGAATGACAATGCTTTACAGTAACTAATTAAGATTTTGCAAATTGGAATAAATCCTGAAATCAATCTCTTCAAAGATTGAGTTTTTATTCTCCATCATTTCTAACGGTCTCAAATCCACCTTTTCTGATTCAAGGGCTTCATAAAGGTTGTTAAAGTTTCCAATGTGCTCTTTCAGTCTTTTAATGGAATATTCTTTGGCAGTATTTGTCGTAATCAGAAAGGCCCAGTCACTGCTCTGGGCAAGGAGCAGTTCTCTCGACAACTGGTTAAGACATCGCACATTTATTGCATCTGTTTCTTCGTAATGCCTGGTGGCAATATTCTCCATCTTATCAGCCATCTGATGAAGGTGTCTGTACATCCAGTCATTCTCATTATTCAACCACGCATCGTAATATCCCTTGTCACCCCATGATGTTGGACAGGGAGAAACAACCTGATTCTCGGGACAGCATTTCAGATACTCTGACGGAGTCAGGGCCTCAATAACATTTTGATTCCTGATTTCGTGAAACACATAATAGAGAAAATCAGGACCCTCAAACCACCAGTGTCCAAACAGCTCTGCATCATAGGGAGAAACCATAAGAGGAGGCCTGTCCATAAACACCCCAAGAGTCTCGATCTGATTTTTCCTTGCAGTACAAAAGTGACTGGCATGTTCCTTTGCCCTGTCCATTGCCTTCACAGGATCATAAGGCTCTTTGTGCGCTCCCTTACCGGTTATCCTATGGTATTTAATACCGGTAAACACCCTGTTACCGTCGGGACTGATATAAGGCCTGATATAGTCAAAATCAAGGTCAAAACCTGCATCACGGTAAAAGTCACGATAACAAAAATCACCGGGATATCCGTCTTCAGCGCTCCATACCTGCCTGGATGACTGCAAGTCCCTGCCAAATGCAGCAACACCGCTATCTGTGTAAACAGGTGCATATACCCCGTACCTTGGGACAGGCGAACCGCGCATAATGCCGTGGGAATCAAGAAAGAAGAATTTTATACCAAATTTATCAAGAAGCTCGTCAAGTCCTTTGTAATAAGCACACTCCGGAAGCCATATGCCATCAGGTAATCTTCCAAAATATTTATGATAGCACTCAATAGCTACACGGACCTGGGCCTCAACAGCTCCTTGAGTAACATTGAGAAGGGGAAGAAGGCCATGAGTGGCACAGCTTGTTATGATTTCGATTTTACCCAACTTGCTGAAATAGCGAAATCCTGCCACAACATCACAGTTTAGAAATTCCAGATAAAATGCCTTGATCTCCTCATATTTCGTTTTATAAAATCCTGCGAGAGACCGGAAATCTTTATCTCCTTTCAGCCTTTTGATCTCCTTTTTCGAAAGCTCAATAAGCCTGTTCAGGTAGTTCATATATTTATCCATAAGATGTTCGTCAGAAAGCATCTCCAGCAAAGGGGGACTCAATGAAATGGTCAAGCGAAAATCAATCTTTTCATCGACCAGCTTTTTCATATTTATCAGCAATGGTATGTATGATTCTGAAATAGCCTCAAACAGCCATTGCTCCTCAAGGAAGTACTCGTATTCAGGATGCTTTACAAAAGGCAGATGCGCATGCAGTACTGGAATCCAGTATCCTTTGTGATTATTATTGGTATTACGTTCCATAAACTCTATTAGTTTGTCATTCCGGCAGTCCTTTAGCCGGAATCCAGTCTTTTGTATATCTTCTGGATGCCGGATCATGTCCGGCATGACAAAAACGGTATATTTTTGCAACCATTATTTAGCTTCGCTTCCGAAGATGAGTACTGCTTGAAAAAGGAGATTCGAATAAATCCTGCAGGTCCTGAAAGTGTTTCTGAAGAAATGGATTGTGTCTGGAAATGCTATTAAGCTCCCTATCTGATATTTCAACTGTCTTACCCGATCCATCAGTCCTTTTCATCCAGACTTCCTGCTCAGCAGCCCTGGCTGAAACAGATGTAAGTGATACTGTCTCGGATTTAATCAAACCTGTAAATTTTTTTCCTTTTAATATCCCGATTTCAGCAAAAACACTGTTCATCGGGACAACGCATGACATATAGTGCCTGCCTACCCTGTCATTTACATTAATGGAATAAACTTCCTTATTGTTCCCGGTCTCATATACCTTGATCATCAGTTTCAAGGAACCCTTATCAACGGCTTTACCATTGCCGTTAAGCAAACTTTCAGTTACTTCCCAGTAAATAAAGTTCCTGTCAACATTCACAGGCATGATTACGATAGTATCTACATTATAGGCAGAAGGGATGTCTTGATTAATAATCAGGGACTGCTTGATCTTTTTTACATCCACACTCTTTTTCTGGAGTCTTTGTCCTTCAGAAGTCTTTCTGGCAGGACTCTTTTTTACCTGTCTGCTCATCTTTTTATGGACCATTGTTTTTAGAGTAACAAAGATTTATTCCTATATTATAATCCATATTCTGATTATTGCCTCAATAAAACACAGATGGAGATTATTAGTCTCTTCTTCCCAAGAATGACAATTCATTACCCCTAACTGAACGGTTGCCTATAATACCCTCTTTTATTATGCACCCTCTCTATATATGTGATATATTATCTCATAACCATTTTAATTAATAGTAAAAACTTACATGATATCTGATCATTCTTTTATGTGATCAACAGAAGGTCCTATGTATATTGTAATGATAGCATCAGAGTGTGCTCCAGTGGCCAAAGTCGGCGGTCTTGCCGATGTGGTTTACGGACTGAGCCGGGAACTTGAGGTCAGGGGTAATGATGTCGAGATTATTCTCCCCAAATATGACTGTATGCGTTATGACCAGATTTACGGACTGCAGGAAACATATAAAGATCTTTGGGTCCCCTATTACGACCAGTGGGTGAACTGCACGGTTTACTTCGGATTTGTCCATGGACGCAAATGTTATTTCATAGACGCCCATCACAGTAAAAACTTTTTTAACCGGGGCGTTTTTTATGGACACCATGATGATCCTGAGAGGTTTGTTTTTTTCTGCAGGGCAGCCATGGAATTTATGCTGAAGTCAGGTAAAAATCCTGACATAATTCACTGCCATGACTGGCAGACCGGGATCGTTCCGGTACTGCTATCTGATATTTACAAATATATGGGAATGAACCACTCCCGTGTATGTTATACACTTCACAACCTGAAACACCAGGGCATGGTAGGCGAATATGTCCTGAGGGAAACAGGACTAAATAATGCTAACCATTTTTTCCATTTTGACCGCATGAGGGACAATATCGACCCCTTTGCATTAAACCTGATGAAGAGCGGGATTGTCTATTCCAATTTTGTGACCACTGTGTCTCCCACATATGCCGGGGAAATTAAATATACAGATGAAGGATACGGCCTTGGGCATACATTGCATTTGCATCAGGGGAAATTCGGGGGCATACTGAACGGAGTCGATTACGATGTATGGAACCCTGAGACTGACCGGCATATCCCCTATAAGTATGGCAAAGACAATCTGGACATCAAGTACGGGAACAAGGAAGTGCTGCGCCACAGGCTATTGTTAAGAAATGAATACAAACCGATCATCGCTTATATCGGAAGGCTGGACCATCAGAAAGGTGTACACCTTATTAAACATGCCATCTTTTACGCACTGGAGCACGGATGCCAGTTCGTGCTTTTAGGTTCCAGTCCTGATCATGAAATAAGCAGCTATTTCTGGAACCTCAAGCATCATTTCAATGACAATCCTGACTGTCATCTTGAGATCGGATATGATGAAGAGCTGTCTCATCTGATATATGCAGGCTCTGACATGATAATAGTTCCAAGCCTTTTTGAACCTTGCGGGCTGACACAGCTTATCGCGATGAAATACGGAACAATCCCTGTTGTCAGAGATACTGGCGGATTAAGAGATACCGTCTTTGATGCGGATTACTCTTACAGGCCATTTAATGAACGAAACGGTTATATCTTTCACAATTTCAATAATGAAGGACTGGAGTCTGCATTACACCGCGCCATAGGCATGTGGTATGCCTATCCGGAATATTTCAGAGAGTTAATTGTAAACGGCATGAACTTTGATTTCTCATGGAACCATCCCGGCCAGCATTACCTGAATATTTACGAGTACATACGGGAAAAGTAATTATGTAACCTTTGCATTTCTTCTTTTTAGGTCTCCCCCTTTGGAAAAGGGGGATTAAGGGGGATTTTATAATTGTAACATCAACAAATCCCCCCTCGCCCCCCTTTACTAAAGGGGGGAACAAATATGCCATATAATTTTCTTTAATATCAGGCTAAATTACTTGTCATCACTGAATATTCATGATAAGTAACTCTTATGATCATAGAGATTTTAAGAGATTCCTTTCTGGAGGTCATATCAGCAGATAATTCCATCATAAACCTGCTAATGGTAATGGTGATTATCTGGACTTCAGGGGTACTATTTCGCACAATCAGACAACCCCCGGTAATTGGAGAACTCCTGGCCGGATTCATATTCGGGCCGCCTGTACTGGGCATTATACATCCGGACGAGACCCTGAATGTCCTGTCAGAACTGGGCATCTTCTTTCTGATGTTTTATGCCGGACTGGAAACCAATCCTTTTGAATTAAAGCGGATGACAAAACCTGCACTGTTTGTAGCCATAGGCGGTTTTATACTTCCCTTTCTGCTGGGTTTTTCAGCCTGCTACATTCTTGGACTTTCCCATATTCAGGCCCTCTTTATAGGGATGGCCCTCTCCATTACAGCTATTGCTGTGAATGCAAGAGTACTTACAGACTTGAAGATGACCAGGTTTCGAGTCACCCCGGTCATTATCGGCGCGTCCATAATTGATGACATTCTCTCTCTGGCGCTTTTTACGATAATTATTGATTTTGCTTCAGGTAACAGATCATTAATAGGCACCCGTCTCTTTATCCAGATGTTAAAGGTAGCGGCTTTCTTTGGCATATCCCACTTTATAGGAATGATGCTTTATCCAAAATTCAGCAAGTATTTTTCATCCCGTGAGGCAAAGGGTTTTACCTTCGCCCTTATCATGGCACTACTGTTTGGAGTACTGGCAGAGATGGCGGGCCTGCATATAATTCTGGGCGCTTACATGGCCGGTCTGTTTGTGCGTGAAGGCATTGTCAGCAAAGAGCTGTTTCAAAAAATAAACGACCGCTTTGTTTCCATAACATACGGCTTTCTGGGACCGATCTTTTTTGTAAGCCTCTCCTTTCATATTGATTTCTCTATTCTCACAACTCATTTACTTCCCCTTTCCATACTTCTCCTGGCAGCTGTTACGGGAAAGCTGGTCGGGGCCGGGACAGGCGCTCTCATGGGTAAAATGAACAAAGGCGAGGCCATGGTAATAGGCGCTGCAATGAACGGGAGAGGCGCTGTTGAACTCATAATCGCCTCCATCGGACTTCAGATGGGTATCATTGATAATGTCTATTTTTCGATTCTCATCGTAATCGCCTTCCTGACAACACTTATGCCGCCAATATCACTACATCTGTTACTGAAGAAAGTTAAACTGGTACGTTTGGACTAATATTGATTATTTAAATAAAAGGCTGGTATATCTAAAAAGAACTATTTATTTCTCCCCTGCGAATTCGCCTGTAACCCCTGTTACTCTCTACAAAATCAAAATATTCTTTGGGCGCTTCATTAACTTCTACAGCAATGGAATTATAATAATGTTCAAATTCAAAAAGCCTTACAATTCTTACAGGAACTAAAATCCTACGATCCCTAATAATAAGAAGAACTTTAAAATCATTGCTCCACTTAAGAGGGAACTGCATTGCCGAGTGGATAAGCATCCCTTTTTCCGAAAAATTCGTAACAGTCCCCAGATATACTTTATGTCCCAATAAAAATTTTATTGAGACAATTGTATTAATTCTTGGATATGTTCTCTTGTCCATATTGCAGATGCTTTCTTGAAGTGAGGTCTGTTTATAACTCTATCACCTTTCGATTTAATTGCAAATCAGCTGAATGCCTATATTGATATAAGGGTTATTTTGATTTCACCATAGGGGAATTCCCCATGATCATGTATGCCCTTCTCAATTAATTTCATCAAATCAAACAGTTAGCACCAAATGAGAGAATTGACAATCATACTTTATTGTGATAATTTGAATTTAGGAAGCATTAATTTTGAATTTTTGCTGAAAATTTTCGTTAATTTTTACTATTATATTTAGCATATATACATAGGGGGGTAATAATGCATCTAATTCAGGAAACTTTGGATAGTTATTATGACGCTGTTTATGATACGAATCGTGATCTGGCATTACATGTTATTGATACTGCTTTAGAAAAAGGCATTACCCCCGAAGAGATCGTATTTGAGGTAGTTATTCCCGCAATTGACAGAATGATTAAAGATCTGACTGTCAATCTTGATGCAACAATATCACAACATTTCATCGCATCCAAAGTAGCCGAAGAAGTCACAGAGTCCATGGTCTTAAAATTCAAAAAAAAACCAGGTGGCGAAGGCACCATTGTAATCGGAACTGCCTGGAATGATTTTCACGGGCTTGGGAAAAAAATTGTCAGCGGATGTCTAAGGGCACATTTGTATAATGTCCATGATCTGGGGCTGAATGTGCCCGCAGAAAAATTTATAGATGCTGCTATTGCGGAGAATGCCGGGATTATAGGTGTTTCAACCATGATGCTTCACACAGCCAAAGGAGAAAACGGGGCCATTCTGGTCCGGAAACTTTTAAAAGAGCGCGGTCTTGAGGATAAAATCAAGTTAATTGTTGGTGGAGCGCCTTACCGCTTTGACTCCAATCTATATAGAGAAGTCGGTGCAGACAGCTGGGCAGAAAATGGTGTGACAGCTGTTAAAGTAATCAAGGAGTTATTAGGATAAATTATGGTTAACGGAATGCAGCGTTTTGGTGCTTTAATGGAGGGGAGGCTTCCCGACCGCGTACCAGTAGTATGTAATCTCCTCGAGCAGGGCGCAAATGAGATGGGTCTATCGATCAAAGAATACTATTCAAGAGGGGAGTATGTAGCCGAAGGGCAATTGAAATTAAGAGAGAAATACGGATATGACACCTTATGGGGATTTCATTATGTTGCAAGGCAGGCAGAGCTTCTTGGTTCCAGAAAAACAATTTATGTAGATAATGGACCGCCAAATGTCGGCCACTTAATTATAAGTGACTATGATGATATCGAAAAGTTGCAGGTCCCTGATAACTTATCAGAACTGCCCTCTTTTCAGGAACTAGTAAAAACCATTGAAATCCTGAAGCGTGAGCAGGGGGGCAAGTATCCGATACTTTCAGCTGTTACCGCCTCCTTTTCCCTGCCCGCAATCCTTATGGGAATAGATCAGTGGCTGAATTTACTTCTTACCGGCCCGGCTACTGTACGAAATGAATTGCTCGAAAAATGCTCTGATTTCTGCCGAAAGTTGATAAGAGCCCTTCGTGATGCTGGAGTAGACATGATTTCATATGCAAATCCGGTAGCCACTGCAACTTTTATTACTGCGAAACAGTTCAGGGAACTTGCACTTGAGTGGGTTAAAAAAGATATAAATGAGGTTGGTTCTCAGGGCATTGTGTATTTCAACGGTGGGGGAAAATTAAATCCCATGATAGATACAATTATAGAAAACACGGATATAGGCGCATATCAGATAAGCCCCCAGGACGATTTATCAGAAGCAAAAAACATTATAAAAGGCAGGGCGCTTCTGTCAGCTTCAATTAACGATATTAAGTTAGTTAGCTGGTCCACGGAGGAGATCGATCAGGAAGTCAAGAGGATAATGGATGCAGGCGCCCCTGGAGGTGGTTTTATTTTCGGGACACTACTCATGCCTTACCTGATCCCGGAAGAAAATATAAGAACAATGCTGGATGCCGCCTATAAATATGGTAAATATTCCAATGGAAAATAAATTAGTTTTAACAGGATGCGGTATCTTAAAAAAGGAGATAGAGTATCTCATTAAAAAAAACAACTGGCCTGTTGAAACACATTTCCTCTGCTCTTCTCTTCATGTAGATTTCGACAAACTATACAATTCGCTGGAAAAATCTTTAAAGAAGTATGCTGATCGGGAGACTTTAGTTTTTTATGGAACATGCCATCCCCTTATTGATAAAGTCATTGATAATGAACATACCATCAGAACACAGGGGCAGAATTGTATAGAGATTCTGCTGGGTCAAAAAATATTTACCGATGAACTGGCTGCCGGCGCTTTTTTTCTTCTGGAGGACTGGGCAAAGAGATGGGATTATGTCTCGGGTAAGGCGTTTGGTAATGAAGAAATAGCCGCGGCTATTTTGCAGGAAGAGCGTGATTACTTTCTGGCACTGCGCACCCCCTGTTCAGGAGATTTCACTAAAGAGGCAGAACATGTCAGCACATTGAATTCCCTGCCGTTACGCTGGATGGATGTCTCTCTTGACAACCTGGAGAGAGTTCTTAAGGAAACATTAGCAAGGAAAGTTGATCAACTATAATGTCAGAATTTATCAATATCCCCGCAGATGAACTGGAACGACTGAAAACCCGTATTAAATCACTGTCACATGAAAAGGCCCAACTGCAGCTTTTATACGAATTAATAAGCCAGTTGTCCCCCGGCGCAGGGCTGAAAAAAACTATTGAAAGTATTCTTCACCTCCTGATGAACACAATCGGAGGCACCAATATAATTATTTATTATAAGCTTGATAATAATTGGTATTCACTTGATATAAACGGGGAAGAAAATATAATTACTGCTTTTGATGACCCTTTGGTCAAAAAAGCCATAGATAATAAAATCCTTGTTGAGGGTGCCGAATCCGACTCCCTGATGATTGGCCCTGAATCCGAATCATTTTCCACAGCAACAGCCTGGATTTTTCCTTTAATTGTAAATGATAACGTTATTGGAGCAATAAAGATGCAGGGAATAAGACTTTCCTTCGATATTAATATAAGAAACCAGATTCAGGTTTTCATCAATTATATAAGCCTGATTATGAATAATGAACTGATGAATTTCAGCAAGCTGGAAATTGCTTACGATGATGTAAAGGAAATATCGGAAGTCAATGCTGCTATGGCTGAACTGGCCAGCATGTTAATCACCCCGCCCTCCATAAATAAGATTTCCTTTCTTGTTCTGGAATTTGCCAAACGATTTACTAACAGTAAATACGGTTTTGTAGCATATATCGAACAGGAGACGGGACATCTTATAGTCCCTACCCTTACCAGAGATATCTGGGACAAGTGCAATGTTGAAGACAAGAAAATCGTCTTTGAAGAGTTTCGGGGATTGTTTGGCTGGCCATTAAACGAGCAGAAGACACTTATGACTAATAATGCTTCTGATGACCCCCGGTCAACAGGAACTCCTGAAGGTCATATCCCCATTGAAAAGTTTTTATCAGCACCGGCATTAATCGACAAAGACCTGGCAGGCCAGGTTGCAGTTGCGAATGCAGACAACGATTATACTGAGAAAGAACAAACTATTATCGAACGTCTGGCCGCACTTTATGCCATAGCTGTTCAGCGATATCGCAGCGAAGATAAGATCAGGGAATATTCAGAGACCCTTGAGCAGAAAGTCAAAGACCGCACCATAGAGCTTGAGGAAAAGAACAAAGAGCTTGAACACTTCAATAAACTCTTCCTGGACAGGGAATTCAGGATCAAGGAATTGAGGGACAAGGTGAAGAAACTGGAAGGGAACACCGGTTAAATGAGCCCGGCTGTAAAGGAACATGCGATGAAAAATATAAAGTATCTTTTTCCATTGGGAGAATAACTTTAATGCAAGAAATGAGCAGTAACCGGGTTATCACTATTTCACGGCACAGGTACATTTTAATGAGTGTCGCAGGGTTAATCATGGTCGGAGCTATTGTCTACGGATTTAATACGGGCATACGGATGAATGCAGAGTATCCCCCATGGATCAATGCAACCATGGAAATCCAACTTAAGGCAACAGTTGCGCATCTCTGGTTTGAAGAGATTATAAGCGGTGATAGACATGAGAAAATAGACATCGTATGGGAACATCTTGATCAGGCCGACTGGTATGCCAGGGCCATGCTGGAAGGAGGGGAAAATCCTGAGGGGACATTCAGACGCCTTGATGATGCTGAAATGCGGGGGATGATAATTAATATAAGGGAAAGACTTGCAGAGTTCAGGGTTGTGACAACACAAAGAATTAAAGCGATAAACATATCCGGTCCCGGCTCAGAGATAGACCAACGTTATGACAGTATATTTAATGAATTTATTACCGAAGCAGAGGAGGCAGAGACCATGCTTCAGAAGAAAATGAAAAGAGACCTGAAATACTTTCGATTTGCCTTTGTGAGTATGATTATTCTTAGTTCATCAATCTTCCTGACCGTTATAATTATTTTCAGGCGATTCGACAAACAGCAATTAAAAAATCTGCGTTCCCTTAACAAAGCAACAATGGCCCTTGAAACAGAAAACAAAGAGAGCAGAAAGACAGCAGAAACTCTTCGTGAATCTGAAGAAAGATATCATTCCCTGATCTCAAATATCTCAAACGTAACATGGATAACCAATGATAGTGGAGAAACCACATTTATCAGTCCAAATATTGAAAAGGTTTATGGATATACTGCTGAAGAAATTTATGCTGCCGGCGATAGCCTCTGGCTAGGAAGGATCCATCCTGAAGATATTGAAAAAGTAAAAAACGCATATGACAATCTTTTTAAAAAAGAAGGGCATTTTAATATTCAGTACAGGATACAAAGGAAAGACGGGGAATGGATATGGCTGCACGACAATGCCATGACTACTTATGAAAAAGAGGGTTTGCGGTTTGCCTATGGAGTATTCTCCGACATTACTGAACGCAAGAATGTAGAGAATGCTCTTAAGGAAAGCACAGAAAGATTTCGCGGATTGGTGGAGTCTACCAGTGATTGGATTTGGGAGATAGATGAAAACGCTGTTTATACTTATGTAAGTCCCAAGACATACGATATTCTGGGCTATACGCCTGAAGAAGTGTTGGGACGCAGGCCTTTTGATTTCATGACTCCTGAAGAGGTTAAACGAGTTTCTGATTTTTTTTCATCAATTATTGACGCCCGGAAACCATTTAATAATCTTCAAAACATAAATATTCATAAAAATGGCAATCTGGTTTTCCTTGAAACCAGTGGGGTCCCCATTTTCAATCATAAGGGAGAATTCTGTGGTTATCGTGGTATTGACAGGGACATCACTGACCGCAAACAGGACGAGGAGGAACTGGAAAAGCATCGCAAGCATCTGGAGGAAATGGTAAGGGACCGCACAAAGGAACTTGAAGAAAAGACTAAAGATCTGGAGGACTACAACAAACTCTTTGCTGAAAGGGAGTTCAGGATAAAGGAATTAAAGGATAGAATAAAAAAGTTGGAAAGAGAGAAATCAAATAAATAGATATAGGAAACAATTAAATGTTGAGCCTATAATATGTAACATATCTTTTTTAAGGGGGAACTATGAAATATTTACACCTCAAAAGCAGGCTGCCATGTATTATTTTTATAATTCTTTTTAGTTGTATTATCCTGTCCTGTACAAAAGAAGAACCTGTTAAGATCGGTTATGCAGGAGGTCTGACCAGCCGGGTCGCTGGTCTTGGTATTGCCGGCAGGGACGGCGTCATGCTTGCTGTTGAGGAAATCAACGGGACTGGCGGCATTAATGGGAGGCATGTCAAGCTTCTGGTCAAAGATGACAAGCAGGATGCAAAAGTTGCTGTAAAAGTAGATGAAGAATTGATCGCTGAGGGGGCTGCCGCAATAATAGGACATATGACCAGTTCCATGTCAATGAAAGGGGTCCCGGTTGCTAATAAGAATAAAATCCTCATGCTCAGTCCAACTACAAGCACTAACGAACTGACCGGAATTGATGATTATTTTTTCAGGATCTATCCGGCCAGTGCCCTGACAGCAAAGCGATTAGCTGAGCATGTATTCAATAATATGGGTCATAAGCGGGTGACAGTGATTTACGACATCCGCAACAGGGCCCATACCGAGAGCTGGTATCTCAGTTTCAAAAAAGAATTTGAGGCCAACGGAGGCGCTATTATCGCTGCAGAGACTTATACCTCCGGTCCTGATACTCGTTTCATGGAACTGGCCAGGAAGGTATCTGCCCGGGATACTGACGCTCTGTTTATTCTGGCCAATGCCATGGACACGGCCATGTTGTGTCAGCAATTAGTCAAAATCGGGAAGACTCTACCTATAGTCACCAGTGAATGGTCTGCAACTGAAGACGTACTGGAATTCGGCGGCAAGGCAGTTGAAGGAATGACTTTTTTCCACACCTTTGACAAAGCGAATAAAAATCCACGCTTCCTGAAATTCAGAGAGGCTTTTAAAAAACGCTTTGGGTACGAAGCCGGCTTTGCATCAGCACATGCCTATGATGCAGCACAGGTTCTTTTTAGAGCCCTGGGAAAGAGTGATGATCCGACTATGCTGCGTGAGACCATCAAGGAGATCGAATCCTTTCAGGGGCTGCAGGGGGAACTCACATTTGATCAATTCGGTGATGTTAAACGCCAGCATATTTTGATGACAATTCAAAACGGTCAGTTTAAAGCAATGAAATAGTTTATGGGTAAGCAACGATATCTCAGGACATTTATAACCTGGCGCCTTATATTGGCTGCCTTCATCCCGATCCTTATTGTCGGCTTTCTTTCCTATACTTACCTGATCCGAAAAACTGCAGAAAACATTGAGATTAAGAACGAACTTCTCGCTAAATCTATTGCAGGAGAAGTTCGGGGAATTTTAAGAGAGCCCTTGATTATCATTAACCAGATTACTGCTTTTATTTCTTCACACAAACATCAGGAGTCGGAAATAAATCATACATTAGGCACTTCAGTCCGCCATTTCACTCAATTTGATTACATTTATCTGCTCGACAAAAACGGGACAGTTACCAACGCAGGCCTTCCGGAAAAATATACGAATAAACAGGAGGAGCTTATAGGCTCTGATTTTTCCAATCAAACGTTTTTTAAGAAAATCAAACAATCAGGTCAACCGGCATGGTCTGATATATTCCTTTCAACTATTACCGGGCAGGTTTCTCTGACCCTGTCTTTGCCATTTGATGACAAAATGTTAATTGGGAATTTCAGTATTGAGAACCTGTTCGATTTAACAAAAAGGACTGAATCAGGTGAGGATATAATCACATCAATCGTTGATCATAAAGGAACGCTTATCTTTCATCCTGACAAGGTTCTTGTGGATCAGCATTTAAATATACGTAACATCGCCCCTATCCATGAGGCTCTGGAAGGCCGGATGGACACATACAATTACATTCTTGATAATATTTCTTATCTTGGAAGCACATCAATAATCCCGGAAACGGGATGGCTGGTGTTAGTATCCCAGCGAACTGATCATGCATATGCTTCCGTCTATAGAGTGAGAAATTATTTTATGGCCGGATTGATTATAGCGGTCTTTTTAGTTGTGTTACTTTCCATCCTGATATCAAACAGTTTAATTCTCCCCCTTTCTCAGCTGGGAACCAGTTCCAGAGCAATTGCCGGCGGTAAATACAATGAGATAATACCCACAT
>PVMK01183608.1_pt1 | contig 16304 bp, 13 predicted proteins | sample 1853481 | NCBI WGS metagenome assembly PVMK01 (sample SAMN08533507, study PRJNA380276) | Marine sediment metagenome, whole genome shotgun sequencing project.
GATTTGCAGCTGGCTTCCATTGCCGGAGGCACAGATCTAAACGGCTGCTTTGCACTTGGCAATCCTATGCTTCCGGTTTATGCCGGTGAACTCCAATGCCGGGGGCTGGCAATGGATGTGCGGGCATTTGATGAGCTGGGCAACGAGCTGATCGATGAACAGGGAGAGCTGGTGTGTTGCAAGCCATTTCCGTCCATGCCGATCTATTTCTGGGACGATCCGGATGGAAGGAAATATCATAACGCTTATTTTGATGTTTTTCCGAATATCTGGCGCCATGGTGACTTTGTTACGGTCACCCGGCGCGGCAGTGTCGTGATGCTCGGAAGATCGGATGCGACGCTTAACCCCGGCGGGGTTCGCATCGGAACTGCTGAAATTTATCGTCAGCTGGAGCAAATGGAGGAAATCGCCGACAGCGTTGTGGTCGGGCAGGATTGGAACAACGATGTGCGGGTGATCCTCTTTGTCAAGCTGGCAGAAGGTATTGAACTAACCGACGAGTTAAAAGATAAAATAAAGCAAACCATTCGCACCAATGCATCGCCGCGGCATGTACCCGCCAGGATCATCAGTGTGCCCGATGTTCCCTATACACATAATATGAAGAAAGTGGAGCTGGCGGTTAAAAAAGTTATCCAGGGCCAGGAGGTGCTCAACAAAGATGCCTTGAGCAATCCGGAGGCGCTGGATTATTACGCTGATATCAAGGAGCTTCAACAACCCTAAAACTGTTTTGAAAACTATCATCTCTTGCTCGATGACTGTGTTGTTCGCCGCAGAAGCGTGCTCACGTACTAAGTGTACGCTGCGCTACTTCTGCGACTCACGCCTTGTCCTCGAACAAGATCTAACAGTTTTCAAAACAGTTTAGCTTTAAATTAATAAAATAAACCCTCTGAAACCAGTTTTGGTAATTTCAATTTCAACTTTTTTAAATTCTTCTTTCAAACAGGTTTACAATACTCAAATCGGAGAGATGCAATGCTGGAAACATTTCAGATATTTCCTGTGGGTGTGGTTAGCAAAAAAGAAGAAAGGACCTGGATTGAAATCTTTGAACCCTATTGCGACGCGCTTCTGGGATTGGAAGGGTTTTCCCATATTCAGGTGTTTTTTTGGTTTCATAAAAACGATACCACCGACCGGCGTAAAACTCTGAGAGTCCATCCCCGCAAAGATAAAAAAAATCCCCTGAGCGGGGTATTTGCCACCCATTCCCCTCTGCGGCCCAACCTGATCGGCCTGACGCTATGTAAGATAAAATCAATTAAGGGCCGGCATATTGAAATTGAAGACATTGACGCTTTTGATGCGACTCCCGGTTATTGATATCAAGTGTTTCATACCCGGCTCAACCTTGGAGTCAGATGTGTGTGTTCCGGATTGGGTGTGAAGATCGATTTGATTTTAGATTTTGGATTTAGTTTCGGATTGCAGATAGAAATTATTGCGAGGCCAATTGTGTAGCCGTCGGCCTGTTCTTAAATCCGAAAATCCGAATCTCTAAATTCCAAATTGTGAATAGCTGCCACTCACTCATTAGGGTGTTTGCACCCATTTTAACAGCAACCATTAACTGGACTTTTGTGATGCTCTACCAATCTATCCGGTCAGATAGAAAGAATAACCTTCACCAATGAAGAAAACGGTTTTACGATCGCAAAGGTGAAGCTTCAGGGACAGCGGGATTTGGTCACCGTTGTCGGCAATTTGATGGCACCGATGCCCGGTGAAATTATCGAAATGCAGGGCGAGTGGGCCAACCATCCCAAGTTCGGTGAGCAATTCAAAGTCGTCCAGTTTAAGACAAAAGTTCCGGCAACGGTCTACGGTATTCAAAAATATTTAGGGTCCGGTCTGATCAAGGGCCTGGGCCCGGTCATGGCCGGGCGTATTGTCGATCGGTTCGGCGAAAATACCCTGGACATCATTGAAAATCAAATCGGTCGTTTGGCCGAAGTTAAGGGCATCGCAGAGAAAAGCATCGCCAATATTGCAAAAGCCTGGGACGCACAGAGAGAAATCCGTGATGTGATGATCTTTTTGCAAAGCCACGGTGTCAGCTCAGCCTATGCCACCAAGATATTTAAACGTTACGGTGATCGATCGATTGCGGTGGTCAAACAAAATCCCTACCGCCTGGCGACAGATATTTTTGGGATCGGATTTCTTAAGGCCGACAGCATTGCCAAAGAACTCGGATTTTCAGATGACTCCACGGTAAGAGTTGAAGCCGGAGTTGTGTACACACTGCATCAGCTTTCAGAAGACGGTCATGTATATTTTCCTTATGAGCCGCTGGTCGAACGCTGCCGTGAGATTCTGGGCGTAGGGCGGGAGCCCATTGTCCGGGCGATTGGCAGCCTGAATGCAAACAAACAGATCATTATCGAAGACATAAATGAAGGTATCGAAAATATTAAACAAAACAACAAGGCCGTCTACCTGACCCGATTGCATCAGTGTGAAACCGGAATTTCAAACCGATTGAAGGCACTGCTATCCACACCCAAGTCGACTCGTAAGGTCGATTCTGCCCGAGCGATTCAGTGGGTCGAACAGCAGCTTTCATTTCAGCCGGCTGAAAATCAGCAGGCGGCCATTCGCTGCGCCCTTGAAAATAAAGTCATGGTCATCACCGGCGGACCGGGGACGGGCAAAACCACCATCGTTAAAGCGATTTTAAAAATATTTTCGCAAATGAAGATAAATATCATGCTGGCCGCCCCCACCGGCAGAGCGGCCAAGCGCATGAGCGAGATGACCGACCATGACGCCAAAACCATCCATCGTTTGCTCGAATACAGCATTCATAAGCAAGGGTTTCAAAGAAACGAAAAGAACCCACTGGATTGCGATTTGCTGATTATTGATGAAGCTTCCATGATCGACACGATTTTAATGTATCATCTCTTAAAAGCGATTCCGGCAACCGCCACCTGTATTTTTGTCGGTGATGTGAATCAACTGCCGTCGGTCGGCGCCGGCAATGTGCTTAACGATATGATCGCATGCGGCTCGCTTGCGGTTATTGAGTTGAATGAGATATTCCGCCAGGCCAAAGCCAGCCGTATCATTGTTAATGCGCATAAGATAAATGAAGGTAAACTGCCGGCCCTTAGTCAATCTGAGATATTCGATCCCAATAATGATTTTTATTTCATTGAGCAGGATGACCCAGAGGAAGTTTTGAAAATTATTCTGCAGCTTGTAAACAGGCGGATTCCCCAACGATTTAACGTTGATGCCATAGACGATATCCAGGTGCTGACGCCGATGCACAAAGGGGTTGTTGGTACCGCCAATCTCAACGATCAGCTTCAATCCGTAATGAACCCCGGAAATGGGGGCCTTGTCCGCGGGGACCACACTTTCCGTGTCAATGATAAGGTCATGCAAATCCGCAACAACTATGACAAAGATGTTTTTAACGGCGATATCGGCCGCATCACCGCTATTCGGCCCGAGGAACGCCAATTAACCGCTTCCTTTGATAACCGTGATATTGTCTATGATTTTAGCGAACTGGATGAAATGGTTCTGGCCTATGCGGTTTCCGTACATAAATCTCAGGGCTCGGAGTATCCGGTCGTTATTTTACCGATTCTGACCCAGCATTATATCATGCTGCAGCGCAACTTGATTTACACGGCTGTAACCCGCGGCCGAAATCTGGTGGTCATGGTGGGAAGCCGAAGAGCGCTGGCCATCGGCGTGAACAACAATCAGACCCAGCAACGATTTACGCGACTGCGTTATCGACTCAGTTGTTTCGGGTTCAGTTGAATACGGGCCAATGTGCATGATTTGTACTTTTTTAATAAATCAAGTTTTGACATTTGTTTCTTTCCTTTGCAGCCGTTGCAATAGCTTCCGTCCGCGCGACTGAACGGCTGGGCTTCCGGTTTCTTGCTGTACTTTTATAATCTCAATAACTTCATTCAATATTGAATTATTTCTCTCTGCAAAAACGGCTAAAGAATCCATTGCTGATACTCTTACAATTTTGCTTTTATGCAACAGGAGCTTCTTCAATAATTTTATCAGCTCGGTCTCTTCACTTTCGCTACATTCGAGACGTGGGGAAACTTGAGCCATATGCCAACAGATTTCTTGTTGTTTGGCAGACGCCAAAATTGATATGACTTGTGACGTATAACCCGAGATTAACTCAGGTTTATTTTTAGTCACCTTTTCGATTACATCCGCTGACCGCATTCGTACAACTGGATCACTATCATAAAGGCCACTAAACACTGCTCCAAAAAGGGTGGAGTTATTCTCAACTTCATGTGCAACTTCATTTGCTCGCCCAATTGATCGGAGGTCACCGCCACGCAATTTTTCAAGAATGTCTGTCATTTCTTTTACGCTTTTCTGCCTTTAATTGACTCTTGGTCATTTGTTGTTTATGATAAAGGGTACAAATGATGATCCGACAAAGATGTTGCGAAATGAATGATTCATTTTCAAATAAGGAGGATGAATATGAATGCTTATAATAAATTCCTCGTATTGGGCTTATTGGTTCTTTTCGCCGGTTGTGCGAGGACGGTTGAGATCCCCAAAGGTGTTAACTCTGATTATAATGTGAATTTCGATCTTAGCAAACTGAGATCCTATGATTTAAGTCCGATTCCAACAACCGTCGATATAGACCACCTGATGATGGAGCGAATTAAAACCGCTATTCACACTCAATTACAGGCCAAAAATGTAAAAAAGACATCAAACAATCCCGACTTTTTAGTCACGATTTATGGCGTTCGGTCGAAAATATTTACAACGGCCTGGAGAGGACCTGACGCTGATCTAATTGTCGAAAAGGGTAAGCTTATCCTCCAATTTGTTGATCCTAAAACGAATCGGATCATATGGTGGGGTGAGACAAGAGCGATATTAGATCCCAACTCGAAGCCGGAAATCGAAACCAAAATGGTAAACGATGTTGTCCATCGAATTCTTCAGAAGTTTCCACCGGCGTCTTCGTAGGTTCTAGTTTTTTTTGGTCTTCCCGGGTTTAAATAATTTTTTCTTTATTTTTTTATAATATTCAACCGCCTTATTTTTGATGGTTACAATCAGAGGCGGTTTGATGTGTTTATAGCCTTTGTCTGTGTAAACATTTCTGGCATTTTGCGGCGGAGGAATGTCTGAAAAGTGCTTGTTTCCCTCTGCATCCGTCCAATAATACAGCGTAATGCTGGGTTCAAGCTTCTGCTCTTTGGTTTTATCGTACCAGTCCCATGCAAGATACCCACCGGTACCCATCACTATAAAGATGATGACAATTAATGCTTTCCGCATTTAGGGATCCCCCTTACTTACGAAACGCCGATCCAGGCGAAAATCGCAATACCCACAAAAAATATCCACTGGAATAATTTAACCACACCATTTGGGATGTTTGAAGTGGCGGCGATGACGATCTGAGAGATTGCAAAGACAGCATAGTTAACGGCAATGAATTTTACCAGCAGTGCCGTATCTGAATTGAAGCTGTAACCCAATCCGATTGCAATCAGTGCGATCGTCGATAAGATCAAATAGGCGGATATGTAATGAAACACGCAATGCATGACTTTTTTGGGTACCGCATCAAAGTCTGCCTGTAACATTGGTTTAAGAAACTGTTTGCTGCCGATTGCGAAGTGCCCCAGCGTGCAAAATCCTGCTGCCAAGCCTGAAATAAAGATCAACCAATTCATAATATTCTCTCCACACGATTACTTTATAAGTTTTCACCAATGCGCCTTCTGACATATCGCTTCAAAATGATCGGGATTTATTCGCCTTCGCCTGAATACCCTGCAGCTTGCAGTAGGGATGAAAGGCATGGCGAACCGCGCCGAAGCTCGTTAGAGCGAAGGCGGGTTAGGCTACGGCGCAATTCCGCTTTGATACCCCGCAGCTTGCTACGGGGAGCTTCATCAAAAGCGAGTCTCTTAAAGATTAAATTAGGCCAGAGGTAGAAGATTGTCAAAATTTTATACCGCTTTCCATTATAATGTTCCGAATTACGGAATTGGGGCATAAGTGGTTGTAGAAAAAAACGTTTGAATACCGGACGTTTTTTTGACAACCACTATATGACACCCGCCGAATTATGGCGGCTTGACACGGCATATGCATTTGCCTATACTTCTCTGGTGCTCACCAGTCTTTCAGATCCCATGAATATAAAATTGGAACCAAGCCTCCCATGAATTTTTCAAACTTAGAAGCCATTTCACCGGTTGATGGCCGCTATCGGCGCGCGGCGGCCCCGCTTGGAAATTATTTTTCAGAAGGCGCACTGATCAATTATCGGGTGCGAATCGAGATCGAATATTTCATTGCACTGTGCCGTCTCCCGCTGCCACCGCTTAAAGGTGTCGACAAAAAGTCGTTTGATTCGCTGCGGCGAATCTATAAAGATTTTTCCCTGGAAGATGCCGGCAAAGTCAAGGAAATCGAAAAGGTAACCAATCATGACGTCAAAGCCGTTGAATATTATTTAAAGGATAAATTTGATGAACTGGGTTTGGAATCCTATAAAGAGTTTATTCACTTCGGGTTGACATCCCAGGACATCAACAACACAGCTTTGCCGCTATCACTGAAAGAAGCCTATTGGGAGGTGCTCAAACCGGCGCTGGATGACGTTAGCGAAAATCTTCAATCCAAAGCCGCTGAATGGGCAAATGTTCCCATGCTGGCACGCACCCACGGCCAGCCGGCTTCACCCACGACGGTGGGGAAGGAAATCTACGTGTTTGTTGACCGCCTCGGGTCTCAGGCCGATCTTTTAAAAACCATTCCTTTTTCAGCCAAGTTTGGCGGTGCCACCGGAAACTTCAATGCCCATCAGGTCGCCTATCCCGGTATCGATTGGATTGCATTTGCAGATAATCTGGTCAATAAAACACTGGGTCTTTCGCGCTCCAGAGTCACGACTCAGATTGACCATTATGACAATCTGGCTGCATTTTGCGACAACCTCAAGCGGATTAATACGATCCTGATCGACCTGAATCGTGATATATGGGCTTATACTTCACTGAATTATTTCAAACAGAAAATAAAAAAGGGAGAAGTCGGCTCCTCGACCATGCCCCATAAGGTCAATCCCATTGATTTTGAAAATTCTGAAGGCAATCTGGGTGTTGCCAATGCGATATTCGAACATCTGGCAGGCAAGCTTCCCATTTCAAGACTCCAGAGGGACCTGACGGACTCGACCGTAACTCGAAATATCGGTGTGCCGCTTGCCCATACCCTCATTGGATTGAAATCATTGATGAGGGGTTTGAATAAATTGATTCTAAATGCGGATGTGATCCGTGCAGATCTGCAAAACAATTGGGCGGTGGTGGCAGAAGCCATCCAGACCATCTTGCGCCGGGAAGGTTATCCACAGCCTTATGAAGCCTTGAAAACCTTAACCCGCACCCATAAAAACATCGACTCCAAGGCAATTGCCGAGTTTATTGACTCCCTCGATGTTTCCCAAACCATCAAAGATGAATTGCTAAAAATTACGCCTGAAAATTATATTGGAATCACGAAGTTTTGATTGCGAGGGCGGATGTATGCGATCTAAACTGATTCTTTTCGTACTCGTCCTCGTGCTCGTCCTCGTGAATCAGAATTTTATAGGGGACGAGGGACGAGGACGAGTACGAGCACGAAGGCGAAAAAACTGGAATCCGAAGCACCCTATCCGACCTCTGTTATCTGTCATCTGACCTCTGACTTCTGTCCTCTTACGCCTGCAGCAGGGCGGTGGAAACCCTGCCGACCAGCCCCCAGATCACATCCGCCGAGAACACTTCTTCAATCGATCGATCAAACAGAACCGAGATTCGGGGATCAAATTCATCATCACCCTGCCAGAACAAATAATACACCGGAACCCGTGGAAAGGGTAACAGCTGATAGGCCGCATCCGCCATGTCCACGGGCCGGCCTTCCAAAAATTCCGCGGTGTTTTTGAAACCTTCCAAATCCCGGCCGTAACGTTTTATCAGGGGATCGACCTGCAGCGCGTGCGGCCCCTGAAAAAAATGAGCCTCCTTGAGGTCTTTGACGCCCACAATTTCTTTGCCAAGAGGATGTAGCATATTGACGCGATTCAGATAAACCACAGTAACCAGCTCAAGCAGTGGATCCGGTGTGCTTTTCCATCCCTGGCCCTCATCGCGTTTCAGGCAGCGGGCTTCGAAGTCCACCAGTACGTCTTCATTTAAGAAATGAAATACCATCTGATGAGGAGTGACCCTGCTGAAAAGGGTCAGGTTGCAAAGGGTGTTCAAGTCCTTTTTTTGCAGGTCGTCCCAAAAATGGGGCGGTACGTCCACCGGGGATTTATCGGGAGCAAATGCCGGTGGATTTTGCTCGCGGCGACGCTGTTGCATCTGAAGGTATCCCTGGCTAAACGGGTAAGGGCCCTGAGAAAAATTATCGCAGGGAAATTGACGACAATCCCGCAGGCAGTATTCAATTTGATTCATTTTGGCACATGCCAGAATGGCGCAGGTACTGCCAAATAACTTGTGCTGTGCGGCCAGCTTTTGTTCGGCTTCCAGACTTGTGCCTGACCCGCAGCTTGAGCACGTACCCAGCAGGTTCAATTTACAAACATCACAATGAATACCACAGGCTCCGGTTGGCATTGTTTTACCTCAAATGTTATTGTTTTTCGAGGACATGAATCATTTTTCTAAATCCTACTCGTCCTCGTTCTCGTCCTCGTTATTCATGCAACTATAACAAAGAGATACTATGTAAAATGTGATGCCGAGTACGAGAACCGACGGGACGAGGACGATATTACATTCTCCTCATTTCACTCGTATTCGTTCTCTGGTGCCGTTCAATAATAGTTTAACAGGTTTCAGGGACCAGACGTCAGTTAGGTTTGTATTATCTGTTTTCCGACCTCTGTCCTCTGATCTCTGTTTCCTGACACACCGGACAAATATGCGTACTGCGCTGGCCGACGATGATTCGCTGGATTTTCGTTTGGCATCGCGGACAGGGCTGGTCGGTGCGTCGAAATACCTTCAACTCATCGCGGTTGCGTCCCTGATGTTTGGCGATGGAATAAAAGTTGGCTTTGCCGGTTCCCAGCGAGGTGCCCAGGTTTCTCAATCCCCGCTTCAGCACTGCGCGGATCGCCCGATGAAGCGCCCGAATCTCGAACTCAGTCAGGGATGCCGCAATCCGGCGGGGGTGGATCTTTGATTCCCACAGGGCTTCATCAGCGTATATATTGCCGAGTCCGGCAATAAAGGTCTGGTCCAGCAGCAGCGGTTTTAACAGGCGCCGGCGCAAGCTTAATCGGCGAGCCAAAATTTTGCGGGTAAACCCGGCTGCCAGCGGTTCCGGCCCTAATCGGCCTAAGATTTTTTCCGCATCGGATGTCAAAAATATTCGGCCAAATTTGCGGGTATCATGAAACCGCAGCTGTTTTCCACCCTTAAAGCTTAAAATCACATGTTCATGCTTTTTGCGGGGCAACTCCTGAGCGACCAGATGCAGGCGGCCTGACATGCGAAGATGCATCAGCATATGATCTCCGTTTTTGAAATCAAAAACAATAAATTTGCCGCGACGGCGAATCGCTGATATCTTTTTGCCTTTGATTCGGCTGCTAAAGACGCTTGCCGAAGGTTCTGCGATCGTGCGTGACCAGAAAACCGTTGCAGCGGTTATGACGGCACCCTCAATGCCGGCTGCTTTTAGGTCGCTGACAATCGTCTGTACTTCTGGAAGTTCGGGCATGTTTAATCAGCCTACAGAAAACAGAGGACAGATGTCAGATGACAGAAAACAGGAGACAGATGATAATAAACACAAGACAAATATGATGTTGTTCTTTCAAGATTGGGCCATCTGTCTTTTTTTCATCTGCCCTCAGATATCTGTCATCTGACATCTGTTCTCTGACCTCTGACCTTTTTATTAGCGATTGACAATAAGGTGCCCTGGACTTATAAAATGGGCCATCTCGCGGATACTATACCATAACTCTGCTTTTAAAAAAATAATCGATTAATAAGGAGTACATATGGATTTTAGCCTTTCGACCGACCATGAAATTTTACGCGAATCCGTACGCAGTTTCGCTGAAAAGGAGATCAAACCGCTTGCCAGGGAGTTGGATGAAAAGGAAGAATTTTCATATGAAACCATGCAGAAAATGGCTGAACTGGGGCTTTTCGGGGTTTTTGTCTCCGATGAATACGGCGGCCAGGCCATGGATTACCTCTCCTATATCATTGCGGTTGAGGAGATCGCCCGGATTGATGGATCACATGCCGCCACCGTTGCTGCGGAGAACTCATTGGGCATTGGCCCCCTTTATTATTTCGGCAATGAGGAACAAAAAAAGAAATATCTGCCGAAGTTATGCAGCGGAGAGGCGCTATGGGGGTTTGGCCTGACAGAGCCCAATGCCGGTTCAGACGCCGGCAATACCCAGACCAACGCGGTTTTGGACGGGAATGAATGGGTGATCAACGGAAGTAAAATCTTCATCACCAATGCCGCCACCGATATCACTACCGGGGTGACCGTACTAGCACGCACCGGTGTCAGGGATGACGGCAAACCCGAACTGTCGTGCATTATCGTAGAATCGGGCACAGCCGGATTTACAGCCAAAGAAATGCATGGCAAGCTCATGTGGCGCGCGTCAAATACCAGTGAGCTCTATTTTGAAGACTGCCGCGTTCCCAAAGACAACCTGGTAGGCCCCCGGGGGCAGGGATTCCACCAGATGATGCAGACACTGGACGGCGGCCGGCTGTCCATCGGCGCCATGGGCCTTGGGGGCGCTCAGGGTTGCCTTGATATGGCACTGAAATACAGTCAGGAACGCGAGCAGTTCGGCAGAGCGATTGCGACCTTTCAGGTCAATGCCTTCAAACTGGCCGATATGGCCACGGAAATCGAATGCGCCCGACTGCTGTTATACAAAGCCTGCTGGTTGAACGACAATGCCTTGCCCTATGCCAAAGAAGCAGCCATGGCGAAGCTGTATTGCTCCGAAGTGATGTATCGAGCCGCCAACCATGCCGTCCAGCTTCACGGTGGATACGGATTGATGAAAGAGTATGATATCGAGCGGTTTTACCGAGATCAGAAGCTTCTTGAAATTGGTGAAGGAACATCCGAGATTCAGCGGCTTGTCATTGCCAGATACTTGGGAGCAAAATGCATGTAGACGCCACCTCAAAAATGTCTTTTGGCCCAATATCTTTGTTGGTGCCTCGCTTCAAATCCTCGACATACAACAGTATGCCTCCGGTTTGCGACCCACAAAGATTATTGGATCAGGCGGGAAATCCAGCAACGCTGGAAAGCTCGGCCCCGCCGCGATCTTGAACCAAAATCCTATTTTTGAGATGGCGTCTAGCAAAATGTTCAATTGGCAAATGACAATAAAATTTTTTATAAGGAGATAAAATGCACGAGAAAACAAAAAAACCGCATTTTGATTTTGACTTTTTTGAAGATTTGACCGGCGTTATACCGTTGGAACCACCGAAGAGCGTGGATGACGTCGGGGGGCGTATCATGAAGATCAGGAAAGAAAAAGATCTTTCACTTGACGAGATTTCCAAAATGACCGGATTCGACGTTGAATTTTTATCTAAAATTGAAAATAAGGAACTGCAGCCCCAACTGGGCACGTTGATCAGACTGTCAAAGGCTCTGGACAGTGCCTTCGGAAGACTGGTTTCAGGGGTCGGCGATAAACTTTATTCCATCACCCGCAAAGACGAGCGCCGCACGATTTCACGTTCCACATCCAAAAAAGGCCAGAAGCAAATCTATACTTACAAAAGCCTGGCGCCGGATGTGAAAGGGCGTCACATGGAGGCTTTTCTGGTTCTGCTTGAGGAAGACCCCGAAAAAGAAACCTCGCTGCACGAAGGCGAAGAGTTTATCTTCGTTCTGGATGGGGAGGTAATTTTAGAGATCGGGGCAGATAAGTTTGAACTGGAGCCGGGGGACAGTGCCTATTACTTATCGACAACCGCGCATCATATCGCTGCTAAAAAGGGTAAAGCCACCATACTGGCGGTGATGTACGATGGCTGATGGTAACCGGCTTGTCCGGATTAGGGATTGAATATGCGTTTTGTCAAAATAATTAAATTCAGTTTGTTACTGCTGTTGCTGATCGGAAATGTCTGCCTGGCATCGAGCTCCCCGGTTGACATTAAACTTGGCGTGAAAGAATTCCGGCTTGCAAACGGCATGATGTTTCTGGTTGTCGAACGACCGGCGACACCCCAGGTGGCCTGCCGGCTGGCGATTCGTGCGGGGTCGGCCCTTGAGCAAGCGGGCAAAACCGGTATTGCCCATATGCTGGAACATATGATGTTTAAAGGGACCAAGAATTTCGGCACCCTGGATGTTGCCAAAGATCAGAAGCTGCAGAAACAAATCGAGGAAGCCTATCAAACCATTCTCAGTGAAGAGCAGAAGCACAACCCCAACCCGGAGCTGATCAAAGAAAAACGCGCCGAGATGGAAAAGCTGCGGGCGGAAGTCCAAAAAATTTATGTATCTCAAGCTTTTTCGTCCCAGCTGGGTAAAAACGGGGCCGTCGGGGTCAATGCGTTTACCACCAAAGATCAGACCCAGTATATGACATCGGTGCCTTCGGATATGCTCGAACAGTGGTTCTCCATCGTCAGTGAGCAGTTGTTTGAGCCTTCCTGGCGGGAATTTTACGTTGAAAAAGATGTGGTTCAGCGGGAATGGGCCTTTCGGTACATCAATGATCCCGGCGGGGCCGCCTGGCTGGATCTGAGCGCCACAGCCTTTACCGCACATCCCTATCGCAATCCCACGATTGGGTGGAAAAGCGATATGGAAAAATTCAGCACCCGGGATGCCATCGAATTTCATCAAAAATATTATAATCCGGCCAACTCAGTTTGTGTCCTTGTTGGAGATGTTACCTTAAAAGAGGCCAAAAGACTGGCTGAAACATACTTCGCGCGTTATCCCACCGGTCGGCGAGCCACAGAAACGGTTACGCATGAGCCGCCCCAGCAGGGGCCCCGCAAGAGTATTCGTTTTTTAAAAGGGGCCCGGACCCCCTTGGTTCGAGTCGGGTATCACAGTGTCCAAATGGGGACCCGGGATTTTTATGCGCTGGATGCCATGATCATGGTACTCAGTCATGGGCGCGGCGCCCGGATGACCCAGAATATCATCAACAAAGGTCTGGGAGTAGAAGCCTGGGCTTACAATCCCGATAACCGCTACGGTGGCATGCTCATCCTGGGCGGGTCACCCAATGAGCCGCAAGACCTGAAAATGGCTGCCGGTCAGGTCAGCGCAGAGGAGAAACGCAAGGCCTATCTGAAGGCCTGTGAAAAACTTGAAACCCTCCTGGTTGAGGAAGTTGAAAAATTTAAAACCGAGCTGGTATCGTCCCGGGAACTTCAGCGCATCAAAAAACTGAATCAGCGTGACTTTTTGGATAGAATGCGCAGCAATGAAAGCCTGGCGGGAACACTGGCAACCCTTGAGGTTCAGTTCGGCTGGCGCTATATGACGCATTACCTGGAGCGCCTCGATGCCGTTACCCCGGAAGATATCCGTGAAGCCGCCAAAAAATATATTCGCAAAAATAATCAAACCACTGTTTATGTTATTCCGGGCGGACCACCCGAGAACCCGCCCGAAAAATACACCGAAATTCGGACCATTAGCGGCAGCGCAGCGGCAAATTTCGAATATAAGGGCGACCTGAAAAACAGATCTGAATATGCCACCCCCGATGGATGGGAGCATCCACTGTCCTTCCGGCGGGTTCCTCAAAAAATTAAATATCCGCCGCCGCAGATATTTGATGTTGAAAAGGTCAAGGTGTTTTATCTGCCGGATAGCGAGCTGCCCTTGATTGACCTGACGATTTTAATCAAGGCCGGTTCCGTGGATGTGGATGTATCCAAGACCGGCTTAACCGACATTCTCAACAGCTCCATTGTTCGCGGGGGAACGCAGACATTGTCACCCAATGAACTGGCCCTGGTGCTCGATGAGAATGCGATTCAGCTTGGGGTTTCGGTGGATGAAGAGCAGACAACGGTTCATCTTTCAGTGATGAAAGCGGACTGGGACAAGGGATTAAACCTTTTGCAGGCGGTCTTAACCCGGCCCGGGTTTGATCCCGGCGTGTTGCAGGTTGTCAAAGACCAGGAATTGGTGTCGCTCAAAAGACAGGGCGGCGATGCGCAGTCAGTGGCCATGCGTGAAAGCAAAATCCGGCATTTTAAAAACCACCCGTATGGCCGCGATCCACTGGTGGGTTTACAGACGATTCCCACCGTTACCCGGGCGGATCTAAAACGCTTTCTGAAAACATATTTTGTCCCCGACAACATGACCGTTGCCATCGCCGGCGATATCGACAGAGATAAAATAATCGCCGGATTGAAGAAGTTCTTGCAGGCTTTTCCGGAAACCAAAGCACCGCAACGCAAATTAAAGGACCCGGCGGTCACCTCACCGGTCCTGGCACTGATCAACAAACCCGGTCAGGTCCAATCCCAGATTATTCTCAGCCTGCCGGGCAACAAACGGACCCACCCCGATTACTGGAAAACAAACCTTTTGATGAACATATTCGGCGGTAACGATTCTTTAATGTATAAACGCTTGCGGGATGATCTGGGGATAGTCTATTCCGCCGGCTTTTTTCAAACCTACAAATGGAGAGCCGGTCAGCTTTTAGGCTATATCGGGTGCAAAGGTGATCAGACCGGTGCTGCCATTATCGAAACTTTAAAAATTATGGATGCGCTGCGCAGGGATATTCCTGAAACAGAGCTGGAATTAAAGCGGCTGGATGCGCTTAACAGCTTTGTTTTTAACGTGGATACCAAATCAGAACTGGTGGACGTCTATGGCCGCTACCATCTGCGCAAAGAACCGCTTGATACCCTCGAAAGAATTCAGGATGCCTATATGCGCACCACAAAAGAAGAACTTCACCGGATTGCCGGAGAACTGCTTGACCCCCGCAAGATCCAAATTTTTGTTGTGGGGGATAAAAATATCAAGGTGCCGTCGCCAGACGGCAAAACGGTTACCCTGGAAGAAGATCTCAAGACCCTGGCGCACAAACTCGACCTGCCGTTCCAGGAAATAAAACTGCGATGAGACTCGTACCAGGGGCCCTGCCAGCTCATGGCGGAAAACGACAACTCATGGCTCCAGGAGGACGATTCATGGCGCAGACAGACAAGTCATGAAGGAGTTTAAGCACACAAGGGAGTTTTCATGAGGGATGAAAGAAAAAGAGAGCATGATTCTCTGCCTTAAATTCCGGCAAAGATATTGCTGAAAAACCCCACGAATGGCCAGATCAATCGGCCCAGAATGGACACGCCTGTGAATTGTCCGAATACAATTAATCCAATGAGGATGAAAGGACCGTAACGCTCTATAAAGTAGATTTTGCCTTCATGTTTGGAAGGTAAAAGCCCATATAAAATTTTCGAACCATCTAAAGGCGCAATTGGAAGAACGTTGAATATGGCTAAAGCCAGATTAATCTGCAAGCTCATAATCACCATAAAGATAAGTAAACCGGTTATGGAATGCTGATCGGGTTTTGCGCCTGTTGCAAAAATCAGCCTTAGCAAAATGCCGCTAAAAAGGGCTAAAATCATATTTGCAAGAGGGCCTGCAGCGCTGATCCAGAGCATATTCTTTTTGGGGTTTTTCAATTTATTTGGATTTATCGGGACTGGTTTAGCCCACCCGAAATGCACCAAAAAGATCATAATAGTGCCCAATAGGTCCAGATGCGCAAGTGGATTTAAGGTTAAACGGCCATTTTGTTTTGCAGTATCATCCCCATACTTGTTTGCAACAAAAGCATGCGCATATTCGTGGAATGTTAATGCCAACAAAATCGGCGGAGCTATTAAAAGCAGCGTCTGTATTTTCATTATTCCATACTTATTTAGATTTCTTGCACAAAGCAATAAGGCAATCCGAATATTTTCGAATTTCATCTATAATGCAACTGAATATTTCGATCTTTTTTTTCTGCAAAGCGGTATGTTGCATGGCTGATCTGCTTCATGACCGCAGCAGCTTGCCGGGTCCTCCTTCTTGACACCTTGCCCTCTATTTCTTATTATTTCTATGAAGGTCTGCCGACAGCTTGATTTTCAATTTGTTTTCAAACCAGATTTGATGGATTACAACAGGAGCTTAATGTGAGATTACTTACCCGATCGGATTTTGACGGCTCGGTGTGTACGGCGATTCTTGAAGAGTTG
>PVMK01128396.1_pt1 | contig 16299 bp, 14 predicted proteins | sample 1853481 | NCBI WGS metagenome assembly PVMK01 (sample SAMN08533507, study PRJNA380276) | Marine sediment metagenome, whole genome shotgun sequencing project.
AAAAACATCAAGAATGGCGGGAGGATTATCTGTTCGATCCAGCCTGTTTGGAATTGGTTCCGAAACAATCCAATCCTGATCAGCAGGTCAGGGATTCAATCGAGTCCGCCTTAACCAGATATTTCCACGACTGATTTCAAACGAGTGACTTAGGGAACCAGTTTTGACATAACGGAGTTAACAACATGCTCTCAGAAATCCATTTCCTTTTAACCTACCGCTGCAATTTCGAATGCGATCACTGCTTCCTGTACTGCTCCCCCACCACTCCCGGCACATTCACAATCCAGCAGGTGGAGGATGTACTTGAAGAAGCCCTTAAAATTGGCACTATCGAGATGATTTATTTTGAGGGCGGAGAGCCGCAGCTTTATTATCCTCTACTGCTGGAAAGTGTTCGGCGCGCTCACCAAAAAGGTTTCCAGGTAGGCATTGTGACCAACGCTTATTTAGCCCTGTCCGAGGAAGATGCATTATTATGGTTAAAACCTCTGGTTGAGGCAGGCTTATCGGTCCTCTCCGTCAGTAATGATGCTTTTCATTACGGCGAAGAAACGGAAAATCCTGCCGAAATCGCGAGGAAGGTTGGTCTAAAACTACACCTCAATGCCTTCCCGATTTGCATTGATCCTCCAGAGATCCTTGAAGGGATCTCTCCGGATAATGGAAAAGGGCAGGCAGTGATTGGAGGGGGCGCCAGGTTCAGAGGTCGCGCGGCTGATACTTTAACTAAAGGTCTTCCTGTTCGTCCCTGGGCCGAAATGATAACATGCCCTGATGAGGATCTGCTCACACCCTCCCGGGTGCATGTAGATTCTTATGGAAATGTCCAGATCTGCCAGGGGATCAGCCTGGGAAACTTCTGGGAAAAACCTCTTTCGAAAATTATGGCATCCTACCATCCGGATCAGCACCCGATCTGCGGCCCCTTACACAAGGGAGGCCCCGCAGAACTGGTGAGATCGCTTAAGCTAGAACCCGGGGAAGAATATGTTGATGAATGCCATTTGTGTTTTTTAACCCGCAGGGATATCATCGACAGTTATCCCCAGTATCTCACCCCCCGTCAGGTGTATGGCCTGGAGTGACCTAAAGCCTAAGTTCTTATCGCGCAGTTGAAACATAATTAACGTTAGGTCCCCCAAAAAAAGGAAAATAAATCGTGACAAATTTACTTGAGCATAATCGAACGGCTTGGAATGAAGAAGTTAAAAGAGGGAATGTATGGACCATTCCAGTAACAAAGAAAGACATCGAAACAGCTAAAAAAGGGCAACATAAAATAGTATTGACGCCTTATAAACCAGTACCAAAAGAATGGTTGGGGAATATTAAGGAGAAAAACATATTATGCCTGGCTTCCGGCGGTGGACAGCAAGGTCCGATCTTAGCAGCAGTCGGTGCTAAAGTGACAGTATTTGATAATTCTGATCAGCAGTTAAAAAGAGATGCGGATGTAGCGAAAGAATATAATTTAGATATCAAAACAGTTCAAGGAAATATGCAAAACCTGAGTCGTTTTGCGGATAAGACCTTTGATTTGATCATTCATCCGGTTTCTAATTGTTTTATCGATGACATCCTGCCAGTATGGAAAGAAAGTTATCGGGTTCTCAAGGTGAATGGAAAACTGCTCTCTGGTTTTTGTAACCCAATAATGTATATGATCGATTGGGAAACAGCAGATAAAACAAATCGATGTGAACTGGTTCAAGCGATACCTTATTCTGATCTCAAATCGTTAACACCTGAAATGAAACAGAAATATCTCAAAGAAAAAACGCCTTTCGAATTTGGACATTCCCTCACAGACCAAATTCAAGGGCAATTGGATGTTGGTTTTGTGATTACTGGGTTTTATGAAGATAAAGGAGGAGATCTTTTAGATAAATTTACTCACACATTTATTGCTACAAATGCCCTGAAAATGGGTTAAGGAATATAACTCGGAATAAAATTAAGTGGCCTAACTACCGCTCAACCTAACCGCGTAAAGGCTGACTGGGAGACTTGGTGAGCGGGTGACTAGGTGATATGTTTTGAACGAATAACAAATACTGGAAACCAGCGGCAGGTGCCCTTTACAGGGTGCTTTGCGAAGCTCATCCGGTAGGCATCAAGTTCTATTTTTTCATGTAAAGGATAAATATGATGTACCGAGTTGTCACAAGCCTGTATCTCACGCTGGCGACATTTATCTTGATTTCCGCCTGCTCTAATACTACTTTGATTCCGGAAGTTAATAGTAGAGGGCAGTGGACAGGTGTTGATGAACTTGATCGTCTGATTGAGATTGTCCTCTCTGATGAAATAGATGCTCTCCAATCCGTTATACAATTCAATCAGTCGAAATGTACTTTTGTAGAAGGACTTGGCGGTCCTCCGAAGTGCAAGGAAGGAGAAGTTGAAGGTGAAATCGTAGAAGTTCTCCCATTCCTGGGATGGGAAGGTCATTTCATTAGAAAGGAAGATATCGGCTCTTGGGATGGTTTAGATGTTTCGCAAGTTTACGCTGCCTACACAGTCTCGGCAGTGGGGAAGACAGATCCGAATTATCCACGTGGCACGCATGCGATCGTTTTTATCAACGAGGGTCAAGGATCAAGTGTTACACTACAAATCGTCGAGGGGCAAATCGTGAGAATTGACCTCGGACTTGGACCAATTCCGGAGATTCCAGAAGATGACGTGGATACATATCTGCTCCAACCCTAATGTGTCGACACTTAATCCCCGCTCCCCTTCGATTTTCACATCACTCCGCTCTGTGTTTACTCAGGACGGGGCACCTGGCCACCTGTACGGGACGGAAGACCAAAGACGGAGGACGACACACCTGTCCCCGGTCTTCGGTCCTCGGTCAGGTCTGATGACTAGACATATGTCATGACATATGTTATACTAGGGAAAGATGGAGGAAGTAAATGGCAACCGTGATGATCGTAGATCCTAAAGACGTGCGCGAAGCACGAAATATACTCGGGTTCACACAGGTCCAGGCTGGAGTGGCGCTTGGAAATGTGCGGCCGGAGACAATAAGCAGGTGGGAGCGAGCGCCCGGGAATGAGCGTCCAAGGATGCGGGGAATTCACGTTGAAACCACAAGGCAGCTAACTCAAACGGCAGATCTCCTAGTTGAACTCTACCCTGAAAAAACAGACCGAATGACTTTTCTACATACTCCTCAACGCGAACTCGGTGGACAATCTCCCTATGATGCGATCATGGGGGATCCGCCCTATGGGCTAAGAGATGTTGTCAGGCTGCTGGGTAGAATGGCAGAAGGCATCCCAACTTAATAGATGGTCAGCCCATTCAACGCCTGGCGAAAGGCTCTTTCAAATCATAAGCCCCGCAGAATACGCGGTGCCTTGTGGTACAGGGCAGTCACGCCGGCTTACCGGCGATCGCTTCTGACAATGGACGGGGCATTTCGATGGGGAGGACGCTACAACACACCAGGAGAATTTGGAGCACTGTACCTGTCTAAAACTCAGAAAGACTGTGCTGCTGAGATAACCCGACGTCCCTTACATCCACCTAAATACATCGTTGGCAAGATCAGGGTCAAACTGGGAAAAGTATGTGATCTGACCGATCCAGAGCTGCTCAAACAGCTCGGACTTTCGCGGGTGCAGCTCACGGCGGATGACTGGGCAGAAACTCAGACCTTAGGGGACTTAATCCGGGATGCTGGTTTTGAGGGAATAATTGTTCCCTCAGCTGCCGGTCATTTCAACAACCTGGTTATTTTTATGGACCGTTTAAATGCAGCATCAAGAATTGAGCTTGAGGAGACAAAACCATTGGACCTTTCCTAGCTCCGAACTAATTCACTGGGTTCCGAACGATAATCATCTGCTAAAAAGTTATAATATTTCCAAAGGAAGATTGAGGAGGAGTTATGAACCAGATTTTCTGGGGACTATCAGGATCAGAATGGCTGGAAATTGGCATATCAGGGTTGATTTTATTCAGTGTGCTTTTACTTGGCAGATGGGTCATATCCCTTATACTGGATAAGATCTTATTCCGAATCTTTAAACGCACTAAAAACAATCTTGACAATCATCTATTGAACGCTGCCAGGCTGCCGCTATATCTCATGGCAGTGGTATTGGCTCTAGATACTGCTTTGCGAAGATTAAGTTTCCTTCCCGAGGATTGGATTTCCTGGCTCAATGAAGGATTTTTTATACTCTATTTCCTGGTTGGTTTTATTTTTGCCTGGCGCCTGGTTACTCATATATTTGCCTGGTTGGGGGAGGAGGTATCCCAAAAAACAGAAGCCTCCCTGGATAAACAACTCTTTCCTTTTTTCCAGCGGATTGTATTGATGTTATTAAGTTCGATCGGAATTATCACTATCCTGTCGCATTTTGAGATCAATATCACTGCCATGGTCACAACCCTGGGCATTGGTTCCCTGGCTATAGCCCTGGCTGCCCAGAGTGCACTCGAGGATTCTATCAGCGGATTCCTGATCATGGTGGATCGTCCTTTCCGGATTGGCGACCGGATTGAGCTGATGGATCTGGATACCTGGGGGGATGTGGTGGATATCGGCTTACGCAGCACCCGCATTCGCACCCGCGATAATCGCATGGTAGTTGTGCCCAACTCTGTGATCGGGAAATCCCTGGTGGTCAACTACGCCTACCCCAACGATCAGTACCGTCTGCAAATTCATATTGGCGTGGCGTATGGAACGGATCTCGAAAAAGCCCGCCAGGTCATGGTAGATGCTGTAAAGGGTGTAGAGGGTGTGCTTCCGGATCGTAAGGTGGAAGCACTTTTCCTGGAATTTGGTGAATCGACCCTGATTTTCCGGGTTCGCTGGTGGTTGGAATCCTATGTCGATACCCGGCGTATGTTTGACCGGGTCAACACTGCCCTCTATAATGCACTCCAAAAAGAGAACATCCAGCTTCCATTCCCCCAGCTGGATGTGCATTTACAAAACAAGAACCAGACCCCTTAAAGAAGTGAACTCCAATAACAGGACACAATACTAAGAACACCTCTCGTACAATTAACAAAATGGGAGGTGTTTTCGTTTCAGGATAAGAACTTCCGATCTCCATCTACCAGTCCTCTCGCAAGTGCTCCCTCACCCGTCCCTTCGATAAGCTCAGGACAGGCCTCGGGTGAGGACATAACGCCAAAAGCGCCCGGGGACGGGCGCTTTGAGCATCTGAGGGTTCTATTTATTTGTCCAGTTAACTAGGTGCACTCCATAAAGGGATCCGGTCCCTCCAAATCACAAAAATTGGTATATGCCGGTTGGGTTCCTGATAAATCTGCTCTTATAAGGGTTTTATCACCTTTCCGGATCGTTCTTTTCCATTTGCGATCACTTTCAGGGGCTTTTCCGTCCTGACATGGCGGAAATAAGTGGTTTCAGATACAGCTTCAAGGTCATTAAGCCACTCCCAATCCAGAAAATCCGTCTCTGAATTGTATTTGATATAAAAATAGGGTATTCCTGCAGAAGATATATTGTGGAAAAAATGGCTTCCCTGGGAGTGATCCACCTGGAAACCCTCCAGATCAATTTCCATAATCACCCTGGCCCCATGAATATCCGACCAGAGCACAGGGATTCCTAGGTGGCGTTCGCAGGTCCCCCATCTACCAGGTCCGACCAGGATATAGGGTTTTTCCTGTTCCACCAGGGACCGATTTAATTTCATAACTTCATCAACCATCTCTACAGTCTTGGTGAGATCAAAACTTTCAGGTTTGACATAAAGAATATCCTGGATATCATCGATCATCCGGAATCCTGAAACCACCGAAGTCGACACAAACAGGTCTTCATTTTTATAAACACGGTCGTCAAGCATAAGGGTTTCTTCATACTCGAGGAAAGGTCTCAGTTGAAGCAATCTGAAATCGGCTTTTCCTTCAATTTCACTGAAGAAATTCCCCGCAAATTCAATTTCTACCGGGCAGCCCATGGCTTTTTCGCCCAACTGCAGTACCCTGTTAATGATCTCCGCTAATGGGAAAGTGCCGAACTTCAATTGGCGGTTAAAAGTAATGACCGGAGCCCCAGCTTTTTCATCCCAATAACCACTGGTCAACCTTCCCCCCTGCTGGTCATAAGTATCTGCAATCTCGCTTAATGTCCGGTCGTTGATAGCGTCCCGGATCGAATAGCTTTCCAGAAATGAATATTCGCCCTTCTCGAGATTGATAAACTCATCCTGTGCCAACCGGACAGCAAAGAAGCTGCTCTGGCTGTTTTGCACTTCATCCTCGACGCTGCCAAAAATATTGATCTTGGGCCGTTTAGGACTGAAACGCCTGGCCATTCCCCCGTCCACTACAGTTTTTCCTAATCCCAGGGCTGCAAAAGCGATGCGATCTTCCGGCTGAAGATATTTTCCCAATGGATAATAATTATAAGATGCGGCAGTGCCTGAAAAATTGGGATAATATCGCTCACCGTATGGTTTTCCTACTACCTCCTGGATCACAACTGCCATCCGGGATTCACCAAGGGAAATGCCCAGGGTTTCGGCATAAGAACGGGCTAATTTTTGATAAGTGGAGGAATAGACAAATTTGATTGCAGACACTAATTGATCAATGCGGGCATCCAGATCAGGATGGATATTAGGCAGCATATAGGTTGAAAACACACCTGCAAAGGGTTGGTATAGGGAATCTTCGAAAATACTGGAGGACCTCACTGCCAGGGGTCGGGTTTGGTCCTTATAAATAAATTTCAAATCCTGCCATAAATCACCAGAAATATTGGCTTCCAGAAATCTTTCTTTGAGTTCAAGATCTGAATGTACGCTCGAGACAAAATCATATAAACCATTTTCACTCATAAACTGGTCGAACTCGTCTGTCCCGATCACTACCGTTCTGGGTATTTGGATCTCGACCTCAGGAAACTCTTTTTGAAAACCTGTATTGTAGGAGCTTCTCAGGAACATCAAAAACGCCAGCCCCCTGCCCTTGCCGCCCAGAGATCCCGGGCGAAGCCTGATGAATCTTGAAGCAGGATGATAGTTCTGGCGGTCAAAATCAGTAATAGTTCCCATACGCTCATGGAGAATATCCTCCACAGAGGCAATTATCAGTTGTCTTAGATCTTCCTTGTTTTCAAATTCGGAAACTTTGCGGGGTTTGAGTTGGCGCGCCATGGAAAACTCCCCCCGGGCGGCCAGCCAGCCTGAAAAATGATCATTCTGGGCATGGAAAACAAAAGATTCCAAGGGTATTTTGATTAACTCATCCCTCAGATCAAATAGATTATTTGCTGCTCCGATGACGCTGTCGTCCGGCATTCTGAACGTAAAAGAGCCAAAGCCCATATAATCCAGCAAAAAGGTTCTCAATTGCTGGATCAGGGAATGGTCATTCTTATTCACGAAGAATCCTTGCAGGTCCTCAGATTGCTGCCGGTTATTCTCATCACTTGACTGCAGCATGATTGGCAATGTCGGCCCTTTAGACCTGACCTTTTTCACCAGATCAAATCCGGCATTTTCGTCCAGCTCCCCCTTCCTTGGAAAACGGATATCCGTAATCATACCCAGAAGATGGTCCTGGTATTTTTGATAATCACTCCAGGCTTCTTTGTAAGTGCGAGCCAGCAATATTTTGGGCCGGGAGCGCATCTGCAGCAGTGACAAATAATCGTTGGCGCCCTCAGCGATCAATCTCTGGGTTTGACGCATGATCTCAGAATACAGCACTGGGAGATAGAGAGAATAAAAACGGATGGAATCTTCCACCACAATAATCACCCGGGTATCCCCGAGCTCGATGTCCTCATCCACATTCAGGCGGTCCTCAAGCAGCTTGATGATAGCCACAAACACTGTCGGGTTGCCATTCCAGACGAAGGTGTGGTCAATCTTGCTGTCTTCAAGAGATCTGGCGGGCAGAAACTGAAGTTCAGCAGAATTGTTCAATAACAGCACAACAGGAATGTTTTGAATATCCTTCACCTGATCTGCAAATCGCTGGGGATTGATTTCACCCAGGCGCCGCATGGTAATTACCAGGTCAAAATCCCTCTCCTGGAGCAGTTCCAAAGCACTATCAACAGAGGTTGCCCGAAAGATATGAGGCAAGGTGCGCAGATTTAGATTATGGAATTCCTCGAAAATCTGGTCTGAGAGCCGGGCGTCTTCTTCAATGATGAAAGAGTCATAGGTGCTGGATACCAGCAGGATCTCATTGATGCGGTTCCGCATCAAATAGCGGTAGTTCTGGTGTTTGGGTTTGTACTCGAGCTGGTAATCGTCAGCCGAGCGGGAGACTATATTTGTCATATTCAACCATCGGAATTTGACATAAATTATAACTTATCCAAATGAATTCCCAGGATCAAGAATCCTAAATATTAACAATATTCCCATATCTTCTTAATAATTTCTAAATATGCTCCTGCTAAACTAGGGACAGATCAACTTGATCAGACGGTAAATTTTAATGTTTTAAAGGAGACATGTTATGAAAAAATATCTAAAACTTAGTTTGGTTGGATTGCTGGTTGTGGCCATAGCGGGAATTACAGCAGTAGGTGTTGTTTACGCGCAGGGTGATCGCCCTCACGAAGCTCTGGCAGAACTTCTGGGATTAACGGAGGACGAACTCAGGGATCAAATCCGCGATGGAATAACCCTGGAAGAACTGGCTGAAGCAGCCGGTGTAGATTTGGATGAGTTCTGGCAGACCATAGAGGAAACCAGGGCAAAATACCACCAGGGCCGAATCCAGCAAGCTCTTGAAAATGGCGATATCACCGAAGACCAGTATAACTGGATGCTTGAAGGTTTTGAAAGCGGCTTCATGGGCGGTAGTCGAGGTCCGGGAGGATTTCCTGGCCGTGGGAGTTTCGGCAACGATGATGGAACCCGGCTATTTGGCGGGAGAGAGGGATTTGGTGGTCAAGGAAAATCTTTTGGCGACTGCGGCATGGGCAGGTTTAACAAATAAGTTTTTCTGCTGACAATCAATCACTGCTTCAGAGAGCCGGATCAAGAACAATCCGGCTCTCTTGACCGAAATCGAACGAGTTATAATTATATTAGAGGTGTGAATGGCAAAAAGGATCCTTATTGTAGACGACAATCTTGATATTCTGACCATGCTGAAAGACTACCTTTCCAAGGAAGGGTTTGAGGTTGTATCAGCATTAAATGGTCAGAAAGCTTTGCATATCGCCCGGGAAGTTAGGCCCGATTGCATAATATTGGACATGATGATGCCGGAGATGGGTGGGGCTGATTTTATCCGCGTTTATACCGCTGAATCTGACACACCTATCCTGGTCTTAACTGCCAAAGTGGAAGAAACAGATAAGGTTCTGGGATTGGAGCTGGGGGCAGATGACTATATGACCAAACCCTTCAGCCTGCGGGAATTGACTGCCAGGATTCATGCCCTGCTACGGCGATCAGCAAAAATCAGCCAGGGTAATAAAATCTTGCGTGCTTCTGATATTACCTTGGACATCCAGGCCCATACAGTTGAGGTGGGAAAACGGCCGGTCGAGTTAACTCCTTCAGAATTTGAGCTACTGGTTGCCTTGATGGATGCCCCGGGAAGGACATTTTCGAGAATGGAATTACTGGATAGCTTGGGGGAGACTACCATCCTGGAAGGTTATGAACGCACTGTTGATGTTCACATCCATAACCTTCGCGATAAGATTGAACCTCACTCCAAAAATCCAGTTTATATTGAAACTGTTTACGGAACAGGTTACCGATTTGCCCGGGAAAGGAATTAACGATTATGCGCTCTATCAGCCTGAAAATCACTCTGGTTTTGGTCGCTGTAAGCCTGGCAGGTGCTCTATTTACAGCTTTTTTTATTCAATCCCGGACATTAACAGCATTTGATAACTTCATCCTGGATGAGAATCAGGTTGGATTAACTGAGGTATTAATTGATTATTACCAATCCCAGCACAGCTGGGATGGCGTAGAGTCCCTGTTCAAAGGGTCAAACCAAATGATGGCTGGACAGGGGATGGCTGAAGGACAAAGGGATCTAAATTTCAATAGGATGATGTTCAGGGGACCCATGCCGTTTGTCCTTGCAGATGAATCAGGGGAAATCATAGCTGGCGGATCAGGTCGTCCGGGTTACCAGACAGGAGATATCCTTCCCCTAAACGAAATAAGCAATGGACTTAAACTTGAACAAGAAGGTGAGACAATAGGCTGGCTAGTTGTGCTGCCATTCGCTCAGCCAAAAACAAGTTCGCAGCAAGCATTTCTAAATGATGTACGTCAGGGATTGATAACCAGTTCATCAATCACATTATTAATCGCTCTCATCCTGGGAGGGCTCCTAATCCAATCATTTACAAGACCGATCAGGAAATTAGCAGCGGCTACAGAAATTGTGGCGAATGGTGACCTTGGATATCAAGTTGAGATCCAAACGAAAGACGAACTCGGAAAATTATCAAATTCATTTAATAAGATGAGCACTGACTTGAAACGAGCTGATCAGTCCCGGAAACAAATCACTGCCGATATTGCCCATGACTTAAGAACACCTTTGAGTGTTTTACACGGCTACACAGAAGCCATGAGTGAAGGAAAACTGGAAGGCAGCCAAGAAATCTATCAGATCATGCATCAGCAAGCCAAGCACTTGAACTACCTGATTGAGGACCTGAGAACTTTGACCTTGCTGGATTCGAATGAACTAAATCTTCAGATCCAGAACATCGATCCTGGATTAGTCCTCCAACAAATCATAACCGCTTTTTCCTCACTTACAGATGAAAAAGGAATAGAACTATCTTTAAATCCCGTTTCTGCTCTACCCAGAGTTGAATTAGATCCGGACCGTTTGAATCAGATTCTTGGAAATTTATTAAACAACGCTATAACAATCTTAGATGATGGTGGGAAAATTCAGTTATCCGCAATCGCGGAACAAGATCTATTTCGGATCAAGGTCTGGGATAATGGTCCCGGCATTAAGGATGAAGACATCCAATATATCTTTGACCGCTTCTACAAAATAGATAATTCACGTTCTTCGGCTGACGGATCATCCGGATTAGGTCTGGCAATCACTAAAAAACTAGTTGAAGCCATGAGGGGACAGATTACTGTTGAAAGTAACTCAGAGAATGGAACCACATTTACGGTTGATTTTCCCATCGAATAACTCTGCTGCCTTGTGTCAATAACAAAATTAAAAGAATCCAGGTGATTTCATTAACACCTGGACTCTTTTGTTTCCCAGAAGATTCAATTTGCAGATTTTTCTTCGAAAAGGGTGATCAGCTGTTCAATAAGAGGGACAACCAAACGGTTAGTTCCAAAAAATCCGCCGCCACCTTCTTCCTCACGGCGAGCCTGCATGGTTGCCACTAACTCAGGATCCAAGCCTTCTGTTCCTTGTCCCCCTCCCGGTCCACTGCCTTGTCCGCCACCTGGTCTCACTCCTTCGGGAAGACCTTCCGGTCTGCCTGAGCCGTCACTCGCACCAGAGCCATCCGGCCTCATGTTTTCTGATATCCCCAATTCATCGATGAGGTTAAGCATGTCTCCCTGGGTCAATTCTAAACCGGCGATCTCATTAACCTGATCGGGTGTCATGAGAAGTTGGATCTCATCAATTAATGCATCTTTTTCTTCAGGTGCTGCGGTATCACTTTCACTTAACTTGATATATAACTTCCAGTATGGGATCAGAATAGCCGCTTGTTCACTATCTACTGCCAGATCCGAATCTTCCAACATCAAAGTTCCTACAACTAGCTGCAACGCAGGTGATAGGGCATTGTCGGCAAAATCAATCTGCAATTCATTTCGGTTCAATTCTGAATTTTCATCTGCAGCTCCTGTCTTCCCAGCTTCAACATCTGGAGCTGCACTTGTCCCGCATGCAGATAACAAGACCAAAGCTACAAACACCAGTCCTATTTTCTTTTGTAATGCCATTATTACCTTCCTTTTTTCTTTCATTTCCTATAAAATCAATTCTCAATTGGATAATCCCTTATTATTTGTTGTCAGGATCAATGAGACCCTCCAACAATGCCTATCAAGGTCTCCTCCCTCCCCGGAGATAAGATCTGCCTGAGATTAAAAAACAAGGGGGGTTACTTGAAATCTACTTATTCATAACGCAAGGCATCGATGGGATCTAATTGGGCAGCCTTATTGGCCGGATAAAATCCGAAAAAGATCCCCACTGTGGCAGCAGATCCAAAAGCCAACAGCACCGAACTGGCTACAATCACAGTCCGCATACCGCTTGCCTGGCCAAAGAGCCATGAACCGATCACTCCAGCAGCTACACCGATGACACCCCCTATCAAACTCAGCAGAAGAGCCTCAGCTAGAAATTGCCAGCGAATATCATTAGGCGTTGCGCCAACTGATTGGCGAATGCCAATCTCCCTGGTTCTCTCGGTAACACTTACCAGCATAATATTCATAATCCCGATTCCGCCCACTATCAGAGATACACCAGCCACCCAGGCAAGAAGGGATCGAAAGGCAGCTGTAGTTGATTCCTGGGTAGTGATAATATCCTGCTGGGTTGTGATCACAAAGTCAGGTTCCTCCAGAGTGACATCATGTCTTTTTGCAAGCAGCAGCTGAATCTGGAAGATCACATCCTCCAGAGTTCGTTCCCCTTCCGCTCCTACTGATTCATCTACTTCCACATATATCAAACGGACACGATCACCCATAAACCGAGAAAACTGGTTATTGGTCAGTTTTTCAAGCACGATGGTTATCGGTGTATAAAGACGGGAATCATAATCTACATCTCCTACCATACCTTTTTCATCAAATACACCCACAACTGTAAGGCGAACGTTGCTTCCCACTGTTATAGTTTCTCCAAATGGGTCTTGATCTCCGAACAATTCCTCAGCCAGGCTGCTTCCCAACACAGCAATTGGAGTGGTCCTATCGATCTCCTGCTGGGTAAAATAACGGCCGCTGGCAATATTCATATCCCTGACAGAGGGAAAGTCAGCCGTTGTTCCCATGATTGTTATGTCTTCTAGGGTAACGTCACCTGCTTTGACAACCCTGGTTGAACTTTGTTCAACAACTACACCAGCAACTCCATTGATCTTATTAGCAATAGCAAATGCATCATCATACACCAAACCCCCACTCTCTAAACCTCCCCCAGGTCCTCCCCTTCCAAAGCTAGCAGAAACATAGATCAAGTTAGAACCTAATCCTGTGATTTGTTCCTGAATAGTTGCTTCAGTTCCGGCGCTGATTGCGATCATGATGATCACCGCAGCAACACCTATAATGATGCCCAACATGGTCAGCAAAGAGCGGATTTTATTTTTAAATAATGCCAGCCAGGCAATCTTGATAACTTTAATTGGCTTCATATTATTAATGCTCCTTGCCATTCTTAACTTCCCGGGCCACCTTACCATCAAACAGATGTATGGTCCGGTCAGTATATGCAGCAATGGCTGGATCATGGGTAACCATGATGATAGTTGTGCCCTGAATATTTAACTTCACTAATAAATCCATGATCTCTGCCCCTGATTTACTATCAAGATTGCCTGTAGGTTCATCTGCCATAACCATCACGGGGTCATTAACCAGTGCGCGGGCTATGGAAACCCGCTGCTGCTGGCCCCCGGAGAGTTCCTGGGGTTCGTGATATATTCTGTCGCCAAGTCCTATTGATTCCAGTATTCGGGTTGCTTTTTCTTCCTGTTCCTCTTCAGACAAGGGAGATGTGCGATTGTAGAACAATGGCAATATCACATTCTGGAGCGCCGAGGTTCTTGCCAGTAAGTTGTAACTTTGGAAAATAAATCCCAGTTTCTGATTGCGAATTTGCGCAAGCTCAACTTTATCTAAACCACTGACATCCTCGCCATCAAGAAAATACTCTCCCGAGGTCGGGCTCATCAAACAACCCAGCACATTCATCAAAGTAGTTTTCCCCGATCCAGAAGGTCCCATGATGGCGACAAACTCTCCTTCCCTGACCTGGATGGATGCGTTATCCAGGGCCCGGACTTCAAAATCTCCCATCTGGTAGATTTTGACTATATCCTTTCCATCAATAATTACTTTTTTCTTATTCATTGGGTCGTCTCCACCTGGCCGGTTGTTACAACATCACCCTGTTTAATGCCGGAGATTATTTCTGCATAGATCAGGTCCTGCAAACCGACTTCGACCAGTCTCATACGAGGTTGGCCATCCTCCATCACAAAAACTGCAAATTCACCCTCAGAAATCTCATAAAGGGCTTCCACAGGGACTAGAATAGCATTTTCCGCCTTGCCGCCAATAACATCCACACCAGCGGCTGATCCTATCGGAAGATCACTCCAACCGGTCTCTGAAATATCCACTTCCACTAAACAATAAACAACCGTCGTATTGTTCAGGTTCACCAATGCGGGATCGACATGCACGACCTGACCGACATAAACACTATCCGGTAGGGCATCAAAAATCACTTCTACGGGGAAACCTATCTGGATATTTTTCCAATCTGATTCATCAAAATAAGCCTCAAGGGTAGGAGGAGTCAGATCAGATATGACCAATAAGACTTCATTACCTATCATTTCAGTGACATCAGCTAATAAACTTGTAACTGTCCCCGAAATGGGAGCTAAAAGCGTGGTAGCCTCTAAATCTTCCAGGGCATCATCCACAGCCTTGCGAGCATTCCTGATGGCTGCCGTCTTGGTTCCTGTAGCTTCTTCCGGCAGATCCTGGTCATTCTCTAACGCATTTAAAAGAACTTCTAATTCGGCAATAGTCGCTTCAGCCAGGCTGATTTCTGCTCGTACAGAAGCAATTTCAGCATCCGAAGGTGCGTCTGTGAAGTAGACTTTTTCTCTGTTATCCCAATAGAAACTTTCGAAATATTCAGGGACATATACTTCATAGTAATAATCCCATTGAATCTTAAGATTGGACTCCGCCCATTTCAGATTCTGTTCTGCGGATTTCAGTTGCTGTTCGTTTTCATCTGTAGTTGATTCCGCGAATGCAGTTTGAGTCTCATTCAGAGCGAGGGTGTATTCTTCTACATAATCTTCTGCCCGAAATACAGCCAGACTGATAAGCCCTATCAAATCAGAAACATGGTCTTCTAGATCTATTATTGTATTTGCAAGATCTTTTTCAATTCCCGCAATTACAAAAGCCGAAGTAAGCTCACGCAAATCTCGCTGAGCTTCGGTTAATATTTCCTGCCTATCACTATCATCTAAACGAGCCAGGATATCCCCAACTTCGACCTTATCTCCCACACCAACCATCAATTCCACCAATTCTTCCTGAATACCATCACTGATATCAAAACTGACACCAACTTCAGAAGAGGGGATTAATGTGCCAGCACCGGCAGCGTAAAGAATGATGTCACCCCTACGAGTGGTAGCAGTCTGGAGAGCTGATTCTTCACTTTCAATGACCTGAGTTGGTAGATACCAGAAGCGGTATGCGGAGTATATCCCACTTGCCAACAGAACCACTACCAGAGCAATAATCCAGTAAATCCGGGTTGATTTGTCTTTCGTTTTCATCCAGATAACTCCTTATATTTAATTAACAATTTCCATACCTAGTCTAAAGTATGGTTGTTAAGGAATTATTTAGATTTTGTGTAGATATTTGGGAATTTTTTCTGATTTATGGAGGATACGGTTTCCTTATAGGAAACCGTATCCTGAAATCTAGCTTACTTTATTATCACCCAATCACTGGCGCTGCGTCCAAACACTTCCGGAGAGTACATCTCCTCTGCTTTTGCAGGAGGAACCACAAAGGTTCCCGGGGTTGTGGCGCGGGCGACATAGGTGTATTCAAAAACACCATTCCACAAGAGTGATGTGAAGACCTCTGCCCGTTCATCGCGCATATTCTGGTGTTCGTACCAGGGCCACCACCACCACCATCCAAAGTAAGATTCGGAGCTGTTGGGATCCTGAGGGATAGTGCCAGAAACTGCCAATGCAGGGTTGATGATTTCCAACCCTGCCGGCAGCGGGTCTACCAGGGCAACATGATAACGTCTGTTATCAGCCACCATGGTTAACCTTATCCGCACCCTTGCGCCCGCCTTGATCACCCAGGTGCCATCCTCCAAGCGGGTGACATCATCAGGATCATCTACTGCTTCATAAACCCGTTGGACCACAAATCCCATTTCCAGGGGATCCAATTTCAAATCTGTGGGGGCATACTTTAATCCTAGTCTGTAATACAGCCGTCCAGGACCAATTTTATTGATGATCAAATCCTGGGTTTCCTGATAGGTATCCACCAGGTATCCCATAGG
>PVMK01189429.1_pt2 | contig 16298 bp, 16 predicted proteins | sample 1853481 | NCBI WGS metagenome assembly PVMK01 (sample SAMN08533507, study PRJNA380276) | Marine sediment metagenome, whole genome shotgun sequencing project.
CCACGGCGTTGATCGTTACGCTATTTCCACGAGCCTGGTCCAGGGTTACGTGGTGCGGCCGAATCCCCAGTAGGTAACTACCATCCGCCATGCCGCGATACTTCTCGGCAACCGGCCATCGGGCAATGTCATCCATTACAAAGCTATCACCCTGTTTACTAACAGTAGTTGTATTGATCGGCGGATCCGAAAAAACCCGTGCACTCAATAGTGTGTTCGGTGTACGATAAATTTCAGCGGTAACGCCATACTGCGCCACTCGACCTTCATGTAAGGTGGCTGTATGGCCACCGAGCATCAGGGCTTCGAGAGGTTCGCTGGTTGCGTACACCACGGTCGCACCGGTACCCCGAAATAGTTTTGGTAACTCATCGCGCAGTTCTTCGCGGAGCTTGTAGTCGAGATTAGCGAGTGGCTCGTCGAGCAATACTAACGGGGCATTCTTGACCAATGCTCTTGCTAATGCAGTACGCTGTTGTTGCCCTCCCGAGAGTTCAGCCGGTAAACGGTCGAGCATGGTCGTGAGTTTTAACAGATCGGCAATTTTGCCGACTCGTTGGCGAATTTCAGCAGCTGGCATTCTAGCCACACGCAAAGGGGATGCGATATTGTCAAAAACGGTAAAGTTTGGATAATTAATAAAAGCCTGATAAACCATTGCGACTTCGCGTTTTTGTACCGGTACGCCGGTGACGTTTTTGCCATCAAACCAGACCTCGCCGCCCGTAGGAACTTCAAGTCCAGCCATTAACCGCATCAGCGAGGTCTTCCCGCTGAGTGTGGTGCCCAGCAGAACATTGAACCCGCCAGGTTCCAGTTCCAGATCGGTCTCGTAGATATGCATTTCGGCACCGACCCTATGGCTTACCTGCTTTAATTCTATTGCCATTACAATGCCCTGCTATTGGCCATTCCAGCGGAGCCTGGGTCGGGTGAACTAATCTCGACTTGCACCTCAGCTGATCGACAAACATCAAGAAACTCGGGCGACGGTTTTTCGTTAGTGACGAAGTAATCAATATTATCCATCTTGCCAAGTCGAACCGGAGCGTTACGTTCAAATTTGATCGAATCGGCAACCAGAATGACCGAACGTGCATTCCTGATGATTGCCTGTGCAACACGTACCTCACGAGTGTCGTAATCCAGCAAGGTGCCGTCTTCTTCGATCGCAGATACACCTATCACCGCGTAGTCAACTTTGAACCGTGCAAAAAAATCGGCGGTAGTTTCGCCGACAATGCCGCCATCTTCCTGGCGTACGCTGCCACCAGCGGTCACTATTTCACTGGATTTATTGTGCCGCAGTATGTTCACGACATTGAGGTTGTTTGTGATCACCAGCAAACCAACATGGTCGGTCAAATTTTCGGCGACTTTTTCGGTGGTAGTTCCAATGTTGATAAATAACGAGGAGTCATTGCCGATTAGTTCGGCGGCGCGTTTACCGATCTCACTTTTCTCATTAGTTGCCAGTCGTACTCGAGCCTGGTAGCCGAGATTTTCGACACCGTCATGAACCAGCGCTCCGCCATGTACCCGTTGTAACAGTCTCAGGTGGCAGAGTTGATTTAAATCACGCCGAATAGTCTGAGGAGTAACTTTAAAAGACTCGGCTAGTGGATCAACCTGAACTTCTCCATTTATTCTGGCGTACTCGAGAATATCCCTTTGTCGGGGGTTCAGTTTAGGCGCATTTTGCTGAGAGCTAGACTTGTAGCTGTGTTGTTGATTCAAGTTAAATTCAGCGTGCCGAGAATTAATAAAAGGAGGGTGGATAACCACCCTCCGCGATCAACTATCGAGGTTTGGCCCCGATCGTAATCAGTTTTCCTGCCAGCGTTTTACCAATAGATCGTAATCAATGGTTTCGCCCTGCGGCTTCTCGTTGACCCATGCTTTTGGCGAACCAGGTTTATTAATCCAGTAAGACGCATCGCGCTCCTCGTTTAGCCGAGGACCACATCCACCGTAAACACCGGCTTTCTCATCGGCCGATTGCATGCGAGCCATGGTGGTGTCCATTTCTTGTGCCAGCCTGTCCATCGCTTGCTGCGGCGTAAACACGCCAGAGTTTACATCACCGATTTGCTGCCACCAGATTTGTGCCAATTTAGGATAATCCGGTACATTAATGCCGGTCGGCGTCCATAGAACACGATCCGGTGAGCGATAGAACTCAACCAGGCCGCCAAGTTTCGGTGCACGTTCGGTAAACGACGCGTGGCGAATATCGCTGTCACGAATCGGGGTCAGTCCCAACGTGAGTTTTTCTTAAACTTACCGATTTGGAAACGGTGAACTGTGCATATAACCAGGCTGCCTTGCGGCGGTCTACCGGGGTTGATTTGAACAGGGTCCATGAACCCGCGTCCTGGTATCCCAGTTTCTGGCCATCTTCCCAGTAGGGACCGTGCGGAGACGGCGCCATGCGCCACAACAAATTACCATCTGCATCGACGGTATTATTGCCTTCGCTCTTCGGTGCTACCATGGATGCTGTAAATGCGGTATACCAGAAGATTTGTTGCGCTACATTACCCTGTGACAAGGCAGGTAATGACTGGTAGAAGTCGTAACTGGCCGCACCCGGGGGCGCATATTTACGTAACCATTCATCCCACTTGCGGATCGCATAGACAGCAGCAGGACCATTGGCTGCTCCACCACGGGTAACCGATGCACCTACCGGATTACAGCTACCGGCTTCCATACGAATTCCCCATTCATCGACGGGTACACCATTGGGAAGGCCTTTACTACCGGCACCGGCCATCGAGAGCCAGGCGTCGGTCATACGCCAACCGAGGTCGGGAGCACGTTTTCCATAGTCCATATGGCCGTAAATTCTAACCCCATCAATATTCTTGACGTGAACCGAGAAGAATTCGGCTATATCCTCGTAGGCCGACCAGTTAACCGGTACGCCCAGATCATAACCATAACGGCTTTTGAATTGCTTCTTTAGTTCGGGGCGCTGGAACCAGTCATAGCGAAACCAGTAAAGGTTAGCAAATTGTTGATCGGGTAACTGATACAGCTTACCGTCGGGGCCGGTGGTAAAAGATATACCCATGAAGTCTTCAAGATCCAGCGTCGGAAGAGTGACATCGCTTCCTTCACCCGCCATCCAGTCGGTCAGGTTGACGGCCAACTGCAAGCGTGAATGGGTTCCAATCAGGTCTGAGTCATTAATATAGGCATCATACAGGTTGCGTCCGGTTTGCATTTGCGTTTGCACAGCCTGTACTACTTCGCCCTCACCGAGTAACTGGTGATTGACCTTGATCCCGGTTATTTCCTCAAATGCCTTCGTCAATACCTTGGATTCGTATTCGTGAGTCGGGATGGTTTCGGAAAGGACATTAATTTCCATCCCATTGAATGGCGCCGCTGCTTTGACAAACCATTCCATCTCGGTCATTTGTTGTTGTTTGGAAAGGGTAGATGGCTGAAACTCATCAGTAACCCATTTCTTCGCCTCGGCAGTTCCCGCATAGGCGCTCGGCTGAATAATCAATACCATCGCGGCAGCCACCGCAATTTTTCGGATAATCATTGGTGTTCCCCCTTTTATTGTTGAATACTTAAATGTGTTGCGTGCAAAATAATATCATTCAAAATGTTCGTTTTCCAGCAATAAGATGTTCGTACGAATAAAATAGTATGTTCGTATTATCTAAGCTTCAAGGAAATACTCGATTGTTTACAACATGACTCATTTTGATTTTGTTGAATCGGAACCACCCGTGGGGTCCGCAGATTTTAATGTCTGGAGCCGTTCGTGCACTAGTCCAGATAGCTTGCCAGGTGAGCGCTCAGGTCGAGAGCGTCGTCCTCGGCGCCATGAATAAAGCTCGATTTTCGACGACGCAGGAAAGTTAATCCCATTACGTACATACCCGGGGCATCGACCACCCCGCCATCGTGACGAATTTGTCCCTTTCTATTCAGTACTGGCAAATCGAGCCAGGAATAGTCAGGACGAAAACCGGTTGCCCAGATGATTGACCGTATCTCGCCGTTCGTCAGATCGATACTCAGTGGCGGCGCATCATCTACGCGGGTTGGCGGGAAACGCTCGGAGTCTTCGACCTGATTATCCGCAGCATTTTCCAGTACCCACTCATCTATGGTATCGAGAAGTCGGCCCATTTTGAGATCTGCAAGAGCACAGACATTACGCAGCGAACCCGAAAACTGGACCTTGCCATCGTTGATAGCGGTCAACCTGCCGATCAACTTGACGCCAATATCGGAAACCGAGTTCAGATCCATCGTTACCCGCCCGGGTGTCCCGACCAGTTGCGGTGAGGGAACGTTTCGTGCCCTGACAATATCGTCTACTTCATCGTAGCGTTCGTCGAGCACACCTGCTGCATCCATCCACCACTGGATATCGAGACCACGATAGACACGGGGCAGGCGTACGTGTTCGCCGACAGCCAGGGTCACCGGTCGCCCGGAGCGATGAATTTCATCGGCGAGCTGCAGTCCGGTTGCCGAGGCTCCGACCACCAGTACGCCGCCTTCTTCGAGTTGATCCGGGTTGCGATAACGGTTTGGTGTGAGGGTCGTGATCGATGCAGGAAGAGCAGCATTAATCGCAGGGGTACTGGGGATATTAAAACCGCCACTGGCTAACACCACCGCTTTACAATGCCAGATACCCTGGCTGGTAGCCACTTCGTACCCGTCATTTTTAGGGCGTACTGAAGTTACTGTCGTATCGATCTGTACTGGCGCGCTGAGAAACCTGGCGTACCCATCGACAAAGTCAATTATTTCCGACAGTTTCATATAGCCGTCGGGGTCGGTGCCTTCGTACCTGTAACCGGGCAGTTTGCTCTGCCAGTTAGGTGTGAGCAGGCGTAACGACTCCCAGCGCTCAGTGCGCCACGAATTGGCCACCTCACCTCGCTCCAGTACGATGTGATCGATCGAGCGTTCGGTGAGGCACCGACTCATCGCCAGGCCGGAATGACCGGCCCCGATGATGACGGCAGTTATGCTACGAACGGACTTGTTCCCTGAATGCAGTCGGCTATTTTATCTCGACCGTAATATTCGTCGGGTTGGCAACGATGTCGAATACGGCCGAACGCTTTTGCGACTGGGCGACAAGTGCCTCGATATCAGCCCGCGAAGCGTCGGCGTCGATATCGTAGCTTACCTTGATACCGTCGAAACCATTACGTACATCGCTGTCGATACCAAGGATGCCCTGAATATCCATGCCGCCTTCCAGGGTCGCTGACACAGATTTCAACTGGATTCCACGGTGCTGGGCGATTGCGGCGATGCCAGCGGTCAGGCAACTGGCCAGGCCGACGAGTACATACTCGATTGGCGCAGCTCCATTGTCTTCGGAGGCAAAAATTTCAGGGTGATCGGCATCGAAGCTAAACTCGGTCTTGTGGCTCTGTTCTTCCCCAAGCCCAAAGAAACTTTTCACTACTGAATGACTATGAGTGCCATTCACCCATTTGCAATTGGCTCGCCAGGTAAATTTGGCAGCCTCAGGTGCCTCGGTAAGTGCTTCCCGGGCCTCGAGTAAAGCCCCTACGTTTACGCCGTTATTCACATTTGCTTCGGTTGTAGTTGTCATTTAATTCTCCTATATTTTAAGTTAGTTATTTGCGTGTTAGAGGGTGGTGAGCTTGCCATTCAGACAAGCTATGGACACCTCGGGTACCAGGCGCTGATTTTAGCGACCAGTTGTATTTCCATAAGCCAGGTCATGCGGTTACAGGCATCCCTGATGATATACTATATTCCACTAGGCCCGGGATGTCGATTCATGGAAATTTATTCAATCGACATCGGGCCTGGTTCGATTGCTAATTATTCGGGGACTTCACGAGCGCGAAAAAAGGAGTATATTCCCTGAATGTAGAGACCTGCTAAACCAAAATTAGGCGACTGATATGGACAAACTGCCATCGCTACTCGGCCGGTTATTATGCCGGCTTGGATTTCACGATTTTCGCGTGATTAGTAAAACCTTTGAGTTTGGTACCAGCGGTGTTGAAAAGAACGAATGTCGACGCTGCGGTATCTATATGACGCGCAGAGTGTGATCCCTCCCAAATGCCGATAAACCCAGGCCGGGTCGTAATCATCTATTCCTAATTATTTTGATTTCCGTTAGAATCCTTCGCCCTCGACATTGGGTTCATGGATTGCCTGAGAGCCCAAATTAATTTAATCCTCATTTTCCGCTTTAACTATATTGGATATCAAATCATGAAAAAGCATCTTATTGCCCTTCTTACCAGCTTGTTGCTTATTAGCGGCTGTGCCACAAGCGTCACCAGTGATATTAAAATTGAAGCCGAAGCCGTTACAACCGTTAATTTCAGCGGTTACAAGACCTATACCTGGTTGGGCTCTGCCGCGATCCTCTACGATCCTAATGGTAAATGGGAGCCCCCCGGGTTCGATGCGGACGCTGAAATCAAGTTTTTGATCGACCGCGAGCTGCGCCAGCGCGGTATGATTGAAGACTCCATCAACCCGGGCCTGATAGTTGTTTTTGCAGCGGGCATCGATATGACCGCGGTGCGTGAGGGGATAAATTCAGACGGTAAGATTGAAGCATTGATTAATGTTCCTGAAGGTGCGTTGACAGTGGCATTGATAGACGCCACCACCGGGACGGCTGTCTGGGCTGGACTGGCGACGGCCGATGTTCAGCAGAGTCCTGATCAGGCAGTAATCAAAAAACGCCTTGATTACGCTGTCAGCTCGATGTTTAAAAAATTACCAAAATAGATACCAGTCGCATCGAACTGAAGGCTCCAGACAGGGGCCTTAGATCCCTACCAGTCAAGATTCCCCGGCGTATTCGTAAGTAACTGGGCAGTTCAATCGGACATTAGTTGTCGTCGTGCAGTGGATCCATCGCATTCACGGCACACTGGCTGAACAGAGCGTAGCTGCGAAAGCCCTGAATACCCGGCTGATTGGTGCCTGGGGTGCCAACCTGTTATCCCTGCGCGCCAATTGTGCGGGCGCCCGTATCAAGCTGATTGAGCATCACTATAATTTGAAACAGGTAACTAATTAGGTGCAGATGATGAGCAGGCAATATGATAAATTATTCGGAATGGATGAGCAGGCAGTTTTTATTTGTGAGCAATGCAGTAACAGTTTTGTAGCTGAAATTGGTGCGGTACTTGACGGTGAGGACTGCCCGGTTTGTGACGATGTACAAGCTGTGCAGGAAGTTGATTCAGGCTACTTCCATAGATTACGCCCCGGACTGGAATGCCCGACATTTACGCCGGTGTCGAATAAATGACTTTCACTGAAAATATCGTTGTGGCAGTCTTTTTGCTGTTGGTGGTCTATCACCTGGCGGCTGCTATAGTGAAAGCGGTATCCAGAATCTTGCCGGACCGGAACCAATAATGCCAGGCTATCTATCGCACACAATGCGAAAACATTACGCGAACCTGGTACTCGCAGGAAGCCGCGCTATAAACCGTTTTTTTCAAAATCATATAGTGGCAGAAATTGGGCTCATCTAAAGTGTTCCCTGTTACTTGACTAAAAGTTTCTGTGGCACCGTGGCCAGGCATTCATAACCGTTTTCAGTAATAACGATAGATTCGGTAATTTCGAGACCACCATCGTCCAGCCATAAAGCAGGCATGAAATGAAAGGTCATATTTTTCTCAATTAGGGTTTTATCTCCGCGTCGAAGACTAATAGTACGTTCGCCCCAGTCGGGTGGATAAGACAATCCTATCGAGTAACCGGTACGGTTGTCTTTCTTGAATCCGTGGGTTTCCAGGGTATCGAAAAAGGCGATGGCTATGTCTTCGCATCGGTTACCAGGTTTTGCGTTTTCAAGACCGGCATGCATCGCATCGAGTACTGCCTTTTCGGCGTCGAGATATTTTTGCGGGGGTTTTCCGAGCGAAATAGTGCGGGATAGCGGACAGTGGTAGCGTTTGTGACAACCGGCTATTTCGAAAAAGGTAATATCGCCGTCCTTCAGTGTGGAATTATCCCAGGTCAAGTGTGCAGCTGTCGCGTCCATGCCGGATGGCAATAAAGGCATGATCGCCGGGTAATCACCCCAATGCTCATCCTTGCCCCTGATTCCGGTGTAAAATATCTCGGCTGCGAGTTCGTTTTTGGCGAGCCCGGGTTCGATAATCCTGTAAATATGCTGGTGCATGTTTTCGACGATACGAGCAGCGCTACGCATGTAATCCAGTTCCTGCTCGGACTTGATTATCCGCTGCCAGTTAACCAGCGCAGTGGCGTCTACCAGAGTGGCCCTCGGCAGGTGGGTCTGTAGAGATAAATAAGCAGCAGCGGAGAAGTAATAATTCTCCATTTCGATCCCGATCGAACCCTGATCCAGTTTCATCCCGGTCAAAGTCTTAGACAGGTGGTCCATCGGATGACACTCGGTGGATTGCACATAATGATCGGGATAACCGAGAATATTCTCTTTGGCAAGATAGGTAGTACGAATGGCACCCGGGGCATCGATACCGCGACCCCACCAGATGGGCTCGTGGTCGTGCTGCACAACGACACACTGATGGGTATAAAAAGACCATCCGTCGTATCCTGTTAACCAGGCCATATTAGACGGGTCGACCAGGATCAGACAGTCAATATTCCTGTCAGACATGGCTTGCCGCGTTTTGGACAGGCGGCGCTTGTATTCATCCAGGCTGAAGTTTAGTTTTGCGTTGTATGGCATAGTGTCAGGTCGTAATAGTGGTGCCTGTCTAGATAGTCTTTTGGGAATTAAAGCTGCGCTTAATTTCCCATGGCTAAAAAATCGTATTTTAAATAGGAGTACCAGCCGTTGTCCAAGTATAAAAATTCATTGAATCAGCCGATTGGTTTTCCGTTGGGTTCCTGGCAAACCTGCCAACACCCGAAAGGGGCGAGGATGAAAGGTCGCCAGTGCAATTTGGAGCCGGTAAATATCGGTGGACATTCGGAAGACCTGTATCAAGCCTATGCGCTTGACCCTGAAGGCCGAAACTGGACTTATCTGCCCTATGGTCCATTTGCAACGCTGGCAGAGTTCCAGTCCTGGATCGATATTCACTGTCTGGGCGACGACCCCTGTTTTTATGCCGTTATCGATCAGAAAACGGGTAAAGCGGTCGGTCTCGCCAGTTTCCTCCGTATAAAACCCGCAGTCGGTGTAATAGAAGTCGGCCATATTCATTTTTCACCGTTGATGCAGGGCAGTGCTAATTCTACTGAAGCCATGTATTTAATGATGAAACTGGTATTTGACGATCTCGGCTATCGGCGCTATGAATGGAAGTGCGATGCGCTAAATAGCCCCTCCTGCGCCGCCGCTAAACGATTAGGATTTGAATTTGAAGGTATTTTTCGCCAGGCCACGATCTACAAGCAACGTAATCGGGATACGGCCTGGTACGCTGTACTGGATCGGGAGTGGCCGCTGATTAAACAGGCATTCGAAGCATGGCTGATCCACGATAACTTCGATGCCGAGGGTAAGCAAAACAGCAGTCTTTCCGAAATGATGCGGATCGCTCTTGATAGATGATAATCTAGGGAACCTCTGATCAATTCATGAATGAACGCGTTGTGCCCAAAATGACCAATTTCTGCGTTGTGAAACTTAGCAATAGCCCTGCTATTACTTGCGTTCCACGCCTTGATCTTGATCATTTTGAATCACAACCCGTTTCACTCAGAATTAATCAGAGGCTCCCTAGTTAATTTCCGCGCTGGTAACTTGATTCTGGCTTGCTTCGATCTGAAAAATTGACTCTATGTCTAGCTTTTCGCGAACACTGCGTCGTACTTCAATCCACCGAAAGCGCACCGAATTGCGTACGATTTCCTCGTCTCTAACTTTCAACTCGTCTGCAATCGGCGACCAGTAATAGAGCGCCTCCGGGCTTTGACTGAATATCGAGTCGTCGTCGTAATCCAGTGTCCAGTCCCAGGTAGATATCCTTTGTTGAGCGCTTTCTGACGCGGTTTGCATCGACTCGCCTGCCTCCGGCGAAAATTCGGTTTCGTGCAAGATTCGTTCAAGTATTGAAGGCATCAATAAATCAATTTCTGTGGGTTTTACCCTGCCAGACTGGTGTATAAGCAAGCCTGTAAATATACACAGGTCGGATACGCAGGCGAGCCAGATATTCCATTTGGCAATATTGATCGAGGTCAGAATATCGGGGTTTTTAAATAGCTCGGGAAAGCGCGTTCCAGCACGAGTTTTCAGATATCCGTATAACGAAGTCTGGGTGACATGGCTCGCCCGACCGTTGATGAATTGTGCCAGGGCATCGGGACTGGAGATAATGGCATTACTCTTTTGATTGCCGAACCCCATATAACGACCCAGCGTGCGCCATGAATTCGCGGACAGTAGTGGAGCTATTCTTGATTTAATAGATTTCAGGTTTTTCACAGGTCAGATTCAAGGCATTTGTTACAAATAGTAACAGTTAAAAGTGGGTGGAGGCCGAAATATGTGGATAAATGACCCACCCGGGCATATTAGCAGAGTTTTAGTCTGTAATAATGCAAATACATGTGAGATATTACGCCTGCGAAAATAAATAGACTTATAAATAATCGCGTATCCACAATAATGTTTATTTTCTTTCTAACAAAATAGTAGGGGGATGTATGAGTACAGATACTTCCAGGAGAGAAGAGCATTGGTCAAGAACCAAAAGGCTAATGTTCATCACTCTGACGATTTGGTTTATTTTCTCTTTTGTTGTTCACTGGTTTGCTGGATCTCTCAACGCGTTTTCATTTCTCAACTTCCCTCTTGGCTTCTATATGGCGGCACAGGGTTCCGAGGTTGTATTTGTAATCACGCTGTTCTGGTTCGTCAAGGCCCAGCACAACATCGACCGCGATTGCGGTTTTGCAGAGGAGGACTAGGCCATGATTAAAGGTGATTTTATCGATAATTTACCCAAGGTATACGGCATGTATACCGGGGGATTCCTAGGGTTCGTACTGTTGATGGCCATCTTTGAACAGATGGGTATGGGTTCGGATACCATCGGTATACTGTTTGTAGCGTTTACGATTGCTATCTACGCGGGTATCGGCTGGTTGTCTAGAACCATGGCGGTCGATGCCTATTATGTAGCAGGACGCCAGGTGCCAGCAGTATTCAATGGTATGGCAACTGCAGCGGACTGGATGTCAGGTGCATCGTTTGTGGCAATGGCTGGCGGCATATACTTCGGTGGCCATGGCTACCTGGCATTTGTCGTTGGTTGGACCGGGGGTTATATTCTAGTCGCCTCGCTGATGGCGCCCTACCTGCGTAAATTTGGTTGCTACACGGTCCCCGACTTCATCGGTACCCGTTATGGCGGTAACCTGCCGCGCTTCTTAGGAGTCGTAGTACTGGCGGTCGCGTCGTTTACCTATGTGACAGCACAGATCAACGCAACCGGAACGATTGCCTCGCGTGCGTTGCAGATTCCGTTCGAGGTAGGCGTCTGGTTCGGCCTTTCGGGAATATTGCTTTGCTCAATGCTCGGTGGCATGCGTGCGGTAACCTGGACCCAGGTGGCCCAGTACATCGTACTGATCATCGCCTACCTGGTACCGGTATTCTGGATGTCAAACAAGCAGGGCTTCGGTCTGATTCCTCAGTTCGTTTATGGTGACGCGGTACAACGTATCACTGAACTGGAGGCGATGTACAACATGGGCTCGCTAGAAGCGGTGTCCGGCGCCAAGGCTGGTCTAAAAGCCCTGACTGTGCCTTATGCTGCGGCGGGAAATAGCTGGGCATTCGTTACACTGGTGTTTTGTATGATGACGGGTACTGCATCGTTACCACACATCCTGATGCGCTACTTCACGACTCCGTCAGTAAAAGCTGCTCGTCAATCAGTGGCCTGGTCGCTGATGTTCATCTTCCTGCTGTACTTTACAGCACCTGCGCTGGCGACATTTACCAAGTTGCAGGTACTCGATCCTACGCTGGCGACCGGTATCATCGGCAAGGCAATTGCTGATGTTCAGTTGCTCGACTGGGTGCAGAAGTGGAGTAACGTTGGATTCCTGCAGATCATCGATGCTAACAAAGACGGCATACTGCAACTCAACGAGTTCTTTATGCGCGGCGATATCGTAGTACTGGCGACGCCGGAAATTGCGGGCCTGCCCTACGTTATCTCGGGTCTGGTGGCAGCCGGTGGTATGGCGGCAGCGATGTCGACTGCCGATGGTCTGTTGCTTGCAATCGCCAACGCCCTGTCTCACGATCTGTACTACAAGATCATCGACCCAAGCGCGGACACCAAGCACCGTTTGATAGTCGCACGTGTTCTGCTACTTGTTATTGGTGCAGCCGGTGCGTTCGTGGCGAGTTTTCAGCTGACCAGTATACTCGGTGCGGTGGCCTGGGCATTTGATTTTGCTGCTTCCGGTCTGTTCTTCCCGATAGTACTGGGTATCTGGTGGAAACGGGCCAATCGTCAGGGCGCTATCGCCGGTATGACATTGGGCTTCCTGACAGGAACCTGGTATCTGTACATGATAAAATGGGGTGGTATGGATATCTGGTTTGGAATCGACCACCTGCGCTTTGCTATCATCGGTATGCCTGTAAGTCTGGTAGCCATGGTGGTTGTCTCGTTGATGACTCCTGAGCCCGACGCTGAAACCCAGGCGATGGTGGACGAGATTCGTGTACCGTCTGGTGATACAGTGCTGGATTCATCTCACTAATAATAAAGTAGTTGTAAGCTTTGGAGCCGGGGCCTTGTGCCTCGGCTTTTTTGTGGCTACTGCGCTCGTTACGCCACAACTGGGGTGATGTTATAGTAGCTAGACAAGTGGTGCTCTCACTGTTCCAGATTTAAAAAACAGAATTATCGCTGAGGTATTTTTATTATGATAGGAGGTTTTCCAATCTGGTTGGTCACCATCGACTACCTGCTAGGCGTGGTGATGTGGACCCTGATCGGTCGATTTGCGATGGGTATATTCCTGTCCGAGGACAGCTCGTTTTTCTTTATGCGATTTTTTGTCAGATCGACCAATCCGGTTATCAGGGTTTTTGCAATAATAACGCCGAGCTTCCTGGTTCAGCCGGTAATTCCGCTCTACGTGGCCTGGTTTTTCTTTATGGTTCGCTTCTACCTGATGCCCTGGCTACTCGGATATACGGTGATGGGTATGTTGTCTTTTCCACTGGAAAGCGAGTTTGCGCACGGTGTTTCGAGGATGGTCGGTTTCTTTGCCGATTAGAGCCTGTATCCTATTGTTTAATTAACGCTATTCCGTATAATCGCGAGCCTGATTTACAGTCGCGTAGCTCAGTTGGTTAGAGCACCACCTTGCACGAACGGTGCACGAATTTTCAGGCATTACAGTAAATAGCGGGGAAAAGGATCGATTCTGGATTGGATTTCGCAAATTGATATTGGCAGATAGGTCTTTTATACTTCATTATACTTTTTTTCATCGGCGCATTATTATTCCTACGACATGATCGAGCTGGGACGATGCCTGCCTGGACTTCCACAAGACACGGCGAAAATTCAAACCGCGAGTAAAGCGCAGGTCCGCCGGCCGATTTACCAGGATTCGGTCAAGCTCTGGAAACGTTACGAAAAACAGCTTGGACCACTGTGGGCGACAATCGATGTATAACAGGAAGGCCGTCAAGCACTACGAAGAAGGCAGGCTTCTTCAACAACAGGGAGAATTATCCGCTGCCGAACGCGCCTATCAGAAAGCCGTCAAAATAAATCCCGAATTTGTCGAGGCACATAACAATCTGGGAAATGTTCTTCAGGCCAGGGGGCGGTTAAAAGAGGCCTATAACGCTTTCAGGAAGGCATTAAATTATTGGCCTGATCACCCGGCATTACTCAATAATCTGGGAAATTCGCTTCAATTACAGGGTGAAATAGAAGATTCTTTAACCAAATTTGACAGGTGCATCGCAATTAAGCCGGATTACATAGATGCATATGTTAATCGGGGAATATCGCTTACCAAACTGGGACGATTGGAGGGCGCGAAGTCCAGTTATCTTAATGCCATCCGATTAGATTCTGAAAATGCAGTAGCGAATATTAATCTTGCGAAAATATTGTCAAACCAGGGTAAATTCAAAGAAGCTATCGAGGTTTTGCAGATTCCTTTGCGAAGGGATCCGAAAAATGTAGAAGCGCTGAGGCGCCTGGTTGGTACGCTCAACTTTTATTCGCCCGAAGCAGCGGAAAAAGGTAGTCATGCAGAGCTACAGGAAAAGATTGCAAAAATAGCACCAGCTAGCATTGATACATTGATTATCAGTAAAGATGCGGTGCAAAAATTATATCAGCAAAGTTATTCTGAAATAATTTCCAGTGGCTTGTCGTATGATAAATATGGAGAGACTCAAATCTGGAGAGGTAAAGTCTTTTATCTGGGTTGTGAAAGACATTTCGTGGTGTTTAACCGATTTAATGCGATACCAAAGTACTGCTTTGATTGTTATAAGGTTTATATAGAACCCCGAACTGTATTGGAAATGTTTAAACTGATGATAGTTTTCGACTCTATAGATTTGCCCGGTGATAAAGCTAGGAAATGCATGATCGAGACTAGACCTGAGGTTGCCGGTGCTTACAAAGGCTATGTTTATTGCCAAAGTTATCACGAAGGCATGGAAGTATTGACCAAGGTCAGAGAAGTAGTAGCTAGCAGGATTTCAAAAAATGTCCAGGTTGTCTTAAAACGGGGTTGCTCCGAATTCGCCTTGGCCTACCCGGAATTTGTTCAGAATGACGAAAATGGAAAACCCAAAATGCGATATAAGAAAGAGTGGATCAAACATGAAGAATTTACCGATAGGAATTTGGTAAAACATGTATCTCCGCCCGTTATCGATAACTATAATCACTCTGGATTAACCTTGCGTGATACACTTGTTATGCACAATTGGCTAGCTTATGCTGCAACAATCGGGGATTTGAGTTATATGGAGATTTCAGGCGCAGCTGTGGAAAAATTGCGAATCGATAAGAGGCAGGCGTATCAATCACCCGATTAATTTAAACATGAACCTTACGATAATTTAAAAAATTAGGATTATTATCTTACCCACCAGTTTGTAGGATTGTCTTTTTTTAAAAAGGTAGCAATCTAGTCAATTACTAACTAATTGTTATATTCCAAACACCTGATAAATACAGCTATTTATGGGGGGATTACCAGGTGATCTCAAGAATATTTATTAGGAACCTCAGAGGGAGTAATCCGGTAAAAGAAAGCTATCGCTTCTTAAGGAAGCGTTTAGCACCAGATATAAATTCGAATTCTAGGGTATGGAGGAAAATAAGAACATTGATTAAAAGTAAACTAGGTAGGGAATTTACAAGGGTGGGGAGCATTCTTGTTAGGAAGGGATATAAGTTAGATTCTTGACTTTCTCTCTTTATTATGGAAATCCTGTACTAAGTTTCCTTATGGGAACTGTACAGGTATAAGTTAAGCTGATAAGAAGAAGTCTAGATTAAGTTATTAGTTTCGTCGCGAGTGGATTCGAACTGCGCGTACGTTTTCCTAAAACGAAGCTTTCAAACAACTGAGCAATATTTGTCACAATTCTGTCACACTAAATACTTATTTTTTGGAATATTTTCGCTTTCATCAAGGTGTTAGAATATTACTTCTTATCATAAATGGTGTGTGACAGTAGTAATGGCAAGCTATCGGAGAACCTTTAAAATAAAGGCTCTCAGTTAGGTTGATTAGTTAGAATTCTACCGTATAATCGCGAGCCTGATTTACAGTCGCGTAGCTCAGTTGGTTAGAGCACCACCTTGACATGGTGGGGGTCGGTGGTTCGAATCCACTCGCGACTACCAGAAAAACCAAGCACTTACGGTTCTCCCTGAGTTCTTTTTTATTGTCCAGAGCAACATCCAGAGTAACAAACGGAATTCCCGTTCCTTGAGCCGATCTCGCTGCCATCCTTGGCGCAGGCGGATGGTCGAGATGGTTGCTTAAATCGAAAATAAGAGCGTTTAAACTCCCGAAAGCGCAAATTTTAGACCCAAGAACGGCACGCGGCAATCATACGAAATCTAGGCTGGATAATCGCGGATTTACAGATTCGGTAAAATTTTTGGGAAGTACAGTCTGTCCCCAGGTTAGTCTTGCCAGTTGGGATATGGTATGTTGCATCCACCTTAATTAACTGAGAGTCATGATGATCAAAAGGAACCTGTTTCCAGCACTAGTCGCGTTCCTTTTATCGGTAACAATACCCGCCATAGCCCAGGACGCTGGTACCCCAACGC
>PVMK01117188.1_pt1 | contig 16295 bp, 13 predicted proteins | sample 1853481 | NCBI WGS metagenome assembly PVMK01 (sample SAMN08533507, study PRJNA380276) | Marine sediment metagenome, whole genome shotgun sequencing project.
ACTACGGCGATCCTACCCACGAATGCTCTTGCTCACCGTCAGCCGTGACGCGTTACCGCCACCGAATTTCGGGCCCGCTGATGGACCGCATGGACATCTTCGTCGACGTGCCACGCGTGGACTACGAAAAGCTGATCGATGAGCCGTCCACCGAAGGCTCCGCCGAGATCCGAGAACGAGTCGAGACGTGTCGCGCGTCCCAGCGGCTGCGTTTTTCGGAGTCGCGGCTGTCATCGAACTGCGAGATGGGACCGGTGGAAGTGCGCGAGTTCTGCCAGCGCTTCCTTGAGGATGCGGCGAACTCCCTGCTCAAGATGGCCGTGAACCAGCTTTCGCTGTCAGCGCGCTCGTTCCACCGCGTGCTCAAGGTTTCGCGGACAATCGCTGACCTGGCCGGTGCGGAGACGATAACGGCGGCCCACCTGGCCGAGGCGCTACAATACCGGCAAAGGGGCACGAACTAGAGCCGACTGCACTTAATGGCGAAACAACTGCGCGACATCGAGCCGATCCGGTCGTTGCTCACGCATCGCCCGCTCGCCGTCTTCAGCGACATCGACGGCACGCTCGCGCCCATCGTTCTCGATCCACAGTCTGCGCGGGTAACGGACCGCGCGCGTCAGGCGCTGCGAGACCTCGTGTCGCTGGGCGTGCGGGTCGCCTTGATCACGGGCCGGGACATCGCGAAGGCGCGAGAGATGACGGGGCTGCCAGACGCTTGGTACGCGGCGAACCACGGTCTCACACTCTCGATCGCCGGAGTCGACGAAACCCCTGAAGCTGTGCGCGACTTCTTGCCGCGCGCCCGGGCTCTGATCCGCGAGACGGCGGACCTGGAGAGCGCTGGTGTGTTCGTCGAGGACAAAGGGCCGATCGTCGCCTTCCACTACCGGCGCGCGCCAGCGCCCGAGGAAGCGCGCGCGGCGATCGAGGCGGCACTAAAGGCCTCCGCTGCCGCGGTGGCGTTTCGTGTGCACGAAGGACGGATGGTGGTCGAGTTGCGGCCGCCTCTCGACGTCGACAAAGGCACGGCGCTGGAAGAGCTCTCGCAGCGCATGGGCGTCGGTGCTGTCATCGCTCTCGGCGACGACCGGACGGATGTCGACATGTTCCGCCGGGTGAAGGCGATGCGCGAAGGTGGGACGCCGGGCGCGACCGTAGCGGTCGAGAGCGCCGAGGTGACGGACGAGGTGCTGGACGCCGCGGACTACAGCGTGGACGGCGTTGCGGGCGTCGAGTGGCTGCTCGGGGAGATCGCTAGAGCGCTCCGCGAGACAGCGCCGTCAGGTCGCTGAGTTGGTGCTCCAGCCAGCGGATGATGTCTTCGTCGATGACGATCTGACGTAGTGCTTCGGAGCGTCGCCGGCGCTCATCGCCTGGCATCGTCAGTGCCTGGTGCAAGGCGCGGACGGTGCCTTCCAGGTCGGTCGGGGAAACGGCGAGCACGTGCTCCTGCAGTTGCTCATACGCGCCGGCCAGCTCCGAAAGGATGAGCACGCCGTCGTTGGCGTTGACGAGCGGGCCTTCCTTCGAGACCAGGTTCATGCCGTCGATCACCGGGTTTACGAGCAGCACGTCGTAGAGGGTCATCGCGGCGATCGCCTGGGGATAGTCGTCTTCATAGAAGACGCGGATCGGCTGCCAGTCCATCTCGCCGAAGTGGTCGTTGATCGAGTCCACCAGCTCGAAGATCTCATCAGTGTACGTTTGATAGACGCCGAGATCGCTGCGTGACGGGACGAGGAGCTGGAGGAAGTTGACGCTGCCGCGGAACTCAGGATACCGCTCGAGAAGAAGTTCGTGGGCGCGAAGGCCGCGGATAATGTTCTTACTGGGTTCCGAGCGGTCGACGCGGAGGACTGTCTTCTCGCCCAGTAGCGGCCGCAGCTTATCGATCGATTGCTTTACCTCCGCTGACTTTGAGAACTCCAGGAGCCCGTCGGCGTCCACGGAGATTGGATATGCGCGGACGTGTGTGCGATGGCCGTCGAAGTCGACGGTGCAGGCGTGGTAGTCAACCTCAGAGTCGAGCATTGTGTCGCAGCTGTGGAGGAAGTTCTGGACGTCCGACATCGTCTGCAGGCCGACGATGTCGCAGGCCGCCATGTGTTCGTGGATGCCGCGGCGCATGAATTCGGGCAGCATTCCCCAATATCGCGGACCCGGCCATGGAATGTGGGTGAAGTGCAGTATCGTCGCCTCCGGAATCTGATCGCGGATCATCTTCGGTGCCAGGTAGAGGTGGTAGTCCTGGAGGAGAACGACCGGTGGCTCGTCTTCCTTGCTAGCCTCCGCGACGATGGCGTCGGCGATCGCCTGGTTCGTCGGTACGTATCCGTTGTCCCAGGCTTCGTAGACTACGCGGCCGATGTTCGGCGTGCGCGGTGTGTTCCACATGTAGTGCTGGATGAACCAGAGCAGTGGGTTGCAGATGACGTAGTAGTGCCGCTGGTAGACAGGCTGCGGAACGGTCACGAAGCGGACGTAGATCTCGTAATCCGGCACTTTGACGGTACCATCCGCCTCGACCGCGGCTCGGCGGTCGCCGTCCGTCATCGCTGAGGCGACCCAGGTCATCGGCACGAAGCGCGCCGTGGCCAGCAAAGCGGTAACCATGCCGCCTGAGCCCCGGCGAGCGGACAGAGAGCCGTCCGGCTCGATCTTGTGCTCCAGTGGGCCGCGGTTACTGGCGATGATCAAGCGCCGGTGGGCAAGCAGCTCCTCTGTAAGAGAGGCGATGCTCGCCAGCTTGGCGTCGGTAGAGGAATCAGACATGGGGCGCACATCAGAATCGCGCGAAGCGGCGTGGCCTGTCAAACGGGCGTGCTTGCTGGGCCTCGGGCTGGAACCTAGAATCGGGGGTGGTTGCCCCCGTAGCTCAGTTGGATAGAGCACCGGCTTCCGAAGCCGGGTGCACAGGTTCGAGTCCTGTCGGGGGCGCCAGTCGTTAACTCGGTGTGAGCATCGCGAAGTCGGGTAACCTCTGCGGCTCCGCGGGCGTTTTGGCCTTTGGTATGAGCTATCTGGAGTGTCGACGTAAGGAGGTCCCAACGGAATGACACTGAACGCAGCGATGAGCAAGGGAAGGATTGCGGCGGCAGCCGCTGCCATCCTCGCCACTGTCGCCGCGCTAGCGCTTCTGGGCGTTGCCCGCGCAGCGAGCGTGAGCGATCTGACCGTGGGCTCGGCGACAGTCGGGCTGGGCGGCGAGGTAACGATCAGCGTGACCGCCACGGCCGACGAGCTCGGATCTTACCGCGTCGACGTTGGTTACGACTCAACCCTGGTCACGGCGACCAAGTGCATGTCTGCTGAAGGCGAATGCTCGATCGACGCCGTAGCTTCTGACACCGTTCGCATGAACGGCTCCAGCCTTTCCGGGATCACGGGAACTGACATGCTGTTAGGCACGATCACCTTCGTCTCCGACGGTCCGGAAGGCACCGCCGCTCTCACCGTCGACACTGCCACTTTGGTCGTGACCGACATAGACAATGAACCCCTGACCGTGACTCCGACTGACGGGGTGATCACGATCGTCGCTGCCACGCCGACCCCGAGCGCTTCACCGACGGCAACCCCGGCTGTAGTGCCGGAAGCCGGTGGCGCCCCGGGTGCCAGCGGCACCAATTCGATTTCGTGGCTGCTTGCCGCAACGGGTCTGGCTGCTGTCGCCGGTGGCGCCTGGGTCCTGGCCCGCGCCGGCCGCGAGAAATAGGCACATCCACCACCTGTGAATAGCAAGAGAGGGTTCCCGCAAAACCGGCGGGCGCCATCCTTCGTTTCTTATCTGAAAATGTACAATGTGACTCGGATCAGGCGCTTTCCACACCTCGACGGGGGCTGCTAAAATGGTATCAGTGCAGAGTAACGCCACTCCTCCGGGCTTCATGCCGGGGAGACGCCTATCCTAAGCCTCGGATCTGACAGGAGTATTTCTATGGCTCGTGCGTCCAGGCTGCCCGTTTCGTCGGTCTTCATACTTCTCGCCGTCGCCGCAGCCTTCCTCTTTCTCATGTCCCATCAGGAGACGGAAGCCGCCGCTGCCACCAGCTTCGAGATCGATCCCGCCTCCAAGGAGATCGGCGTCGCCAGTAGCAGCTCCGTTCAGCTCGTCGCTGTTCCGGGCCCCGACAGTCTTGCGGTCTGGATCGTCGAGATCGGCTTCGACCCGTCGATCGTGACGTTTAATAGCTGTACTTCTGTTCCCAGTCCCGCGGGTGCCGCCGCGGGCAGTGGTTGTGAGGCTAAAGATACGGGCGGTTCGCCGGATGATGACACAGTCGTGTCCTTTGGCGGCGTGATCTTCCTGGACAATGAGCGGGGCCTCGACAAAGAGACGATCTTAGCGACGATCAAGTTCGACGCAGTCGGCGCTGTTGGACAGTGCAGTCCCCTGACGATCGATAGGGCAGAGGCCCTCGGTCCGAATGAGGAAGAGGAAACTCCCGTCATTATGGACGGCGAGATCTGCATCGTGGAAATCGGATACGCTCCCGCCGTCGTGCAAGGGGCTACCTGGCACCTGCGCAACAGCAACACCGGTGGCGCGGCCGACCACTCCTTCGTCTATGGCAAGGTGGGAGACACCCATCTGATGTGCGACTGGGACGGCAATGGATCCGAAACGCCGGCCGTCGTGCGAGGGAATACCTGGTACCTGCGCAACAGCAACTCCGGGGGCGTGGCCGACATTACCCCCTTCACCTATGGCAGATCGGGAGACATTCCGATTTGTGGAGACTGGAACGACGATGGGACCGAAACACCGGGGGTGATACGAGGGAATACCTGGTACCTGCGCGACAGCAACTCCGGGGGCGTGGCCGACATTACCCCCTTCACCTATGGCAGATCGGGAGATATCGCGCTTGTTGGGGACTGGAGTGGCGACGGTACAGACACGCCAGGGGTGGTGCAAGGGAATACCTGGCACCTGCGCAACAGCAACACCGGGGGAGTGGCGGATATTGCCTTCCCCTACGGCAGATCGGGAGACATCCCACTCGTCTGGAAAGCCTCGGTTCCGACGCAATAAGAGTAGCCGCAAGCGAAGTGAGGAAGGGCAACTCTGCGACATTGGACGGCAGAAGAAGCTTACGGGGGCGACGGGAGGGGCGATCAGGTAGAAGCATTGCCTCCGGGCGGCGGCCACAGCACACGCAAGCGGCAATGAGGAACCCCCCGTTGTGGTGGCGTTAGTTTATGACTTCGCGAGAGTCCGGTGCAGTATCGCCAACCAAAGGCCTGGCTCTGGCCGCCGTCACATTGCGGTCCGTCGCAGGACCGTTGAGATGAATACGATCCCTAAAGTACGTCCGGCCGGATTTCTCTTTCTGGCGCTTGCCCTGGCACTGGCCTTCCGGCCCGGCCCGGCGCATGCGGATCCCAACACCGTCTTTCTGGAGCCTTCTGGAGTCGAGGTCGCGCCGGGAGGCGCCGTCACGGTGGCACTAGTCGCTGACCCGCCGGCGCAGACGCTGGCCATCTGGGGCATAGACGTAGAGTTCGATCCAGACGTCGTGTCGGCGACGAGCCGTGGCTGCGATTCTTTGGATCCTCTTCCCGACTCGCAGACAGTGACAGCGTGCGAGGTCGTCGATGGCAACGAAGACGGGCGTGACGACACCGTGAAGGTCCTGGGCGCCATGATATTCAACGACACCGGTCTTGGCCTCAGCGATCCTGCGGTGTTGGCTGAGATAACGTTCAACGTGGTGGGCGGACCGGGCCGCTGTACTGATCTGCGTCTCCGTGTGGAATTCCACGACGACTCAGAGGGCGAGGAGACGGACCCGCTGCTGTCCGACGGCCTCATCTGCGTGGAGCAGGACGCTCCGCCAGGCGGGACGGCAGTTCCACACACGCCTGAGGCACGCACATCGGAGCCGACTCCACCGGGCGCTGGCGGACTTACACCTCCACCGCTGGACGTTGGCGGGACCGCCGGCGGCGGTGAGACGCCCGCCGAGGGTGGAGGGACGTCCACTAGCGGCGGTGGGACGCCCACTGGAGACTCTCAGAACGCCTCACCGAGTGATTCGGCGTCTCAGACGCCGGCGCCCGGAGAGAGCGGCGAGGAAGGCGGAGGCGACGGCGGCGGTGTGCTCATCTGGGCCCTGGTCATCCTGGCCGTGATGATTGCGGCCGCTGGTGTGGCATGGGCCGTCGTGAGGCGTCGTGGAGCCGGATCGGGGCCCCAGGGTGGCCCGTCAGCCGGATAGCCGGTTGAAGGCGCTGCAGCCAGTCGTGCCGGGCGCGGGCTCGATCTTCCACACGCCGTTGACTCGCAGGTAGGCCGTCTCGATCGAATACTCGTCGTCAGAGAGTGCTCCGATGATGACGGCGCTGGCCGTATCGCCGGACATGATGACGTCGATCAGGTGCTTGAAGCGGATCTGTTGAAGCGAGCTTCCGAGATCGGCGGTGTCTGTCTCCCCGGCGGCAACGAAGTCGTTGAACGAGCAGCGGTCGCGGAACTCCTGTGTAAACGCATCATAGAGGTCCGGCCACTCGCCGTCTGGCAGCGCCTCAACGGATCGTCTACCCAGGGCGACGATCGCCTGTCCATCGGCGTCTATCGGTTCGAACGGCGCACTGGTCGCCTGAACGGCCTCCCCGCTGTCTTCATCGCCGCCCGTCAGCAGAAGAACGAGCCCCAGGGTCACGCCGGCGGCCGCCAGGACGACGCCAACGGCGATCAACATCGAGCGGCTGGTACTACGTGGCTTCTGAGCATTCTGCTTGCGGCGGCGTTGAGGTCGCGAGGACATCAGGGGGCGGGGGCGAGCTGCGCCGAATCGTCTACCAGCAGTCGTATTTCGGTCCGCGTTGCGTAGTAGACGATGCCGTCCGGGGCGACGCGTGCCTCGCCAAAGCAGGAGCCAGTGATGACTTCGCTAGCGGTGACTTGATCGCCGGAGAGTGTGAGGGAGCGCAGGACGCCGTTGGTCTGTGTTCCATCGGCGGCTGCTCCCTTCTGGCTCTCACAGACGATCAGAGAGTCGCCGAGAAGGTTGTAAGGGCTGTTGGAGAGGAACGACAGGGCCGAGACCTCTACGAAAGAGATGAAGGCGTTCGGATCGAGCCCTTCGCGGGTGAAGTGATGTATGGCCTGGTTGCCGGGCGCGGCCTCACAATCGTCAAACGGGAATTCGCCCATCTCCGGCCAGCCGTAGTAGCCGCCTGCCTCAATCACGTTCAACTCCTCGCAACTGACCGTCGTGTTGTCGGCGCCGTAGATGGTACCGGCGGGCGAGAAGGTGAAGGAGATTGGCTCGCGGAAGCCGTAGGCGAAGATGCGCGGGTCGGCGGCTGGATCAGCCTCAAAGGGGTTGTCCGGGGCGGCCGCGCCGTCCTTCGTCATGCGCAGCAGCTTGCCGACGGGCGTCCCCAGGTCCGTAAGTATGCTCGGATCCTTGTCGAACAAGTCGTAGTCGCCGACGCTGGCGTAGAGGAAACCGTCCGTGCCGAAGTGCAGCTCGCCGTTCGCGTTGTAGCCGGGCGCGAGGTCGGAGGTCTCCGGGAAGTCCTCTGAGATGACGGTGAGATCCTCGCTGCGGCCGTCGACCTCTGTCATGCGCACGATCTTTGGGCGGGCAACATCATGTACTGTGGGTTCGCCGCCATCGGGCTGGATCGTGACCGTGCGCAACAACTCGGTGTAGAAGGCGTAGACGAAGTGGTTCGTGGCGAAGTCTGGGTCTAGCGCCAGGCCGGTGAGGCCCCAGTCCTGTAGCAGCCAGTCGGCGACGGCGATCTGCGTCAACGGTTCCGGTTGAAGGATGCCGTTGGCGTCGATTATGCGGATCGTGCCTTTGAACTGCTCGGCGAAGAAGATGCGGCCGTCCGGCGCGAAGGCGATCGCGCTGACATCGTCGGCGAAGCCGTCGGCGACCACCGTTTCCGAACTAAGGCCGAAGGCGAATTCTTCGCTGCTGCTGCCGTCGCCGCCGTCGTCGTCACCGCAGGCGAGCGCTGCCAGCGCGCCGATGAGCAGGACGATGATGCCGAGAAAGTACCGACGCTTCATCAGGCAGATGTTAGCAGAGCACTCGTCTACGATATACGCCGCAACGTAGCTGGTGCGCATCCGCGCTTGATTGCTCGCCGTATCTAGCTCAAGTAGACTATTAGGAAATCCCATCCACGCGTCGTTTTGCATAGATTGACGGCTATTGCCAGACACTAGGTGGCCAATATAAAGGCTCACGCCGGCCCTCCACCCGCAGCGACCGACCTCGTTAAGTTCTCCGTACGCCTGCCCGGAATCGAGATGCTGCTTGCTGCCGGGCTGGTGCTGCGGCTGGGGCTTGCCTTTCTGCCGGGGTTCGGTGTGGACATTGGGACGTTCCAGGCCTGGTCGAACAGCCTTGCCAACGATGGCCCCTGGAACTTCTACAACGAAACGTCGTTCACGGACTATGCCCCGGGGTACATGTACGTGCTCTGGGCCATTGGCGAGGCGAACCAGATCTTCGGCTTCACGCCAGACCAGTACGAGTACATCCTCAAGATTCCGTCGATCATCGCCGACATCGCCTCCGCCTTCCTGATCTACCGCTTACTTGCGGATCAGCAGCCCGGTGTTCGGCTGGGCGCGACGGCGCTGTACTTGTTCTTCCCGGCGGCGCTCTGGATCGGTCCGATCTGGGGCCAGGTGGACAGCATACTCGCCTTCTTCCTCCTGCTCAGTGTCTACTACATCGGCCGCGACAAGCCGGTGCACGGCGCCGTCGCCTTTACGATCGGTTTCCTGATGAAGCCGCAGGCGATCGCTGCCCTTCCGTTCCTGGCGTTCTGGATCATCCGCGACAACTGGGGCGACTGGCGGTTGCTCGCGCTATGCACCGTCGTTCCGTTACTCGTCATGCTGGTGCTGATTACGCCGTTCTTCGAGTATCAGCCGTGGCGATTGGTTGAGGTGCTGTACGACGCCTCGAACGTTGCGAACTACCGGGTGAACTCTTTCTGGGCGTACAATTTCTGGAACGTCGGCGGCCTGTTCGAGCAGGGGTTCCAGTGTGATTCCTGTGGCGGAACAGAGGGCACGACGTGGTTTGGGATCGAGACGCGATACTGGGGTCTCAGCTTTTTCTTCGTGGCGATTGCCGGTGTCATCTTCAGCCTGCGCAAGGCTCACGGCACCGGCTACCTGGCGCTGGGCGTCGCGCTTTCGGTGATGGCGTTCTACTTCTTCCTCACGCGCATGCACGAGCGCTACGTCTTCGCTGCCTTCCTGCCGCTGCTGGTTGCGGTGGTCCTGATCAACAGCCGGCTCCTCTGGGGGCTCTTCGTGGTCCTGGCGGTGTCGCACTTCATCAACCTCTATCACGTTTACGGCTACTACTATCCGAACGATTTGCGCATTGAGGGGATATACGACTGGCTGGAGAAGGGCGACCTGTTCGGTACAAGTCTGCCGCTGCTGGGGCGTCTGGAGACGGTGCAGTTCTTCTCGATCGTTATGGTCGTGTCGTTCATTGTGCTCGTCGTGAGTACGTACGTTCGGCTTGAGAGACCGCCGCCGGGACCAGAGGCGACGTGACGGACTCTGCGCCGCGCCTGCGCATCGGCAGCCGCACGGTAAACGCCTACCTCATTGCGTTCATCGCCATCATCTTCTTCACCGGCTTCACGCGCTTCTGGCGCCTGGATCAGCCGGAGCAGTGCTACTTCGATGAAGTCTACTTCCCGACGACGGGCGCTGAGATCCTACGCGGTGACGCGACGGCCTGGGACTACTTCGGTCACGAGAACACACATCCGCCGCTTTCGAAGCTACTCATGGCGGCCGGGCAGGGGATCTATGGCCAGAAGGACTACCAGGGTTCAGACAACGGATGCTGGGGCGACACGGAGGACGAGGCCAAGCGCACCGATCCAAACTGGCTCTACGACCCGGTCGGTTGGCGGATGCCGGGTGCGTTGGCCGGCCTCGGCGCGGTTGTCTTCATGTACTTGCTGGCGCGCACGCTTTTCCGCAGCGAGATCGCGGGCCTGGCATCGAGCTTCTTGCTGGCTGCAGACGGGCTGGTGTTCGCGCACGCGCGGATCGGGACGCCGGACTCGCTGGTGCTCTTCTTCATCGTCGGAACCTTATATTTCCTGGTCTCCAACCGATGGGCTTTAGCCGGGCTCTTCTTAGGGCTTGGAGCGGCCACCAAATGGAACGTCGCCTTCATCGTCTTCCCGATTCTGCTGTACTTCATGTGGCATTTCTATGTGCGCTGGCGGGAGGCCCAACCCGACCGCGCGCTAAGACCGGCGGAGCGCGTGCTGTTAACCGGCATGGCTCTGATCGGGCTCGGTGCGGCGGCCACGGTGCCGCTGTACATCAGCGAAGGTCACTTATCGTCCGTGATGCTGATCGCGGCGGCGGCCGCGGCGCTCGGGTTGTTCGTCATTCTCGGCGGCCTCATGGCGATCGCCACCGATTCCGTGCTGCGTTCGAAGCCGAGAGCGCAGGTTTATCTGCAGGCGGCGCTCTCCTTGCCGATCTTCTTCATCGCCCTGCCGTTCGCCGTCTATATGGCGACGTACATCCCGATGTTCGCGGCCGGTCAAGGCCTGGAGCACTGGTGGTTCCTGAGCGACGAATCATACAAGTTCCACGCCAGTCTCACGGCCGAGCATGGCTGGCAGTCGCAGTTCTGGCAGTGGCCGATTAACGCGCGGCCCGTCTTCTTCTTCGTCGAGGGCGGCACGCACAGCAAGATCTACAACCTCGGCAATCCACTGGTCTACTGGATGTCGCTGCCGGCGTTGGCGTTCTCGGTCTGGCAGGGCGTCAAGTTCATCCGCATCCGCATCGAGGAGGGATCACGAATTGCCATCTGGGGCCGCCTGGGCGAGACGCAGGCGGCGCTGCTCTTCGTCTTCATCTGCTGGCTGGTGCTCTGGCTCTTCTGGGCCACGAACCCACGCACGCTTTTCTCCTATCACTACATACCGGCGTTCGTCTTCGCCGTGCTGGCGCTGGGATACGTCGTGCACTGGCTGTGGAACGAGAGCCACTTCGATCGGTCGCGGCAGATCGCTATCGTCTTCCTGGTGGCGGTTGGCGTCACGTTCGTCTACTTCTATCCGCACCTGGCGGCGGTCGACGTACCGCAGTGGCTAGACAATCAGTACTACTGGTTCAACTCCTGGCGATAAGGGGTACTAGGGCATGTTAGCCGCGGTCTACCTCCTGAGCCTCGCCCTCGCGGGTATTGCCGTGGTCACGGTGCTTCTGCCGAACGCGCCGGTGATGGTGCGGCTGGCCGGCGGCTTCATCGCCGGTATCGTCGTCGCCGCCTGGGTCACCTACGCCGTGGCGCTCGGGCTGTCGCCGTTGACCGACGAATCCCTCCTCGTCGGCATCATCGTCTCGATCGTCGTCAGCGTTGGCGTACTCGTGGCGCTGGTCCCACGTCTGCGGATTGCTGACATCCGACTCAGGCCGCTGGAGATCGCGCTCATCGGACTGGCGCTGCTCTTCTCGTTCTGGCTGATGGATCAGCGCCTGTCGGTCAGCGACCACGCGCCCGGCAACCCGGTGGTGGTGTCAGCCAACACCTGGGGCGACACGGCGCTACACGTGTCGCTGGCGCGCTCGTTCTCGCAGGGCGACAACTTTCCGACCGAGTACCCGTTCTTCGCCAACGAGCCGATCCGCTACCACTTTGGGTATGACTTCTTCGCCGGCGCGCTGGAGAAGGGTGGATTCGACGTACCGATGGCGTTCAACCTGCCGGGCGCCCTGGGCTTTGCGGCGATGATGATGCTGCTCTTTGCCCTCGCGCGCCTCCTCTTCGCCGGCTACGGAGGCGGCACGAAGGATCCAGGGAGCTTACGTAACTTCGGTGTCTGGACCGGCCTGGTCGCCGTGGTGCTCTTGCTCACGAACAGCTCCTTCGCGTTCGTCCGCTATTTTGAGCAGTTCGACAGCGTCGGTGAGGCGCTGAAGCCGGTGCACTGGTTCGAGGAGCACAGCAACTACCTGGCTGTCGGACCATACGATGTCGGCGGGGGCGTCGACATCATCACGATCTTCAACACGCCCAACGTCTACCTGACGCAGACGCACCTGATCATTGGCATGGCGCTGGTGCTGTTCGTCGCCTTCGGCCTCGTGCAGCCTCTGAGAGCAGGGGTTTCGATTGCGCGAACGCGGGGAGCGTTGCTGGGCGTGCTCTTTGGGCTCAGCTTCTGGCTCAACGGCGTGCTCTACGTCTCCGCCGGCGTCTTCTTCGGTGCGTTGCTCGTGGTTTTCGCCGTGGCGGCGGCAGCGCGGCACGACGACTTCGCGCAGCAACTCTGGCTAAAGACGAAGGAGGCCAGCTGGTTCATCGTGCCGGCGCTCGCCCTGGCGATCCCACAGGCGATCTGGCTGAATGGCGGTGTCGGCACGGAGGGCAACGTCCAGACCCAGATCGGCTACCTCGTCTGCTCGTCAGCGGACGCCTCGTGCTGGACCAACGGCGAGATGAACGTGCTGGACGTACGTCACTGGTGGGACTTCGCAGAGTACTGGTGGCTGAACCTTGGCCTGGCGATTCCGCTGCTGATTTTGGCGATGATCTGGGGCTCGAATTCGGACCGCAAGATATTCCTGGCGGTGATGGCGGTGTTCGTCTTCGGCAGCACGTTCCAGCTGAGCCGCGATCTGGGCGGGCATAACCATAAGATATTCAACCTCTGGGAAAACCTCGCGAACCCGTTCGTCGCCTTCGCGCTCGTTGGTCTGTGGAACGTCTCCACGCAGCGCGTGCAACTTCTCGAGGCGACGATCGACGGGCGAGTGGTGCGCAACGTAGCTAGGTTCGTCGTTGTGCCGCTAGTCTTCCTCTTCCTCGTACTCTCCGGCTTGCTCGACTTCATGACGATCAAGAACGACTTCAAGGTGGAGGTCTTCGGCGACAAGACTCCGGCCGTCGAATGGATCGACGAGAACCTGCCTCGTGACGCTGTCTTCCTGACGGCCTGGGGCGAGCTGTACATCGCTCCCAACCTGGCCGGCCGCGCTGTTTATCTGGGCTACGATCCGTGGGTCGCCAGCGCCGGCTACGATGCCGAAACGCGCAGGCAGCGGACAGCCGAGATGTACGGCGCGCCTGACAAGACCACTGCTTGCCAGCTTCTACTTCAGGAGGAGATCGACTACGTGCAGATCAGTCCGCAGGAGCAGATGTCGGGTCGTTTCCCGCTGAACGCTGCGCTGTTCGAGCGAGACTTCATCGCCGCCGGCAGCGCCGAGCAGTCGGGCGGCATCGCTACCTACTACGACGTGGCGGCTTCTTGCGCGGACTCTGGTTCAGTCGCCGCCCGTTAGCTTGCGGTCTGGCGCCCGTCTTCGGCCTTGCGCTGATGCGGCCAGATGAGGAGCGAGCCGAGCATCCAGTTCCACGTGAAGCCCAGCAGCACGCCGATGGCGCTCGATATATAGGGCGCCATCGTAAAGATGACGCTATCGTCGCCCGCTGCGGAGCGCAGGATCGGCGTCAGCGTGTTGACGGTCACAACGACGATGATCGGGCTCATGATCGAGCTGACCTGGTACTTTATGAAGCGCTCACCGATCCAGCCGGCGCGCGTGCGCCAGCGGAAAGTCCAGCGGTCGTGCAGGTTGAACTGGCAGATGATCGCGATCTCCACCGCTACGACCGAGGCGATGAATAGGCGGATGTCGGAGAGCGTGAACAGCCCGAGATCCACCGAAATATCCTGGCTCGGTAGGAACCAGAAGACAGGCGAATCGTAGAGGAGGTACAGGAAGAACTGGAAGATCAGGAAGCCGACGCCGCCGACGATGACGAACTTGACGAACGTCGTGGGCAGGTGAAGCCGGTGGGCGAGCTGCCTAACAGCGCCCACCGTCTCTTCTTCCGGTTCGCTGGTGTCTTCAGTGCGCATCGCGGCTCTCAATTATATCCGTCATGGTCTACTACGGTTGACGGGGGCCGCGCGAGGTCCGTTGCAGACGCGGGTCAGCTGTCGTCGCGCCAGGGACGCTCGCGGCGCATCCGCGCGAGGCCGCGCACGTCTTCCATGATCGTGCCGCCGATCTTCACGCGCGTGTCCGTGTCTTCGACCCAGCGCACGGGCACATCCTTGATGCGGTAGCCCATCTTCTCGGCCAGGATCAGAAGCTCTGTGTCGAAGAACCAGTTGTTGTTCTCGATGCGTGGCAGGACACGGTCGGCGACCTCGCGGCTGATCGCCTTGAAGCCGCACTGTGCGTCGCTGAAGCGAGTGAAGAACATGCCCTTGATCATTGTGTTGTATCCGGTCGTCAGGATCCGCCGCTTGAGTGAGCGCGTGACCCGGGACCGCTTCATCAGCCGCGAGCCGATCGCGACGCCGTAGCCGTCCTCAGCCACGGCCTTGGTGAGCGCTGGATACGCTTCGAGACCGGTCGAGAGGTCGACGTCCATATACGTGAGGACGTCGGCGTCTCCCTCGCCCCAGACCTGCTTGAGCGCGAAGCCGCGGCCTTTGCGCTCGATGCGGACGTACTCTACCTCGCGCGGGAACTGCTTCTCGAGTTCGCGGCTGACGGCGGGAGTGTCGTCGATCGAGGCGTTGTCGGCGATGCGGATGCGCCAGTCGTAGGGAAAGTCGGCGCCGGCGAGGAACGCACGCAGCTCTGGGATCGATTGAGGCAGTGCGCGCTCTTCGTTGTAAACGGGGATCACGACGTCAACGCGGGTCATTGCGCGCTCATCGTATCGGCTCGCTTTCTGCCGGTCGAGCGCCTCCGATCAGAGGATGATACGCCGCGGCTGCCCGGTGGCGGTGCGACGGAAGTTGTGGAAGACGAAGTGGTCGTCCTCGGACTCTACATAACACCTGCGCCCGCCCTCGGCCGATGCGGCCACGTCGCGCACGGCCGCTTCGGCGTCGGCCGTAGTTGCGCTGTCAGTGAGAAGACGTCCGACTCTAGCACGGCCTGCACCTGGGCGGACGCCAGCTCGTTGAGCCATCCGGTCTGCAGCTCCGCCCAGCCGAGATGAAAGGCGCTGTCCGCAAAGCCGGCTGTTATCTTCTGGTGGTTCGTGTCCGGGGCGATGACGAGCGTGCTGGGCCCGAAGTTCGGGGACGCCAGGTCCGACAGCAGCCGGTAGAGCATCCCGAGGCGCTCGTCGCCATCCAGGGAAGGGGTCGCGCTAAATCGTCCGGCATCGTAGGCGATGGCGGTGCGCTCTTTCGTCCGCGTCACGGCGTTTGCGAACCACTTCTCGTACTCCACGAAGCCGTCGGCGATGAGGGCACGCTGGACGCCGATGCAGTCGAGTGCTGCTCGAAGGAGAGGTGTGGCCGATGAGTACGACGCCCGCACGGCCAGAGCACAGGCGTCGGCGAGGGAGGAGAAGGCGCGTGACCACATCGTGAAGAGACCCGCTGCCTGCGTCGAGCGCGCTTTGGCGTTGGCGGCGACGACCTGCAGCTGCACGTTCATCACGCGCTCGAAAAGAAAGAGGTCGTCGGGGAGGAGGAAATTCGTCTGCCGGTGGGCATCAAGGACCGTCGCCGTCGCCGAGGTTGGCCGCGGCGGCAGCGAATACCGCTCCGGGAACGCCTCCAGCCGGAAGCGCAGCTTCGGCCGGGGCTTCTCGCCGGTCACTCGGCGCTACTGCCAGCCTTTGGTGGCGCCCTCGATCATCGCCAGCGGGCCAACGGGCCACTTGAAGCCGTAGACCATCGCCTTGTTGATGTCCTCCGGGCTGGCGATGCCTTCCGCCAGCACCTTCTGCGCCTCGCGCACGGCGGCGAAGTAGATGCGGTTGGCGATGAATCCGTACTGCCCCGGCGCGTCCTTCACTCGTACCGTCGCCTTGCCCGCCTGGCTGCACAGAGCCTCTATCGCCGTGATCGTCTCCTCCGCCGTTTCGGGAGCGTGAATGATCTCGACGAGCTGCATCACAGGTGCCGGGCTGAAGAAATGCATCCCGACGAAGCGTTCTCGCCTGGCCTCCGCCACGCCTTTGTTGATGTCGGCGATCGCGAGCCCAGAGGTGTTCGAGGCGAAGATCGCCTCCGCCTTTACGACCTCGTCCAGCTCCCCGAAGACTTTCATCTTGAGTTCGAGCTGTTCGGGCACCGCCTCAACGATGAGATCGACGCTGGACAGGTCGCCGACGTTTGTCGTCCAGGAAAGACGCGAAAGGGCGGCGTCGGCCTCCTCCTGCGTTGTCGTGCCCCGCTCAACGCCGGGGTTGAGCCCGTAGCGGCCGACGACGAAATGATCGGCAAATCCCGCTCGACGATCGTCGACGGCCGCTACGGGCTCAACCGCGGCGTTGAGCGGGGCA
>PVMK01114141.1_pt1 | contig 16294 bp, 12 predicted proteins | sample 1853481 | NCBI WGS metagenome assembly PVMK01 (sample SAMN08533507, study PRJNA380276) | Marine sediment metagenome, whole genome shotgun sequencing project.
ACCATGGCCGGAGAGTTGAAGGTCGCCATGTAGAAATATTTTGCCCGCGCATCAATATTGCGCCCACCCATTCCCTGGTCCTTGAGATACTCATGAGATTCGCCGATCATGCCACGCTTCCAGTAGCTGCCCTCGTAAAGGAATTCGGATTGATCCCGTTCATACCAGAAAAGAGCGCGTACGGTCGCATTACCCAACTTCGCTGCTTGCGTCAGAATCTTCTTCATCCGCTCGTCCGGAGCAAAAGGTTTGCCCTTCTGGATGCCAATGGACGCAAAGAGACCACGAAGCTCGGGGTCAAGGAATTGGATCGGCTCGCGATCAATCACGGCGTGGAGTTCTTCGTAGAACTTGTAGTTGACGGAGTGAATGGTGTTGAACTCCTTACCCGTACCATTGATAAACTCCATCTCAGGCGGATTAGCCGCCGTACTCAGCGGATAGATCTTGATGCCATTTCTGAACAATTGGCTGGAGTAATCCGGTTTACCATCCTTGAGGAACCCGCGCAACAGGAGCCAGACGGCATAGCTGCGTGACTCGGCAATGGTATAGACGCCCTGCGGAACGAGCCCCTCGAAGTCTGCCTCGTCATAGCCCGGTGGCAGGATTAGGAATTTGCCGCCTTGGCCTCGATGGGGTCCCGGAGGGCCCATATCGATGATGTTTCGAGTAAACGAATCGACCATGATCCCCGGCCCAGTTCCGGCCGGAATTTCGACCACCGTCGGCCCGTCTCGTTGCAAATCAAGAAAGGACGTGGCGTAGACCGTACCCGCATTACCCGTGAGAAACAGCGAACTGCTATCCATCAAACCGTCAAAAATCACGAGCTGGTTCGCCTTATTCTGACCGATGGCCATATGACCCGCCCGACCAGCCTCGAAATTGGAGGCCGGCATTCCGTTCAGGAAGGCTTGCTGGCCGCGATTGAGGTCGAGGTTTTCAAAAAGTACCGCGGCAGTCTCCTCAGTGGGGATCCCGTCAAAAAACTCAAGCGTTCCAACTCGCGTTTTCACTTCATCGGGAGTCAGGATCGACTCGGGGATCTTGTGGTTGAATCCAGGTGTCGGTTCTTCAGCAGGAACCGCCGTCGCGAATAACGCAGCTCCGAACAGCACAAGAACCATCGATCTGCAAATGGTACGGATGACATCTTTCATATCCACCACCTCTTCTTTTTGAATTTTGTTCTCGCCGAATCTGGGTTTGGCAACAGACAGTGTACCTAACATCTGCGAGCATTTGGCAATTCCGTATACGGACGCACCGTCTGTTGAACAGGATCGCATTTGGTGCCGGAGCCGGGATTCGAACCCGGACCGCCATACGGCGAGAGGATTTTAAGTCAGTGAAGTTCCTCTATTGGCCACAACTCTGGACATGCCTCGCCATACTTAACAGCACAGAAACTACTGATTCAAAGCCGCTTCACCAGTTCTCGATTTATGGTGGTCGATGCTGACAATGTGGATTGTTGTGAAATAATGTCCCATGAGTGTCCCACGGATTAGTAATCCCCAGCGTATTCGTCATAAGACATTTATTGTGATTGCTTACGGAATAATGAACCATCTATGCTGCAGCGACGGTGCGAGTGTTAAGATCTGTTTCATGACAGACCGATGCCCAAGCTTAGCCTGCATTTCTCACCGGGTTTCGTGGCGAGGGCAGCGAGGTGCCGGCAGTCACAGCCAGTATCATCAGTATAGATTCTGGTACACACGGGATGAATCGCAACTTATCGTGCATTTTTCTCCTCCTTCTTTGTTGCTAATATGACCCATGAGCAACGGCGAGACCTTCACCGGCAGCCCCGCGAACCGGTCGGATTGCAGACCAGGTCAACGTCATTCGAATCGAGATCGGCTGTCGCGACCGCCAGTCGACACTCTTACCCGTGGAACTACGTCTTGAGAAGGAGGAACCGTTGATGAAATCAAACAAGGTCCTTTGGAGAATCCTGATCGCTTCGTGTCTGGTTCATGCGATCGTCGTTGGGGAAAGCATGGGACAGTCCCGCGATACCTATCCGATCGAGGCCAAAAATGTACTTGATAATCCGATGGAGGCCGGAAATGTACTTGATAACATCGCTCCTCGCCCTGGATCGGTTTTTCCGCGCGGTGTTCCTCCTCAATCCTGGTGGGATTTCAAGGACGACGTCTACGACAAGATTGGTCTGAAGTTCGGTTTCAGTTATCAGATGCTGTTTCAGTCAGCCTCTGATGTGGCACCGAATGCCACTTATGATACCGCCTTGGGTGATTGGTGGGGATTCATGACCAAATGGACGATGCTCAACAATGGGGGGGATTATGAAGGCAGTCTCGCATTCAGCATGTTTGAGCGCGGGGGGGTCGGCAACAATGCCGTACCTGCAAACTTCGGACTTGTAGATGTAGGCGGCATCACGACCAATGTCGAATTTACAACTTGGTCCTTTTCCATCGAGAATCTGTATTGGGAGCAGTGGTTGAATTCGGGACAACACCGGTTGATGTTCCGAATCGGCAATCAAGTCGTAACCACGTTACTCGATCCTTTTCGATTCAAGGATTCGAGGGTTTCCTTCACAACCGGCCCATTTTGCTATCACCCAACCATTCCCGCTCCGACCTTCGGTTTCGGTGCCGGCTTCAAGTGGTGGCCCGATGAGGAATCGGGTCTCTATATTGCCGGATCGCTGAACGATATGAATGGTGATCCCAACCTCCAGGGCTTTGACTGGTCAACTGTTAGCAGGGGTGAATTCTTCTATGGAGCCGAGGTCGGTTACAACTGGAAACGTAGCAAGGACGACTTTGATCATGTGCATCTTCTCGTATTTTATGCTGATGAGAGGAGCACGCGCTCTCCGGATGATCTGCCAAACAAGGCCGGAGGAGGGTTCAGCCTCCTCGGCGAAAAACAAGTGGATCGCTGGGTTGGTTTTGCAGGCTATACGTATAACACTGCTGAAGGAGGCGGCGTAACCGGAACCCTTTCGGAACACACGGTGACCGCTGGGGTTGCTTACAAGAATCCGTTCAAGGTGAAGGGGGAGGCAGCAGTCGGACTGCTGTACATGAACCCTATTGAAGAGATCTTTGACCAAGAGGTGCGTGATCAATATGGACTAGAAACATATTGGAGAATATTGCTCACCCCGCATATCTGGCTAACTCCTGGAATTCAATTGGTTATTCATCCTTCTCTAAATTTCGAAGACGATTTCATTGTCATCCCTCAGGTGAAGTTCAGGATTCCTCTGTGATTCTGCGCACGTCCTCGCGCAGCCGTCTTGACACCTGAGCCTCCTGCACGAATGCCCGCTCTCGAGATTGCGAGGTTGTGGTATCTTGTGCACGGCGACGCCGATCGCTACTTCCAGGCCTGGCGCCATGTTTAAGGCCGGCGCGCTGCGCGTTTCGGCACGGAGTCGACCTGAGTCCTCGCGGATCCACATGCACCTAGATCCCGGATGGTTTGCAGGAGGCTCTCTGCCGCAACGCAACGCGACTCAACGCACAGGCTCGTCTGCCGATAAAGTCCTCATCGTCTAGATCATCGGTTTCCGAAGGATCGTTTGACCCTGCCCCCGGAGCGACGCGTGAGGCATGCACTGACGTGAAAGGCGTACGACTGACTGATCGCACGCCCGCGAACCGGAGGCAGACGTGAGCGATAATCCGTCACACAGAGCGATCGGTCGGCGATTCACGATGCCGAGGCGGTGTTGTTCACGGATGCCCTCAAGTACCTGGTCAGCGACCTGAAACAGAGAGGTAGACCATGGGAGATCGCGATCGATCTCCTCGTCGCCCCGATTGGGACCGGCTGTCGATTCTGGAAACTGAAGTCTCAACCGGAACCGATCCTCTTGGGGCAGAAAGGAGTGTTTTTAGATAGAAAAGATTCGTCATCCTCGCGGACACATCAAGACGCACAAGGAAGACTCAGAGAGGAGAAAACGATGAAGAAAGAGCAACACACACACGAAGCGGTGGTCGAGAATGAAGAACGGCCAACTGACGAGAGTTCTCGCCGCGACTTCGTGAGGCAGGGAAGCATAGGGCTGGCGGGCATAGCCGGCGCGGCGGCGTTCGGCGTCCAGACCTCGCAGGCACAGGCGCAGGAAAAAGCTTCGGGCCGGAAGCGGGTCACCATTCTTTTCGACTCGTGGAACCACATGATGCCGGCCCTGGCCCGCGAGATGGTGCGCCGGAATCACGACCTGGTCCTCGGCGATGCCCGGGACGAGGAGTTGGTCAAGGAACTGCGCAAGCTCGGGGCCAAGGTCGAGGTGGTGCCGGGCACCGAGGATCAAACCAAGCCCGACACCATTCAGAAGTTGGTCGATCGCGCCAAGGAGGCCTTCGGCGGCTTCGATTCCGCCTGCATACGGACCGGAACCCACGTCAACGCCAGTGTCCTTGACGCGAAGGACGGCGATCTCGAAACGGCGTACCAGGGAAACCTCAAGTCCGTGTACTACGCGCTGCGAGCGGTCGTCCCCCCTCTGGTTGAGCAGAAATCGGGGCAGGTGGTCATCAACACCAGCGCCTCGGTCATGCGGCCACAACCCTTCATCGCGCTCTATACTGCAACGCGCGCCGCCGCCAACGCGCTCGTTCGGGCCACGGGACTGGAGGTCGCGCCGTACGGGGTCACTATCAACGCCACCGGAACCGCCGGTATGGAATACCCGAGCTACCTCCACATGGTGGGCGCCGACAAAGATCCGGCAAAGCGCAAGGAGGCGGAGGCAGGGTTCCCCATGAAGAGGTTTATCCAGCCCGAGGATGCGGCGAGTTTCGTGGCCGCCCTGATTGATGGCAAGGCCACCGGCATGACCGGCCAATTCTTCCCGATCGACGCTGGCTGGAGCATCGTGTGAGCCGGTTGGTCCGGGATGCATTTCGCAACAGCCTGTAATGCCTGGTCACTCGGACGGTGGCCGCTCAGCAGCCAAACGAATTGCCCGCACGGGCAGTAAGGACACATCATGAGGCGCAGAGAATTCATCAAGATCATACCGGCGGCAGCGATGCTGCCCGCCGTTGTCAGTTTAACTGCCGAGGGTGCTGCAGCCCCCGGCGCGCAATCATCGAGCGGCAGTTCCGGAGATAGCGGGAGCAGTCCTCGACAATCCGAGGGTTTTCGTGTCGCTAACCCGACCCACGACGACCCGGGTGCGTACGACGCGTACATTGCGACCAGTTCGGTATCGACTCTGAGGGCAATCCCATCTGCGGACAGCCTGACCGGCACGGGCTCCGATGCCGGCCTGAAGGAGCACGACCCCGACAACCCCCACAAGATGACCCTGACCCAGGAGGAGCAGGACATCCTGAACGGCAGCCAGGGCGAGACGATGGCCAAGGTGCTCAAGACGATCGTCATGCACGGCGAGCTCTTCGGGGCCGAGCGGCTGGCCGACTGCGGGGGAGCGCCGCACTCGTCGCTCTACACCGGGTCGCCGTGGGTCGAACCGGTCCTCGAGATGTTCGAGGAGATCGCGGATGCCGGGCCTCAAGGCGTACGCCCCCTACACCGTCAACCCGATGCCCCTCGATCTCTACACCGTCGGGCAGGACCCGGTGAAGCGGAACATGATGCTTGAAGGCTACCCGCTGCAGGGCCGCTTGATCCAGGTGCACACCCGCCTCGGCGCCCGCCCGCTGGACGTCTGGAGCTGCGCGTGCTACCTGCCGGAAGTGGGCAACACCGCCGAGCCGGGCACGGTTGTACCCTGGGCCGAGTCCTCGGCCGTGAACTACGGCAACTCGGTGCTCGCGCTGCGCATCAACCGGATGGCAACCGGCATGGAAGTCTTGTGCGCCATCGCCGGCAAGGTGCCGGTCTTCGGCGTGTTGACCGACGAAGGTCGGAAGGCCAAGTGGCATATCGACGTAAGGCTCTCCAAGGAGCCTCATTGGGGCGTCCTTGGGGGCGCGGTCGGCACGAAGGTCGTAGAGCAGATTCCTTACATCTCCGGCATCGATCAGTGGATCGGCATGGAGGACGGCAAGCCTGACCTGGTCTCGATGGGTAAACTGAAGGCCTTCGGCTCTTCCACCGCCTCGAGCGGCGCCGTGGGGCTGTATCACATGGAGAAAGTCACGCCCGAAGCAAAAGAGCAGGGTCGCAAGCTCCTGGCGGATGATTACCAGACCTACGTGATCGACGACGCCGAGCTGGCCCGGGTGATGGGCACCTTCAAGAACCTCTGGAAGGATCCGGACGGCGACCCGACGTCGGTCTACATCGGTTGCCCGCACAACACCTACGACGAGATCCTCTACTGGAGCAAGAAGTTCGACAAGGCAATAAAGGAATCGGGACAGGAGAAGGTCGCCATTCCCGGTCGTCATGGCCTGCCCGATCGTGGTGAGGAACAAGCTGCTGGACCAGCATCCCATCCTGCTCCGGGACGTGCTCCGCGCCGGTGTGCAGTTCACGACCATCTGCACCCCCGCCTACCAGGGGCTCAAGGGCATGGCGGACATCGATCGGGGTGTGACCAACTCCAACAAGGCCCGCTTCTACTCGAGACTGCGACTCTTCGGCGACGACGATCTCCTTCAGATCGCAATGACCGGGAAATTGCCCGCTTGATGTGGGCCGATGCAACCGGAATCGATCCAAATAAAGCACTAGACTAAGGAGATACAAATCATGGCAAAGAAGACATTCAAAGGGCGCGTAGTCCTTCCAGGCAAGGTCACCGGCAAAGCAACGGTGTCCAGGCAGGCGTTCAACACGAGCGGGTCATACATTGAGAACATGTTCGCGGGGCGAACCGACGCCGCGCCCTGTACCGACTCCAGCAACAAGGAGTTGTATGGCAAGGACCTCTCGGGGGCGATCCTCTGCACCCCGACGACGGTCGGATCGACCATGGGCGGCATGTGCCTGATGGGGATGAAGTCGATTGGCGTCGGCCCCCAGGCCCTGCTGTTTTCGAAGCCGATCGACACACTGGCCGCCGCTGGCGTGCTCATGGCGGACATCTGGAAGAACCAGCGCATCGTGACGATCGACATGCTCGGCGACGATTTCCTCGAGACGGTCCAGATGGGTGATCCGATCTCGGTCCACGAGGACGGCACGGTCGAGGTCGGGTGAACACGGCCTGACGGCGATCACCGTTCTTTGAATACCTGGAAAAGGCCGGTAACGCCATCAGCTTGTTTAAGGCCCCGCGACCATAGGCGGTCGGACCGAGGTGGAGGAGGACAGATCATGACACGATCCCAAACCAACCGCGTGAGCAGGGCTTACTGTTATTCGTGATGGTCCAGGTTTTTTCGCGAGGCACCATAATTGGAAATGGAAGCTCGGGGCCCTTTGCCTGCTTGGGTCGCGGCGGTGATCGCCTACCCGTCGCCCGTCTCGGCCCAGACGCAGACGGGTCATACGGAGGTCGTCACCGATCACGTCGACACGGCACAAGGCGGCAAGGAGTTCGGCGACTTCGTAGTCGTCCCGATCCCGATCGTCAATCCGACCTTCGGCAACGGGCTCGCCGTCGGCGGCGCCTACCTCTACAAGTTTGACGAGGGTTCACAGACGTCGTTCACCGGTGCAGGCGGCTTCTACACCGACTCGAAGAGCTGGGGGGCGGGAATCGGCACGGTCGCGAACTTCAAGGAAGACGCGTGGAAAATCAAGGGCGGCTTGGCCTACTTCGACCTCACTCTGGATTTCTACGGCATCGGCAGCGACGCCGGCGAGAACGACACATTTGTTCCGCTCACCAATAAGGGGATCGGACTCCTCGTCAGCGCGCTTCGGCGGATCGTGGGTAAGTGGTATGTCGGCGCAAGTTACTCCTTTGTCGACATACAATCAACATTTGACCTTTCCGGCGTCGGTGGAGAATCACCCATCCCGCTGCCGCCCGAAGCCGAACTCGACAGCCAGGTCGCCGGGCTCGGCCTGATCCTCGAGTACCTCACCAAGGACAACCAGTTCAACGCGTACAAGGGACAGCTCTTCAAGATCACGTGGAGCGAGTCCGGCAGCGCCGTCGGATCGGACTTCGACTTCTCCTCGGTCAACGCGAGGTACAACCACTACTTCTCTTTGAACAAGAAGGAGGACGAGGGACACATGACGCTCGCCGTGACCGGTACGGCATGCGCCACTCCCGGTGAAACTCCCTTTTACGCTCTCTGCAAGTTCGGTACGATGCTCAACCTTCGGGGCTATGTCGGTGGTCGGTATCGGGACAAGAGCATGCTGACGGCACAGGCCGAGTACCGGTGGAGATTCTATAAGAGGTGGGGGGCGGTCGCGTTCGCGGGTGTCGGCCAGGTTGCCGAGAGCTTCGGCGACTACAACACGGACAATCTGCTCCCCAGCGCGGGGATCGGGGCGCGGTTCATGCTGTCCGAGAAAAACCGGCTCAACCTGAGCGTGGACTATGCCGTTGGCAAGGACACCAGCGCAATCTATTTCTATGTCGCCGAGTCGTTCTGAAGTTTGACCTGCCACCTCGCCGTCATGCGTAATGACCTGATCATGGCAAATAGATCGTGTTGAATTTTCACGAGGAGGGTTCCAATGCTCATTGATGTTGCGCCAGTTTGGGGAGTGTTCCTTGCCACTCTGATCATCCTCTTCGGCTCCATCGAATTTGGTTTTCGAGCGGGTCATTGGACTCGAGGACGATGGGCCGGAGTGAAGGAAATTCGCACTGGCCTACTGGCCTCCGCATGTCTGAGCATGTTCGCCTTCATGCTGGCGATCTTGTTCGGAATCGTAGAATCTCGCCACCGTGAGCAGAAGCACTTGGTGGTGGATGAGGCGACTGTGATCCGTACCGCCTTTTTGCAGGTGGATCTGCTACATGATTCTGACCGGGCGTTCGTCCAGGGACTCCTGCGCGACTACGCGAACCTGCGGGTCGAGGCGGCACAGCCTGCCAGTGTTCAGCGGATCGAGCAGGAGATCCACGAGTCCGATAAGCTGCTCGGCGAGCTATGGTCGAGGGCGGTCACGTACGCACGCGAAAGGCCGTCCCGGCAAGCTTCAATGTTCCTGCAATCGTCGGCGAAGGTGATCGAGTTACACGAGAAACGGGTCGCGCTGGCTGCCCGTTATCGCCTCCCGAGTATGGTCTGGTGGGTTTTGTGGATTCTGGCCGTCCTCGCGATGTCGATAGGGGGATACGAAGGTGGATTGTCCGGCACCCGCCGCGTCATCGGCCTCACCCTGGCGCCGGCGCTGGCATTCTCAGTGGTCATTACGCTGATGGTGGCGATGAACCAACCCCAACAACTTTGGTCAATACCAACACTAGCGCCGATTGTCGATCTCCAAGAGGATATTCACCGCTCGATGGGCTCCCAGCCTTGAGGCGACATCATGCGATTGCTCGATAATACTAATTCCTCCTGCGCGACCGACTGCAGCTGCCGTGCGCTCTTGGAGGTGAAGCAGGAAATTCTTGTGGTGGAGAGTGGTGTTGGTCATCGTTACCTCTGTAATTCGCCAGCCAGAGACGATCCGTCGTCGCGATAGGTTTTCTCCTCATCACTGAATTCCATAACCACCCCCGTTTTCTCCACCTTATTCTGTGAGGCGCCGGAATCAACGATGAACCCAGAGACGTGGTTTGGTCAAGCACTCACGAAGAGGAGGCCGTTGCTGCCACATGTTGCAAACCGTGGTGAAATGCCCGAGTGGCAGGCATCAAGGCATGCTTTACAATGGCGGGATGCGTCAAGTGAAACGCTTCGCCATATCGTCAGAGTTTTGAAAGGTAAGGACCCATACATCGGTCGTATGCCATGTCTGTCAACCGCAATTCCTCCAACCGGACCGAAGAAATCCTCGTTGTCGATGATGAGGTTGCCAGCCTGCAACTGCTGACCCAGCTTCTTTCCGACGCCGGCTATCACGTTCGCCCGATCCGGGAGCCGCACCTGGCTATTGAGTCAGCCCTGGCGCAGCAACCGGATCTGATCCTGCTGAATGTCAGAATGCCGAAGATCGATGGAATTGAGGTCTGCCGGCGTCTGAGGCAGGATGAGCGGACCCGTGACATCCCGATCATCTTCGTGAGCGCGGTGACAAACCTGCAGGACAGGATCCGGGGCTTTGAAGCCGGAGGGGTGGATTTCGTCTCCAAGCCATACCAGGAGCTAGAAGTCTTGGCCCGGGTGCGAACGCATCTGGCCCTGCGCAGCATGCAGGTGCGCCTGGAGGAGATTGTCGACGAGCGCACGGCCGAACTCTCGGAAAGCGAGGCGGGTTTTCGCGCCATCTTCGAACAAGCCCCTGTCGGTATTGCTCACGTTTCAACCGATGGGCATTTTCTGCGATTGAACCAGAAGTTCTGCGACATTGTCGGTTACACGCCGGAAGAGATGAGGTCAAAGACCTTCCAGGAGATCACCCACCCTGATGATCTGACCGAGGACCTCGATTTATTACAGCAGTTGTTCCATGGGGAAGCTGACTCCTATAACCTGGAAAAAAGGTATATCCGCAAGGATTCGGAAGTCGTTTGGGCCAACCTGACGGTAGGGGTCGTTCGCGACAGCGATCATACGCCAAAGTGGTTCATATCGGTCGTCGAAGATATTTCCGAACGCAAACAGGCCGAAGCCGCTCAAAAGTTGGTTTGGGATGCTTTGCAACGGAGCTACGATTTTATGCAGCATTTGACAGCCACAGTGCCCGACGCGATCTTCTCGGTCAAGATGCCGGAACGAACGGTTCAGTGGTGCAATGATTCCTATGGTGTTCTGGGATATGACCCTCAGGAGTGTGTCGGGCTTACCACCCGGAAGTTCTATCCAAGCCAAGTAGAGGCCGACAAGATTGGTGCTTTGCTCGAGAAAGCATTCAGCGCAGGCGAAGAAATAATGTTGACCGAGGTCCCGCTGCGTCGCAAGAATGGCGAGATTTTTGACGGGGAGATGAGTATCGCTGTTTACAGGGAAAGTGGCAAAGTGGTCAGTCTCATCGCCCTGGTAAGAGACATCACTGAGCGCAAGAAGGCCGAGACGGCCCTGCAGCAGAGCCACGACCTTCTCAAGCACCTGATCTCTTCGATACCGGATACTGTCTTTTCGATCAAGTTGCCGGAGCGTGTCATCGAATGGGCCGAGGATTCCTATAACACCATGGGCCTTGCCAAGACCCCCGAATCTGCTGCGGGACAATCAACGGCGAAGTATTTCGCCAGCATCGATGGGTACAACACCTTGGGCGAAGTACAGAAGAAGGCCATCCAGGAGGGCAAAAAATACATGCGCGCCGAGGCTCTGGGGCGCCGAGAGGATGGGACAATTTTCCCCGCAGAGATCACTGGTACCTTTTATCGGGAAGACGGTGAAGTGAGAAAAATAACAGCCATGGTAAGAGACATCACCGAGCGCAGGCAGGCGGAGGCGCGGATCCATGCGTACCAGGAGAGGCTGCGGGCCATGGCCTCCGAGTTGATCTTCGCGGAGGAGAGGGAAAGGCAACGCATTGCCACCGAACTGCACGACGGGGCGGCACAATCATTGGCGCTGGCCCGTCTGCAGCTTGCAGAGGCGGCCGAGGCCGTCGCCGGATCGTCGTCGGAAATAATACTTGATGAGGCATCCCAGCAGGTCCGTCGATCGTTGGAACAGATACGAACTGTCCTGCTCGACCTGAGTTCGCCGACACTGCATCAGATGGGACTTTCGGCAGGATTGTCGGAATGGTTGGAAGCACACGTCAGGGATGACTACGGGCTCACGACGGTGTTCCGCGACGAATGTCCCGACGTGTTGCTGGCAGATGAGATGCGTCTCTTGTTGTTCCGCAATGTGTGCGAGTTGCTGACGAATGTTGTCAAGCATGGCCAAGCCCAAAGGGCTTGCCTAAGCATTGCCCGTGTCGGGCAAGAACTGCAGATTATCGTCGAAGATGATGGCGTCGGGTTTGACCCGGCGTCTGTGGGCAACCTCCCTGGCAGCGGCGGGGGATTCGGTCTCTTCAGCGTCGCGGAGCGCATGGCTGATCTGGGGGGATCCCTGGAAATCGAGTCTGCGCCGGGTCAAGGGTGCAAGGCGACCTTGGTCGCGCCGCTCGAGCCCGTGGGAGAAAGGGGTTCACAATGAGGGCGACGATCCTGGTTGTGGATGACCACGCCATGTTTCGCGATGGCGTCAGAAGATTGCTTGAACGGAGGGGCTTTGACGTCGTTGGGGAGGCGGGGGATGGCCGGGAAGCGATGGCAGCGGTCCGCGAGTTGGCGCCGGATCTCGTGATCATGGACATCAGCATGCCCGACCTCGACGGGATTGCGGCGACACGCGATATCATGGCCAGTTCGCCCGGCACGAAGGTGATCGCCCTGTCCATCCATGGCGGCAAGCGCTTTGTCGAGAACATGCTGCACGCCGGAGCGGCCGGATATATCCTGAAGGACAGTGCCCCCGAGCAATTGGTGGAGGCCGTACATGCGGTCCTGAATGGGGAAACCTACCTGAGTCCAGCGATCACCGGGTTGGTGGTGGCCCAGTATGTCAACCTGCTGACACGTGTTCAGGCGGCGGGCGGCCCGGGAAGGCTCAGGGAAGAGGAGCGACACTATATTCAATTGGTTGGCGAAGGCTGCGACCGCGAGGAGCTTGCTGCGCACCTGGCTACGGACGAAGCCGGCGTGAAGGCACTGGAGCAGGCTGCGCTCTCCAAGCTCCAGCTGTCAACACCTGCAGAACTCGTTGAATACGCTGGGGCGCAGAAGTGGTTTGCGGGCCAAGAGGGGATCGACGCTGCTATGCAGCAGGCCGTCACCTCAGGCCATAAGAGAGCCCGGCAGTCGAGACCACAGCCTCTGATCGAGCCCCTGACAAACCGCGAACTTGATGTGCTCGAGTTGCTGGCCAGAAGACTCTACGACAAGGAAATCGCCGATGAACTGTCCGTGAGCGTCCCGACCGTGAAGACCCACATCAGCCACATACTTCACAAGCTCGGTGTGGGGAACCGCCGCGCCGCCGCCGACAAGGCCAGGGAACTGGGGATCATCGAGTGAGAGTCAACCACTCCCTTGATGATTGCGCTCTTACGCGCCTCGCATCCCTCCCTGACAATCTCCCGTGTCCTCATCCTATTTTCATCCTTTCCGAAGGATGTAACCCTGCCCCCTGAGTCCTAACCTCGTAGGCATGACTCACACGAATGCCATATTGACTGAACTCATCGTGGCTGGATTTGGCGACACGCACACCGTCTTCTTGGCCCGCGCGGCTCTGGCGAGACTCCAGAAGGAGACGGGGATGGCAACGAATGACGTGGCCATCGTCCTACGGGGAGCCGATGGGACCGTCGCTGTGCAAGAGAATCTTCAACGCGACGCTGGTAGGAATGAGTCTTCGACGTTCTGGGAAACGTTTGCCGACCTGCTCTTCGCTCCCGAATCATCGACAGGTACCGCCACCGAGGCCGAGTCGGAGAAGGGTGCCGCAGTGGGTATCGATCCGATTTCCGCGATTCGTGTCGCCGACCAGCTTCGATTGTGCAAATCAGGCCTTTTCGTGCTGGCCAGAGGTCTGGCGCAACGGGAGAGAGTGGTCGGCGTGCTGCAGGGCTTCGACACTGAGCTTGCGCGAGTGCCATTAGAGCTTTGAGGAATGAGAAGACTTGAGGCATGGTGTAGTACCCCAATGGGAATTGCGGCGCTGGATTTGAAGCGAAATTCCGCGTAAAGGTTCGTGGCACGGCTTTGGCACCGGCCTCGTCTTGCTAAGAGACTTCCTCCTTCGGGCCCACGTCGAAGGTGGAGATCGTCCGAAATCTCTTTCCGCCTGGGGGCTTGTAGCAGAGCGAGTTCGTGCCTGTTTCGGTGAGCTGGATGTTTTCGAGGGTGAAGGTAGTGTTGAACGGAGGAGCAACGGACTCGGGCTCACGCTCGGTTTTCCTGCCGAACCCTCCCATCGCTTCCTTGGAGGGGTCATCTACGACGCCGTCGGCGTCCGCATGACCGAGCTGCCGATCACGCCGCAGAAGATCCTCAAGGCGCTCGAGGAAAAACGCTTGACCGCTGAAACGACCATTCAACCGCCCCAGGCCCCGCTTGACCGCTGAAATGACCGGACAGGTCATCATGAGGACGGCAATGAGCCGTGCGGAACATCAATACCCAGGTGCCTGGCACCTTTTACGGCGCATCTTCATCGAGGCGGCGCCCCACGTTGGAATGGACTTCGCCGAGGCGGCGCGGCGCTGTTTCTCGGCTGACGGCCCCCTGGTCGGCACCGGCTGCTACGAGCCGCCTTCGAGCCTAGGGGGTGACTTCAAGGGCGCCACCGTCGGCACCTCGCCCGCCTTTAGCTTTGGCTCCTCGGTGTGCGAGCTCGAGGTCGATCCCGAGACCGGAGTGGTCCGGATCATCAAGTTCACCGATGCCCACGACTCGGGCACGGTCATCAACCCGATGGCCTTCCACGGCCAGGTCGAGGGCTCGATCGTGATGGGCATGGGCGAGGTCCTGAGCGAGGACATGATCTTCGACGACGAGGGCCGCATTCTCAACCCCAACCTCCATGACTACCTCATCCCGTCGATCGGCGACACCCCCGAGATCGAGTCGATCGCGGTGCCGAGCTACGAGCCTCGCGGTCCCTACGGCGCCAAAGAGGTGGGGGAGGGCTCGATAGTGCCGGTGCTCGGTTCGATCGCCAACGCCATCTACGACGCGATCGGCGTGCGCATGACCGAGCTGCCGATTACCCCGCAGAAGATACTGGAGGCGCTCGAGGAAAACCGCTTGACCGCTGAAACGACCGCTCAGCCGGCCCAAGCCCCGCTTGACCGCTGAAACGACCGGACGGGTCATCGTGAGGACGGGCAATGAGCCGTGCGGAACATCAATACCCAGGTGCCTGACACCTTTTCGGTTCCTGCCGATTCGGGAGGCCACCCGAAGCGTACGAGATCGCACTGGAGCCCGGAATGGCTCCAGAACACCGTGTTCCGCTGCAGTCGAACGAAAGGAACTTCCTATTCCTGAGATTCTGCAGGAACGATTGCAGCCGCTCGCAATCGAGGGCGGAAAGGCGCATTCCAACACGATGGTCATCGAGCCCACCGAGCATTTCTCCATTGACCCTTTTACCCAGTGCGCATAGAGTTCCGGAAGAGAAAAGGGAGGCGTTGTGGCCAAACAGGAATTTCCTCAAAGTGCCCGCGTGGTGATCGTTGGTGGCGGCGTTATCGGATGTTCGGTGGCCTACCATCTGGCTCACATGGGCTGGAAGGACGTGGTTCTGCTGGAGCGCGACCAGCTGACCAGCGGCACCACCTGGCACGCGGCGGGCCTGATGACCACCTTTGGCTCGACCTCGGAGACCTCGGTCGAGATGCGCATGTACACGCGCGATCTCTATGGGCGCCTCGAGGCGGAGACCGGGCTCAGCACCGGCTTTGAGCCCTTGGGATTCATCGAGCTGGCCGTGGACAAGGACCGCGTGGAAGAGTATCGCCGGGTAGCGGCATTCAACCGGATGTGCGGCAACGACGTCGAGGAGATCGGCCCCGACGAGATCAAGAAGCTCTTCCCCCTGGCCAGGGTGGACGATATCGAGGCGGGCTTCTATTTGAAGCAAGATGGTCGCGTCAACCCCGTGGACGCAACGATGGCCTTGGCCAAAGGAGCGCGCCAAAAGGGCGTGAAGATCATCGAAGGTGTGTCGGTCACGGGCGTCACCACCCACAACGGCCGTGCCACGGGCGTGACCACCACGCAGGGCAACATCAAGGCGGAGTTCGTGGTCAATTGCGCCGGCATGTGGGCCAGACAGCTTGGCGCCCTCAATGGCGTCTGCATTCCGAACCAGTCGACCGAGCATTACTATCTGATCACCGAGCCCATCGAAGGAATGACGCGCGAGCTTCCCATCATCGAGGACCCCTCCTGTCACGGCTACTACCGAGAGGAAGGCGGCGGCCTGATGATCGGCCTGTTCGAGCCGGTCTGCGCCCCCTGGAAGGTGAACGGCGTCCCCGATGATTTCTCCTTTGGCGAGATTCCGCCCGACTGGGATCGCATGACGCCCTTCCTCGAAAAAGCTATGAGCCGCATTCCCGTCTCGCAGGAGGCCGGCCTCAAGATGTTATTCTGCGGCCCAGAGAGTTTTACGCCCGATATGGGTGTGGCCTTTGGCGAGGCACCGGAGATTCAGAACTACTTTGTCGCCGCGGGGCTCAACTCCATCGGCCTCATTACCGGAGGCGGCCTCGGCAAGATCATGGCCCAATGGATCACCACCGGCGACCCGGGCGCGGATATCACAGGCATCAACCTCGATCGCTTCCACCC
>PVMK01119760.1_pt1 | contig 16294 bp, 15 predicted proteins | sample 1853481 | NCBI WGS metagenome assembly PVMK01 (sample SAMN08533507, study PRJNA380276) | Marine sediment metagenome, whole genome shotgun sequencing project.
GACGCCGATCGATGACCTTCGCGCATCGGCGGCCTATCGCCGGACCACGGCGCGGGCGCTGCTTGAAAAGGCCCTGATTGAGATCGCCGGCACGAATGATCGCGAAACCCGCATCGTTGGCCACCGGGAGTCCGTCGATGAGCGCATCGCCTAAACCGGCGCCGGCGACGGACTATGCGGTGGTCCGAAAAGCCCTGGCGCACGATTCCGGTGAACGCCACGTCAAGGGCACGGCGCTCTATATCGATGACATCGTGGAACCGGTGGGCACGGTGCACGTTGCGCCCGGTTACAGTCTGACGGCGTTCGGCGCCATCGCCAATCTGGATTTGACCCGGGTCCGAGGCGCCCCGGGTGTGGTCGTCGTTCTGACGGCTGCCGACATCCCCGGTATCAACGACTGCAGCCCGGCGATGGGCGACGACCCCGTCCTCGCCGACGGCGTGACCGTTTTCCCTGGCCAGGTGATCTTTGCCGTCGTTGCCGAGTCCTATCTGTCGGCGCGGAAGGCGGCGCGTCTGGCCGATATCGAGATCGAGGCCGAAACGCCGGTTGTCACGGTCGACGATGCCATCGAACGGAGCGATGACATTCTGTCGCCCTACGAGTTCAACAAGGGCGATGTGGAGGAAGGGTTGCAAGCCGCGCCCCGTCGCCTGGCGGGCGCGATTCGGATCGGCGGTCAGGAACACTTTTACCTCGAAGGCCAGGCGGCGCTGGCCGTTCCCGGCGAAGAGGGAGACATGCTGGTCTATTCTTCGACCCAGCATCCCTCCGAGGTCCAGCATAGTGTCGCCAAGGTGCTGGGTTTGCGCGATGCGCAGGTGGTCTGCGAGTGCCGCCGCATGGGTGGCGGCTTCGGCGGCAAGGAGAGCCAGGCAACCCAATGGGCCGTCATCGCCGCCCTGGCGGCCACGGCCACCGGCCGGCCGGCGAAACTTCGCCTCGACCGCGACGACGACATGGTGCTGACCGGCAAGCGCCACGACGCCAAGGCGGCCTGGCGGGCGGGGATCGATGCGTCGGGTCGCCTGGAGGCGGTCGAGATATCGCTCGCCGCGCGCTGCGGGTGCTCCGCGGACCTCTCACTCGGCGTCAACGACCGAATGATGTTTCACGCCGACAACGCTTATTGCTATCCGGTGGCGCGCATCCGATCGCGGCGGCTCAGAACCAACACCGTTTCCAACACCGCATTCCGGGGCTTCGGCGGTCCCCAGGGCATGCTTGCCGCCGAGCATATGATGGACTCGATCGCGATCACGCTCGGCGTTGATCCCTTGGACGTGCGCAAGCAGAATTTCTATGCGCCCGGCCGGGATGTCACGCCCTATGGCATGACCGTCGAGGAGAGCATCATCGGCCAACTGGTGGACGAGCTGGAAACGACCTCGGATTATAGGGCCCGGCGCGCCCGGGTTCAGGCCTTCAATAGGGAGAGCCGCCTTCTCAAGAAGGGACTGGCGCTAACGCCGGTCAAATTCGGCATCTCCTTTACCCTGATCCACCTCAATCAGGCGGGCGCCCTGGTGCACGTCTATACGGACGGTTCGGTTCATCTCAATCATGGCGGCACCGAAATGGGCCAAGGGCTCTACGTGAAAGTCGCGCAGGTCGTGGCGGAAGTCTTCGGGATCGATCTGGAGCGCGTCGAGATCACGGCCACGACCACGGCCAAGGTGCCCAATACCTCCCCGACCGCGGCGTCTTCGGGCTCGGACTTGAACGGAATGGCCGCGCGGGCTGCGGCCGAGACCATCAAGGGGCGTCTCGTCGATCTGGCGGCTGAGTTTTTCGAGGTGGAGACCGGCGAGATACGCTTTCACGACAACCGGGTGTGGGCGGGCAACGAGTCCATGCCCTTCGAGGAAATCGCCAAGAAGGCCCATCTTGCACGCATTTCGCTCTCCTCGACCGGGTTTTACAGCACGCCGAAGATCTCTTGGAACCGGGACGAGGCGAGGGGCCGGCCGTTCCTCTATTTCGCCTATGGCGCGGCCTGTGCCGAGGTGACCGTCGACACGCTGACGGGGGAGTTGCGGTTGGACCGGGTCGATATCCTTCACGACGTGGGTCAATCGCTCAATCCGGCGATCGACATCGGACAAATCGAGGGCGGCTTCGTGCAGGGCATGGGCTGGCTCACCGCGGAAGAGCTCGTTTACGACGCCGCCGGACGTCTTCTCAGCCATGCCCCTTCGACCTACAAGATTCCGACGGCCTCGGACCTGCCCGCCGACTTCAGGGTTGAGTTGTTCCGTTCCGAGGGAAACCCGGAGAAGACCATCTATCGATCCAAAGCCGTCGGGGAGCCGCCGCTCATGCTGGCGATCTCGGTGTTCAGCGCGATCACCGATGCCATCGCGAGCTTGGAACCGGGAACCGTGCCATCGCTGGATACGCCGGCGACGCCGGAAGCTATCATGCGGGCCGTCACGGCGATGAAGGAGGGAAGCTAGATCTTGCGCCTATGGGATTCCATCCTCCGCGCTCTCGAGGCCGAGGGCCGCTGCCTCATGGTCACGGTTCTGGATGCCCGCGGCTCGGTGCCGCGCGAAACCGGCGCGCGCCTCGTCATTCTGCCGAGCGGCGGTTTCTACGGGACGATCGGCGGCGGCACCTTGGAATGGCAGGCCTTGGCGGTGGCGCAAAAGGAGCTGAAGGCCGGCGAGCCGATGTTCCGCCTGCGGGAGTTCGCCTTGGGTCCGCAACTGGGACAATGTTGCGGCGGCAGCGTGAAGCTCGCTTTCGAGTACTTCGATCGCACGGCGGCCGTCGCGGCCGAGCAATTTGCAACCAGCGAGGCCCGAGGCGTGTTTTGCACGGTCGGGCGGATGGGCAAGCAACGAATCGAGCGCCGTTGGTCTCGGGATGGAACGCTGCCGAACACCTCGGACGCCGTTGAGATGAGCGGGAATGGGGAGGTGATGGAGGTTTTCGGCATGGATCGGCGCCAGATCCTGCTGTTCGGGGCAGGACATGTTGGGCAGGCCCTGATCCTCGCGCTTGCGCCGCACCCCTTCGGCATCCTTTGGGTCGACAGCCGACCGGAGGCCTTTCCCTCGATCTCCCCCGAGCAGGTCCGTTTTCTTCACACGCTGGAACCGGTCGGCGCCTTGCGCGACGCGCCGAGCGGGTCTTTCGTCGTGGTGATGACCCACAGTCATGCCCTGGACTTGCAGATCGTCGAATCGGCCCTGGACGCGGAGCGGTTCGGCTACGTGGGCTTGATCGGCAGCGCGACCAAACGGGCGCGTTTCGTCAAGCGCATGGGCGAGGCGGGCCTGTCGGCCGAGGCGATCGAGGCCCTCGTTTGTCCCATCGGAATCGAGGGCATCCGATCCAAGAGGCCGGCGGCGATCGCCGCCGCCGTGACCGTCCAGCTGCTGAGCCGAGACGAAGCGCTGCGATCGGCCGCTGCAACCTGTGCGTCCTCCGCGCAGCTTGAAGACAGTCTCGAGAACGAAGCTTAGGTCCAGCGACTCGTCCTTAAGCGCGGACGGAATCACGGGTGGAAGTGGGTTGCCATGGAGGTATTTCTTTCGGACTGGCTGAACCTTGCGCTCCGCTGGGGGCACATGATCGCAGGGATCGGCTGGATCGGGACGTCGTTCTACTTTATCGGCCTGGATGTCAGCCTGCGCCGACGGCCGGGCGCCAAGGAAGGCGTTGACGGGTCGGCCTGGGAGGTCCACGGCGGCGGCTTCTATCATGTGGAGAAATATTCGGTTGCGCCCGAGGCGTTGCCGGAAGACCTGATCTGGTACAAATGGGAAGCCTATCTCACCTGGGTCACGGGCTTCGCCTTGCTGGTGGTCCAGTATTATTTCAACGCCAGCACCTATCTGATAGATCCCGGCGTCGCGGATTTGGCGCCGTGGCAAGCCATTGCCATTTCCGTGGCGAGCCTGGCCGCCGGCTGGCTTCTCTATGACGGCTTATGCCGCTCGCCCGTGGGGCGTCATACGATGGTACTGGGCTTGGCGACCTTCGTCCTCATTCTCGTCGCGAGCTTTCTTTTCACCCAGATCTTCTCCGGGCGTGGCGCCTTGATCCATGTCGGCGCCTTCGTCGGAACGATCATGGCGGTCAACGTCTTCATGATCATCATTCCGGGTCAGAAGAAGGTGGCGGACGCCCTCATGCGCGGCGAGAAGCCCGACCCGCGCCACGGTGTCGTCGCCAAGCAGCGCTCCGTCCACAACACCTACCTGACGCTGCCCGTCCTTCTCATGATGGTGTCGCAACACTACCCCATGTTGACCGGCCACCCGCATGCCTGGATCCTGGTCGGCCTGATCCTGGTGGTGGGGGCCGTGGTGCGCCATGCCTTTGTCCGTCACGAGGCCGGCGACGCCCTCGGCAAGTTCGCTTGGGCGCCGGCGGTTGCCGCTGTGGGTTTCGCCGTGGCCCTGGTCATGACCGCCCCAACGAACGACCCGGCCTTGGCCGCGCTCGATGTTTCCGATGCCGAGGCGCAGGAAATCGTCGCGACTCATTGCGCGAATTGCCATTCCGCCAATCCGGCGCACGAAGGCTTCGACGACCCGCCGAAGGACATCGCCTTCGACTCCTTGGACGAGATCCGGCGCTATGGCGGGTTGATCGAGCGGCAAGCGATCACCTCCGACACCATGCCGCTGGGCAACGAGACCGGCATGACCGAAGAGGACCGGCACCGGCTCGGGGCTTGGCTGATCAAGCAGCGAGGCGAGTGATGACCGCCGCCGCACCGATCTCCCGCGAAGACCTGAATGGGATGAGCCAGGACGCTTTTGTCGCTGCTTTCGGCGACGTGGCCGAGCACTCGCCTTGGGTCGCCGCGGCGGCCGCGGAGGACCGTCCCTTTGCGGGCCTCGAGGCCCTGATCGAGGCTTTCCAGCGTGTGATCGGCGAGGCCCCTCGGGACCAACGGCTCGCCCTCATCCGTACGCACCCCGACCTGGCGGGAAAGGCCGCGCTCGCCGGCGAGCTGGCGGAAGACTCGCGCCGCGAGCAGAGCGGGGCGGGCCTCGACCGTCTGACATCCGAGGAGTTCGCACGCTTCACGCGCTTGAACGATGAATACAAGGCGCGGTTCGGCTTTCCCTTTATCTTTGCGGTTCGGTGCGCGACCAAGCATCAGATCTTGGACGCTTTCGAAGCCCGCCTCGAGAACGACCCAGACGAGGAGTTTCAAACCGCGCTCGAGCAGGTGCTGAGAATCGTCCGCTTTCGCCGGGAGGATAGGGGGCGCCCATGACCCACGGTGACTCCAAGACGGCCAAGGTCATCCTCGGAAGGACGCTCAGCTTTCTCGACGACCCGGCTGATGTCGGCGAGGCGAAGTCCCATCGCTTCGAGGAGCAGGGCGCGGTGGTCGTTGGGCCGGACGGCCGGATCATCTGGTCCGGAGACCGCGCGGAACTTCCCGATGACTCCGCCCGGCTTCCCAAAGAAGACTACGGGACGGCCATCGTGCTGCCCGGCTTCATCGACGCCCACGTCCATTTTCCGCAACACCGCATGCTTGCCGCCCCGGGAGTCGATTTGCTCGATTGGCTGAACCGGTTCACCTTTCAAGAGGAGGCTCGTTACGCCGACCGCACACACGCGGACGCCGCGGCGGAGGTGTTCCTGGACACCCTGATTGCCCACGGAACCACAAGCGCATCGGTGTTCTCATCGGTTCATGTGGAGGCAACGGATGTCCTCTTCTCTGCGGCCCGGGATCGCGGCATGGCCCTGGTCGCGGGCAAGACCATGATGGATCGCAATGCGCCCGAAGAGGTGCGCGATGAAGCAGAGCAAAGTGCCCGGGACAGTGAAGCCCTGATCGATCGCTGGCACGGCACCGACCGGCTCCGCTATGCCGTCACGCCGCGCTTCGCGATCACCTCGTCAGAGGCACAGCTGGCCGCCTGCGGGTCCTTGGTGGCCGCCCATCCGGATGTCATGCTGCAAACCCATCTCGCGGAATGCACCGCCGAGCTGGAGATGGTGCGGCGCCTGTTCCCCTGGGCAAAGGACTACACCGAGGTCTATGACCGTTTCGGTTTGCTCGGTCCTCGGAGCCTTTTTGCCCATGGCATATATCTGAACGAACGCGCGTGCGCGCGCCTGCATGAGACCGGCTCCGTTGTCGTTCACTGTCCGACCTCGAACACCTTCCTGGGTTCCGGCTTGTTCGATATCGACCATGTGGGCGACCGTCGGCGGCCGGTGCGTCTATCCGTGGCCACCGACATCGGCGGCGGGACGAGCTACAGCCTGCTCGCGACCCTGGGCGAGGCCTACAAGGTGGCCCGGCTGGCCGGGCGGCGGCTCGGGTCTCTGCGGGCCTTCTACCTCGCGACCTTGGGTAATGCGCGGGCTCTCGGATTGGGCGGAGAGATCGGCAGCCTGGAGCCGGGGCAGTTCGCGGATCTGGTGGTCCTCGATCCCTGTGCGACGCCGGTTCTGGCCCGCCGTCAAGAGCTGTCGGAGAGCCTCGCGGATGTGCTTTTCTCTTTGATGCTGCTGGGTGACGATCGAACCGTGCGCGCGACCTATGTGGCGGGCCAACGGCTGAAGGGAGAGGCGCCATGACCGCGCGGGATAGCACGCCTCGCGATATGATCGGCTACGGACGCCGGCCACCCGACCCGGGCTGGCCGGGGCAGGCGCGCCTGGCGCTCCAGTTTGTCGTGAACTACGAGGAAGGTGGCGAGGCCTGCATCCTTGATGGCGACGCGGCCTCGGAGGCCTTTCTGTCGGAGATCGTGGGGGCTCAGCCCTGGCCCGGACAGCGGCACCTCAATATAGAGTCGATCTACGAGTACGGCAGCCGGGCCGGCTTCTGGCGGCTCTGGCGGTTGTTTTCCGAGCGCGGGATCCCGGTCACGGTCTATGGGGTCGCACTTGCCTTGACCCGCAACCCCGAAGCGGTCGCGGCCATGCAAGAGGCGGACTGGGAGATCGCCAGCCACGGCTTGCGCTGGATCGATTACAAGGATTTCTCCGAGGCCGACGAACGTGCCCACCTGGAGGAAGCGATCCGCCTGCACCGCAAGGTCACCGGCGAGCGCCCGCTGGGCTGGTATACCGGGCGCTGCAGCGCGCATACCCGCGAGCTGGTCATGGCGGAAGGTGGATTCCTTTACGATTCCGACTCTTATGCGGACGACCTGCCGTATTGGGTCGCGGGTCCGCGCGGGCCTCACCTGGTGGTGCCTTACACGCTGGACGCCAACGATATGCGCTTTGCCACGGCGCAAGGCTTCAACTGCGGCGACCAGTTCTTCGCCTATCTGAAGGATAGCTTCGACTTGCTCTATGCCGAGGGCGAGGCGGCCCCCAAGATGCTATCGGTCGGGCTCCATTGCCGGCTCGTCGGCCGGCCCGGCCGCGCCGCCGCCCTGGCCCGCTTTCTCGATTACGTGGCGGGGCATGAGCGGGTCTGGATCTGCCGACGCATCGAAATTGCCCGTCACTGGCACGAGCATCACAAACCGGCTGGGAACATGAGCTTATGACGCAGAACGTTGGAATTCCGTCCAAATCGAGCCCCGAGGTCGAGGCCCTTGCGTTGAGATTTATCGATCTGGCGAACCCCCGACTGGGCTCGGAGGTCGTCTACGCCACGGACGATTTCTTTGCCGACAAGGCCCGCATGATCGATCCGGCGCCGGCGGTCTTCTATCCGGACCTGTACGACGACCACGGCAAATGGATGGACGGCTGGGAGAGCCGCCGCAAACGGGGACCCGGACACGACTACGCCATTCTTCGTCTCGGGCGACCCGGGCTGGTCCTCGCGGTCGACATCGACACTAGCCATTTCACCGGAAACTACCCCCCTGCCGCGTCCCTCGATGCCTGCGCCGGCGACTCTCCGGTGCCGGACGCCGAGACCGTCTGGCAGGAAATCGTACACACGACGACCCTTGCCGGCGATTCACATCACCTGATCCATATGACGAGCGCGGAGGTCTGGACCCACCTGCGCCTCAACATCTATCCCGACGGTGGCGTTGCAAGGCTGCGGGTTTTCGGCGAGATCCATGTCGACTGGGCGGCGCAGATATCCGAGGGGGCAACCGACGGAGAGATCGAGCTCTCGTCCATGCTGCTGGGGGCCCGTGCCATCGCCTGGAGTGACGCGCACTACGGCGCGCCCAACAACATTCTGGCGCCAAATCGGGGCGCGAACATGGGCGATGGCTGGGAGACCCGGCGCCGCCGCGGGCCCGGCAACGACTGGATCATCGTCGCCCTGGCCCGACCCGGGACGGTCAACAGAATCGAAATCGATACGGCGCACTTCAAAGGCAACTACCCCGATACCTGTTCCGTGCAGGCCGGTTTGGTGCAGGACGAAACCGAGGAGTCGCTGGTTCCCCAATCGAATCTCTGGGAAACTCTTCTACCGGAGCAGAAGCTCGAGATGGACCAGGTCCACACATTCGAGGAAGCGGTCAGCAAGGAGATCGGTCGGGTTTCTCACCTCCGCTTGAACATCCACCCGGACGGTGGGATCAGCCGGTTCCGGGTGTTCGGATATCCCGATCGGGACGAATAGGCGGGAGGCTCGGAGCGGTGGCGCGGCTGGAACTCAAGGTGATGCCTCTGACGCAGGAGGCTTTTGCCCCCTTCGGTGACGTCATCGAGGCCGAGGGGAGCGAGGCCTTCGCGATCAACGACGGTTTCGCCACGCGGCACCACGATCTCGCAGAAGTCGATGTGCTGGAAGCAGGCGGCCGGCCGCTCCTCAACATCTTTCATGCCAGGCCCTGGCCGCGGCCCATCCGGATCCGAATGATGGAGCGGCATCCCCTTTCCAGCCAGGCCTTCGTGCCGCTGAGCGATCGGCCGTTCCTGGTGGTTGTTGCCGCGCCCGGCGACGACCCGGAGCCCAAGCACATTCGCGCCTTTGTCACGAACGGCCGCCAGGGCGTCAATTACCATCGGGGCGTCTGGCACCATCCATTGCTGGTTCTCGAACAGGAGGCCGATTTCGTCGTGATCGACCGGGGCGCAAACGACGAAAACTGCGACGTCTTTCATTTCGATGACGTGGAGCTCGAGGCCGTGCTCGCGATGACCTAGATCAGATCCTGGGCCACGCGCTCCCTCGGCCGGACCCACACCTTCGAAAGCCTTCGTCGGCCGCTCAGCGCCACCATCAGGACTGATACCAAAGGTCCTCTCGCTAGGCGCGCTCCCGAGCCCGTGGTGCGCACCCACCACAAGCGGGCCGCCCGATGTATCCAAAGGGGGGCGCGAGATGACCTTTGAGGGCGGCCGGCGGTGGGGCGAATTGGCCCTCTGGGGTCGTGGGGACGCTTGACCGACACCCGGGGTATCGCGCCGCGGGCCGCGCCTACCCGGCGGGCCGCCCCGCCCCATGAAATGAGTGTCTATCCGCGCAGGTTGGTATTAAAGCCACAACCCCATGGCGGCATACGAGATACCCTGCTGCCTCGTGAGCAACCGGATTTATCGATCCGTGGCGCTTGCTTCCATTCAAGAGTTCGCGCAAGTAGAATTTGCGCTGTAGGACCGAACGAAGCGCCGCAATGTTGAGGGCTCGGCAACCCATGAGAACCGTGACGACCCAGGGCGTGCAGATTCCAACCTTCGGCCTGGGCACGTCCGGCCTGCATGGCGATGTTGCGAGGCGCATGGTTGGATACGCACTCGAGATTGGCTGTCGCCACATAGATACCGCGCAAAACTATGAGAACGAAGCGCAGATTGGCGAAGCGATCGCCGCGTCATCGGTGCCACGGGACGAGATCTGGCTGACCACCAAGATAGGCCGGCGCCGATTTCGAGATGGCGACCTGCAGCGCTCGGTCGAAGACAGCGTTCGCAAACTGAGGACCGAGCCCAATTTGCTCTTGCTTCACTGGCCAAATGCCAAAATTCCGCTCAACGAAACCATCGGTGCGCTCAATGAAGTCAAGCGGCAAGGTCTCACGGAGCATATCGGCGTCAGCAACTTTACGGTGGCCCTGATCCAGCAAGCCGTCGCTCTCTCGGAGGCGCCGCTGATCGTCAACCAGGTGGAGTATCACCCTTACCTGAACCAGCAAGCGGTTCTAGAAGCCGTGCGCGCAAGCGGCATGGTCCTCACGGCCTATTCGCCGCTTGCGAAGGGCCGGGTTTTCCGCGATTCGAAATTGCGGAGCATTGGCGAGCGTTATGGCAAGACCGCCGGCCAAGTCGCGCTGCGGTGGCTCGTCCAGCAAGAGGGTGTTCTCGCCATACCCCGCTCGTCACGGGAGGCTAATGCAAGGTCCAACCTCGAGATTTTCGATTTCGAACTGACGGGCGCGGACATGAACGAGATCTTCGCACTGGGAAGCCCCTGGGGGCGGATGTCTGATCCTCTGCGTGCTGCCCCCGCCTGGGATGATCTAAACGCTGTGGGCCAAGCCCGTCGCAAAATCAAGAAGGTCGTGCGAGCCGTGATCAAAAGGGTCCGAAGACGATTTCAATAACCGTTCGTTCCGAGATTTTCCTTTGATATTACGTATGCGTCCAAACAGCCAGCTCGTAGCCATCGGGGTCGGTGAAATGAAAGCGGTAGCCGCCCGGAAACTCAAAAATAGATTTCACGATTTTGCCTCCGGCGGCTTCGACGCGCTCCATGGCCTCGGTCAGATCGTCGCCATAGAGAACCACCAATGGCCCACCTGGTCTCACAGCTCCGCTCGCGTCGAACCCGCCCTTCATATGACCGTCCGTGAATTCGCAATAACTCGGTCCGTAGTCCGTGAAGGTCCAACCAAAAGCCTGTCCGTAGAAAGCCTTGGACCGGGTTATGTCGGCGACATTGAATTCGATGTAATCGATTGAACGGTCATGATGCGATTGTTCGGGCTCCATGGCGACCTCTGGTGAAAAAAACGCAAATAACCCCAATGCGACGAGATCCGGTGCCATCGTGGCAGCGGCCCCCGCCAATCTTCGAGATGATCCCCAGCCGCCGATTCGCCAGGCCGGGCTCGACAGTATCCCATGGATGTGCCGCTAAGGCGAATATGACTCGCTCCGGCTTGAATAGAAATCGGTCGTCGAGGGACGCGGGACAAAGCAGACGCGACGCTCGACCACGTTGATAGTCCGCTTGTTACCCTATCCGGAAGTTGATGAAGCTCATGTCGCTCGGCCCGGTAGACAGTACGTACCCGCAAGGACGGCTTGGGGCCAAATGCGTTGTTGCCACGCGCTCTGGACGAAAGACCGAAATTCAACCAGCAGGCGAGCCTGCATGGCAGTGGATCGATTGTTGATGAACGAGCTACATTTGTGCCACAGGACGAATATTCTGGTTCATTCTGAAAAGATTGGTTGGGTCGTATTTTTGTTTCAGCGCAACGAGTTTATCAAACTTTCCCGGCCCATAGGCCTCTGCTAGGCGATTGCTCCCCTCGTCTGCTTCGGTCCCCAAGTAGTTCACATACACACCCTCCGATGCATAAGGCTCCATCGAATGCCAGGTCTCGCGCGCCCAAGTCCGGTTGATCTCGTCCTCAGCCGCCTGCTCCCAAGAGCCGATAATCAAGAGGTTGTACGGCGACTTGCGGTGATCGAAGACGGCCGCCTCTCTTGGGACCCGCGAGAATGCACCGCCTAGGAACTCGAGGAAGATCTTGGAGCGTGATGAGGGACGATTCTTCGCCTGTTCGATCACGGCGGCGAGGGCATCGTCCGGCAAGCTGTCGAGGAAACTGGACTTCCAGTAGTAGCGCAGACCGGGTGGGGTGCCCGCATCGAAGAGGGTCTGTGTTTTTCGATAGGGAGCGGGTCCGAAAGTGTCGAGCAACGGCTTCTGGAACGAGCGCAGGGATGCCAGTGCGGCCTCACCATCTACAACGGGCCCATTGTAGACTGCAATGAGCGCGAGGACCGGGAGGCCGTCCGGTGTCGTGGTGAATCCGGCCAGCGCCCCCAATTCGTCCGCGGCGTCCGCCATGAAGTCCACGAAGTGACGCAAGATCGTTTGCGCCTCATCGAGTGGATAAAGCATCATTCCACCGAAAAGAATCGGTCCCACAGGGTAGACATTGAACTCAAAGGATGTGGCGACGCCGAAATTGCCGCCACCGCCTTTGAGACCCCAGAACAAATCATCATTCTCGTCCTCGCTCGCCGTTAAGATCGAACCCTCGGCGGTGACGACGTCAACGGAAGTGAGATTGTCGCAGGCCAAACCGTAAGAGGGCAGTAGCCATCCGATGCCGCCGCCCAGGGTCAGTCCGGCGACGCCGGTATCGCTGATCAATCCGCCGGTCGTCGCGAGCCCGAAGGCTTGCGTCTCCGCATCGAAATCACCCCAGGTCGCACCGCCTGCGGCACGTGCGCGCCTGGCCTTTGGATCAACATGAACGCTGCGCATCTGCGAAAGGTCGATCATCAACCCGCCGTCGCAGACCGCATTCCCGGCTACATTGTGCCCGCCGCCTCTGATGGCGACCAGAACATCATGCTCTCGGGCAAAGTTCACCGCACTTGCAACGTCGGCGGTGCCAACACACCGCGCGATGATCGCGGGGCGGCGGTCAATCATACCATTCCATACTCGACGCGTGTTCTCATAGCCTTCCGACCCCTGCAAGAGAACCGGGCCACGGAGACTTCCGTTGAGGCTTTCGACCGCCGCCATCTCGATCTCAATGGAGCCGCCATCTCTTGTTGAAATCTGAAGAACGCTCATCGTGGTCTCCGGGCAATGGATTAAGAGTCAGGCGGTAGGATATGATTGATACAAAGGATCAGTCTATGAGCAATAGGTTGATTGGGTTGTATAGTCCGTTGTTGGAAGAGGCTGTTGAAAAAGTCGGGGAACCCAGCTCAAGAATCGTATTGCCGCAACAATCGAAGCTAGGCGACACAATTTTTGAATCATTTTTGCGCCGTTCCGATTGCTGGCGAATCAATCTTTTGCCTCGGACACCTCGATATACTTTTCCAATAGCCTCGGCTAATCGCAGGCCTATTCGGGCCCTCTCTATGGACTGCACCCCTGGGAGTGGACACTAACCATCCACCCAAATGGTTGCACCCCAGGAGTTTGTCCACGCCATGTCTCCCCGCCACCATCTGGGCCGGATCAAAGATGTTAGATGCATTTGGCCCCGCCTTTTGATAGGTTTACCTTTCCGGCGATAGGTGTTGTCGGATGGAGGAGGCGACAGAATGATTCGAAACCTAATGGCCTGCGGCATAGCCGTAATCATGATGGCCGGCTGTGCCAGCGTAGATGAATCCGGCGTCTATTCGCCGGAGGAACTGAGCCGCCTGGAGGACTATAAGCTTGTCAAGATCGTGTACGCGGAAGAGGTCATGGTCGATCCCAAATCGCCGGGCATCATCGGTGCCGGCGTGGGCGCGGTCTCCGGCGGCCTCATAGGCTCTCAGGTCGGGGGCGAATCCGCGGTCGCCGCACTCGCCATCTTGGGCGGACTTATCGGTTACGCCATAGAACAGCAAGCCACGCAAACAACGGCCACCCGGTACGTCGTCGATGTGGATGGCAGGCAACAGGTCATCGTGCAGAAGGAAAGCGAGGAGCCCCTCGTTCCAGGCGACATGGCCATGATGATCGGCGACTATGAGCCCCGATTGGTGAAAGCGCCGCAAGAGATCATCGACTCGGCCCAGCAGAGCAACACCGCCAGCCGTGTCAGGGTCAATCAGAAGACGGGAGAGATCCTGTTCGACGATGAACTGGAGCCCCTCCGCTCCCAAGGCCAGGGGGAAACACTGCCGTCCTCTGAGCAAAGCACTGAAGGTGGATCCTGGGTAGAGCCCAAGGCGAACGACCGAACCGAATTACAGGTCCAATAAAAACCGCCAGGCGCCCCGCGCGGCTCGTATTGCCTCGTAGCTAGATCCGGAGATTCCCCGGAGTGGGATGCCGCCTCCACACTCGGGTGTTTCGAAGGCGGCGGCGGCTGTTTTCCAGCTATGCCATCATCATAGAGGCGGCGCTGAGCGCTCGAACCGGGTAATGTGACTGCGCGGGTCGCGGCGCTCCTTGGTATAAGCTCACGCGGCAGAGTGATTCCGGGTCATGGCGGCCGGCCGGTGTAAGGGGCGACATCCGGCCCTGCGTCTGTAAAATGGCCCCCTCAACCTGCTCGCGACCGGAACGAACCATGCGCATAGCAATGCTGACGGGTGGCGGCGACGTCCCTGGCCTCAATCCCTGCATTAAGGCCATCGTGACCAGAGCCGAGGCGCTCGGATGGGAATCTGTCGGGTTCCGCCGCGGATGGGCGGGTCCCTTGCGCGTCGACCCCGAGGATGAAGGCTCCGTGCGCGAGCATGTCATGGCCCTCGACGGCACGACGGTTCGCGACATCGATCGCACCGGCGGGACCATCCTGCACACCTCGCGCACCAACCCCAGCAAGGTCGCGTTGCAGGATCTGCCGGATTTTATACAGGCCAAGCACGGATCCCGGACAGGCGGCCGGATCGACTGCACGGATCACGTAATTGGCGTCCTGGAAAAGCTGCAAATCGACGCCCTCGTCGCCATCGGGGGCGACGATACGCTCTCCTATGCCGCGCGGTTGCACCGGGAAGGTGTGAAAGTCATGGCCTGCCCGAAAACCATGGATAACGACGTGTTCGGCACGGACTACTGCATCGGCTTCGGGACTGCGGTCGGCCGTAGCGTGGAATTCATCGATGCCTTGCGGACGCCGACCGGCAGTCACGAACGCATTGCCGTTGTGGAGCTTTTTGGCCGGAATAGTGGCGAAACGGCGCTGATCTCAGGCTATCTGGCCAGCGCCGACCGGGTGTTGATCAGCGAGGTTCCCTTCGATGTCGACACGCTGGCGGAGCTGATCATGGCCGACAAGGCGGCCAATCCGTCGAACTATGCGATCGTCGTGGTGTCGGAAGGCGCGCGCATGATCGGCAGCGAGATCATCGAGGCCGGCGAACCCGATCCCTACGGCCATCGGCGGCTCGGCGGCATCGGAGAAGTTCTCGGCAAAGCCCTGAAGCGGCGGACGGGCCAAGGCATCGTCAACCAAACGCTCGCCTATTTGATGCGGTCCGGGCCGCCCGTGGCGCTCGACCGCATGGTGGCGTCCGCCTTCGGCGCCATGGCCGTGCAGTCGTTGGACGCGGGCGAAGCCGGTTTGATGATGGCGCTCAGGGACGGCAACTATGAGACCGTGCCGGTCGATACCTGCATCCAAGGGGAAAAACGGGTCGATGTCGCGGAACTCTACGATCCGGAAACCTACCGGCCCATTATCCGCAGGGTGCTCGGTAAACCCATGTATCTCTACTAGCAGGCCAGATTGGCAGGCCGGCTCGTCACGAGGTGCGGCGAATGACGTAGGTGAAGACGCCGTCGGCCTCGGACCACTCCACCAATTCGTGGCCGCTGACCGTACAGAAGTGCCGGAAATCGATGGTCGAGGCGGGATCCGTCGCGACCACGGTGAGGATTTCTCCGACCGGCACGTTCTTGAGGGCTCGCTTGGCTTTCAACACCGGCAAGGGACAGTTCAGGCCCTTGGTGTCCAGGACTTTGCCCATGCGCCTCTCTCTCCTTGGTTCCGGCAGAGCGGATCCTGACCCGCGGCTCACACTTGTGCCGCATGCGCCGCGTGCGCCGCGCGGCCCGAAAGCCCGTTGATAAACGATCTCAGGCCAGACGACAAATCGGCAGATTGGGCTTCGATGGGCGCGGAAGCGCCAGGCATCCCGGGCCCTTCGAGACTGCCTAGTGGAGGGCGCTGGCCTTGCTTACAGGGGTCGCTTGCCAGGGCCCCTCGACGGCGTAGGCCTCGTCCGGGCCGGGCCAGGGAGGCATGGCGACGCCGACGGCGGCCAGCGGCTCATCGCCATCGCAGCGGAACTGAAAATGCGCCCCGATGGGGATGGCGAGCGACAGGCCGGGTCGCACCTCGACGGTCTCTTCGGCGCCGTCCAGCCGGCGCCACATGCGGCCTCGTCCGGAGCTGAAGTACCAGACCTCCTCGATGGTGTGATGCGCCACCGCGATGGAGACGGTCCCCGGCGGCAGGGTGAAATGGGCCATGCTGCCCCGGTCCGCCCGGCACAAAATCCGCACTTCGGAGCCGTCCGGCGCCATGACGTCGGGCGCGCCGCCGATCTCTTTGGTCTCGAAGGTCATGGAAGTCACCCCGCTCTAGCCGGTTATCGCGACCCGCGGGCCATAGACGGTCTCGTTGACCTCGGGGTCGCCGACCACGCCGGGCTCGGTCTCGTACACCAGCACGCCCATGACCCTGAGGGCGCCGCCCGCGACCGGCGAGACCCGGTGCAGGGAGTTGCA